>Ga0181607_10004108_pt1 | contig 12500 bp, 8 predicted proteins | sample 041ome_9_FD_132420 | JGI IMG/M metagenome (GOLD analysis project Ga0181607, IMG submission 132420) | Coastal salt marsh microbial communities from the Groves Creek Marsh, Skidaway Island, Georgia - 041413US metaG (megahit assembly) | ecosystem: Environmental > Aquatic > Marine > Intertidal zone...
ATGAGGCCGACAAGCTCGCTTCTGAGGCGGCGGGAACCATCTGGCCTCGGCAAAAGCGAGTTGATGAGCCGCAGGTGCCTGGTGGTCTTGATCCTGTGCGGGGGCCGGGCTACTCGGAGTTTCCAGGGGATCTGCTGAGTTTTGGCAAGGAGCCTGCTCCTGCGTCCCACTGCGACTGCAATATTGTGGATGCAGCCTGGATGGGGCCGGGCGAACTTGCCTACCATCTCTCGCCCAATCGCCTCTCCTGCACGCGTGACCATACCCGTGTGTTCCGCAACTGGCTGCTGGGGCGAACTTGGGTGACTGCCGAATACCTCGTCTGGGCCACGCAGGGGCAGTCGGTGCCGCCGCTGGTGACGATGAGCCCGGCGGGCACGGCGGCGAGTGACATCGGTGTGCTCGGCAAGCCCGGCACTGAGCTCGTGTTTGGTGGTGGCGGGGTGGACGGGATCATGCGGTCTGGAGCCCGGCTCACGGCTGGCTACTGGTTTACGCCGCGGCAGGAGCAGGGCATCGAGGCGAGTTGGTTTGGGCTGGAGACGGCCACCGAGAGCGAGGTGTTTACCACCGTCGGCGGAGCTCCCTGGATCGCCCTTCCCTATGTTGACTCGCTGACGGGCCTTCCGGCGGCGTTGGTGCCGATGGCCGGGATCCCGGTCGATCCAGCCGACATTCTCCAGCAGCAGGTGGCCGCGTCAGTGACCACGCAGTTTGGCAGTGTGAACGTGAGCTACCGCCGCAACCTGCTCGACAAGGAAAACTTTCACCGTCGCTACCTGCTCGGTGGGTATCGCTACCTCATGCTCGACGACCGGCTTTCGGTCGACAGCAGTTCCTATGTCTCGACGGGCGGTGGCTACCCGGTGAATGGCTACTACACAACCGACAGCTTCCGCACCTTTAACCAGTTCAACGGCGGTGAGCTGGGCCTGGTCGAGCGGTGGTGGAAAGACCGCTGGAGCCTGCAGGTGCTCGGCAAGGTGGCGCTCGGGGCCACGCAGATCGGCACCGGGATCGGCGGTTCCACAACCACCAGTGAAATCGCGCTCGTGGATGGCGTCGAGGTGGAAGCGCTCACCAGCAGCGTGGGCAACGGCGTCTTGGCCCAGCCGACCAACGCCGGAAACACCAAGGCGTTTTTTGCCGGAGTCGGTGAGTTCGGCATCGCTGCCGACTACGCCTTCTATTCCCAGTTCCGCGTCAACGTTGGCTACTCGCTGATCTACTGGACAACCGTAGGTCGCGTGGGTGACCAGGTCGACACGTCGGTCAACCCAGCCCAGTTTAATGGCGGCCCTGCCGTCGCCCCTCCCACCTTCAACCTCAGCACAACTGGCTTCTGGGCCCAGGGCGTGAATGTGGGGTTTGAGTATCAGTTCTAAGGCGGATGACTGAGGAGCTTTCCGCTAGCAGAACCGGCTCATCAGCTTCTCAAGGGCTGCGCTGCCGGGGCAGAGATCCTCGTGACCCAGATCGACCAGCGGGGTCGACGTGGTCTTCAGCACGTCGTGCATGCTGCGGCTGCTCTCATCGACGAACAGCAGGCCAGTGGCGATTTCGCCACGGCTCTGACAGCCGCTGATGTGCTGGTAGGCGTTGGCACGATCGGTTGGATCGTAGCTGGGATCGGTGCTTCGCAGGCGGACCGTGCCGCCGTCATGCAGCTGCACGACGCGGAGGTCGCCGTCACCGTTGGCTGGTCTGCCGTCAGCATGACCGTTTGTAGCATGGCCATTTCCGTTGCTGCTGCTGCCGTTGGACAGCCCGGTGATCTCGATCGGCTCGCAGACCGGGATGTAGTCGGCCTCGACTGCCTCGACGTCGTGGTCGCGGGTGTACTTGTAGCTCTTGGTGGAGCCTTCGTGGTTGTTGAAGGTCACGCAGGGCGAAATCACGTCAACCAGGGCCAGGCCGCGGTGCGAGATGGCCGCCTTGATGATCGGCACGAGCTGCCGCTTGTCACCGGAAAACGACCGGCCCACAAACGTGGCACCGACAGACAAAGCCAGCAGCACGGGATCGATCGGTGGCTGCTCGTTGACCTCCCCCTTCTTCAGCTTCGAGCCGATGTCGGCCGAGGCGGAGAACTGGCCTTTCGTCAGGCCATACACGCCGTTGTTCTCGAGGATGTAGATCATGTTCACATTGCGTCGAATCGCATGTGAAAGCTGGCCGAGGCCGATCGAGAGGCTGTCGCCGTCGCCCGAGATGCCGATCACGCTCAAGCCGCGGTTGGCTGCCGCCGCTCCGCTTGAGACCGATGGCATGCGGCCATGCACGCTGTTGAAGCCATGCGACTGCTTGAGAAAGTAGGCGGTGGTCTTCGACGAGCAGCCGATGCCGCTCATCTTGGCAGCCCGATGTGGCTCGATTCCCAACTCCCAGGTGGCCTGCACGATCGCGGCGGTCACGGAGTCGTGGCCACAGCCGGCGCAGAGCGTCGACATGCCACCTTCGTAATCGCGAAGCGTGAGGCCGAGGGCATTCGTCTTCAGTCGTGGATGCGCGACGACAGGTTTGGCGATTGATGTCATGCGGGAACTCCTGCCGGAGCCCCGGCCACAGCCTCAACAACCACGCGGGCAGTCAGCGGCATGCCGCCGTAGTCCAGAATCGGAATCATCGAATCCTTCGGAATCCCAAGCTCAATCATCAGTAGGCTGCGCAGCTGACCGTCACGGTTCTGCTCGATCACGTAGGACGTCTCGTGCGACTCGATGAACTCCTTGACCTCTTCCTGGAAGGGAAAGGCCTTGATTCGCATCACATCGACCAGGATCCCCTGCTCTCGCAGCAGGGCCTGGGCTTCACGGACTGCCAGGTCGCAGCCACCGATGGTGACCAGGCCGATCTCGGCCCCTTCTTGCGTGAGCACGAGCGGCTCCGGCACCAGCGTGGCGGCGTGGGAAAACTTCCGTCGCAGCCGGTCGACCAGTTCGCAGTAGGCCGCGGAGTCTTCGGTGTAGTCGGCGTGCTGGTCGTGGCCAGACCCACGCACGAAATAGGCACCCTTGCCACCGACGCCCGGCAGCGTGCGGGCCGCAACTCCGTCGCCGTCGACGTCGCGGTAGCGAGAGAATCGTTCGATCTTCTCAAGGTCTTCTGCTGTCAGCACCTTGCCGCGGTTGGGTGTGTAGCTGTCATCCCACGTCAGCCGCTTGACCATCCAGTCATTCATCCCGATGTCGAGATCGGAGGCAACAAAGATCGGCGTCTGCAGCTGGTCTGCCAGATCAAAAGCCTGCACCGCCATCTCAAACGCCTCGCCGGGATCGGCGGGGAACAGGATCGGATGCTTCGTGTCGCCGTGCGAGGCGTAGGCCATCGACAGAATGTCGGGCTGCTGCGTGCGGGTTGGCATGCCGGTCGACGGGCCACATCGCTGGATGTTGAAAAACACCGATGGGATGTCGGCATAGTAGGCGAGCCCAAGAAACTCCTGCATCAGCGAGATGCCTGGGCCTGAGGTGTTGGTAAAGGCCCGAGCACCCGCCCAGCCTGCACCAATCGTGATGCCGGCGGCTGCCAGCTCGTCCTCGGCCTGGAGGATGGCAAACTTCCGCTCGCCCGTCTCCTCGTCAACGCGATACTTGTGACAGAAGGCCGTGAAGGCTTCCATCAGCGAGGTGGACGGCGTGATCGGATACCAGGCTCCCACCGTGGCCCCGGCATAGAGGGCACCGAGAGCGGCAGCGGTGTTGCCGTCAATCAGAATCGAGTCACTCGTTGCGTCCATCGGCTCCAGCCGAAATGGCAGCGGACAGTCGAGCAGTTCCACCGCCGCGTCGTAGCCGATGCGGATCGCCTTGTGGTTGGCGTCGAGCAGCTTCGGCTTCTTGCCAAAGGTCTCGTTGAGGAGGGAGTCGATCACCTCCATGTCGATGCCGATCAGGGCAGCCAAGGCACCGGTGTAGACGATGTTGCGAAGCAGGGTTCGCTCGCGGTCGCCGGTAAACGCCTCCACGCAGAGCCTGCCAAAGGGCACGCCCAGGATCGTGATGTCTTCCCGGTTGAGCGCCTGGGGGAGCGGCCACGAGGAGTCGTAAAGCAGGTAGCCGTCCGGGCGGATTTCGGCGACATCCTTGGCGTAGGTCGCCGGATTGAGGGCCACCGCCATGTCGATCTCGGCCGCGCGGGCGAGGTGCCCGTCGGCGTTGACCCGGATCTCATACCAGGTTGGCAGCCCCTGAATGTTCGAGGGGAAGAGGTTCTTGCCAGTCACCGGGATGCCCATCCTGAAGATGGACCGCATCAGCAATCCATTGGCACTCGCAGAACCCGTACCGTTGACGGTGCCAATCTTGAATGCGAAGTCGTTGACGCCGTTCATACGGTCGCGGGAACCTCTTCATGACAGGAGGCGCCAGCCTTGGGCTGGAGGAGATCGAACAGCTGCATATCCCATGCAGCAGTGGGACACCGCTCGGCACACAGTCCGCAGTGCAGGCAGACATCCTCGTCCTTAACCATCAGCCGCTCAGTCTGCGGCAGCGGGTCAGAGTGGTAGATGTCTTGATCCATGTTGACCGCGGGCACGGTCAGGTGCTTCCGCAGTTCGGCTTCAGTCGCCTGAGGCTTGGTGATCGTCAGACAGGCCGTCGGGCAGACATCGATACAGGCGTCGCACTCGATGCACTTGGGTGCATTGAAGCTCGTCTGGATGTCGCAGTTGAGGCAGCGTGAGACTTCTGTGGCCACCTGCTCCGGCGTGAAGCCGAGCTCAACCTCAGTCTGCAGGTCACGGAACCGCTTGGTGAGTTCCTCATGCCGCATCACCTGGCGACCGGAGGCATCAAAGCCGTTGTCGTAGGCCCAGCTGTGCAGACCGTTCTTCATGCTCAGCAGGTTCATGCCCTGTGGAGGACGTTCGGTGACCGGCCTGCCCTGGCAGTGGAGGTCGATCGAGATGGCCGCCTCATGCCCGTGGGCCACGGCCCAGATGATGTTCTTCGGGCCCCAGGCCGCATCGCCACCTAAGAACACCTTGGGATTGGTGCTCTGGTGGGTCTCCGAATCAACAACGGGCATGTCCCACTTGTTGAACTCGATGCCCAGGTCGCGTTCGATCCAGGGGAACGCGTTGTCTTGACCGATTGCCAGGATCACCGCGTCGCACGGGATGATCTCCGTGCGGAGGACCGTGCTGGTCTGCTTGCCGGCGGCGTCTTCGGTCCATTCCAGGACGTCAAACTCCATGCCGACGAGGGTGCCGTTCTCCACGACCATCCGCTTGGGGGCGTGGTTCTCGATGATCTCGACGAGCTCTTCCTCGGCGTCTTCCAGCTCCCACGGCGATGCCTTGAAGTGCTTTCGACCGCGGCGAGCCACGACCTTCACGTCGGTTGCACCGAGCCGCTTTGCACTGCGGCAGCAGTCCATGGCGGTGTTGCCCACGCCGATGATGATCACGCGGGGCTCAATCTTTTTGATGTGCTCGAAATGCACATTCGCCAGCCAGTCGATCCCAATGTGCACATGCGCCGGGTCGTCATGTCGGCCAGGAATCTCAAGGTCTTTACCCTTCGGCGCACCGCTGCCGACAAACACCGCGTCAAAGCCCTCGTCAAGAACCGCAGCCAGGCTCGTGACGTTCGTGCCGTACCGCATTTCGGCACCCATATTGATGATGTAGCCACACTCATCATCGAGCACCTGGGCCGGCAGCCGGAACGATGGGATGTTGATCCGCATCAGGCCGCCGGGCTTGTGGTTTTTCTCAAAGATCGTGACGGAGTAGCCCAGCGGCAGCAGATCGTTGGCCACGGTTAGCGAGGCAGGGCCCGCACCGATCAACGCCACTCTCTTGCCATTCTTCTCTGCAGGAGCCTTCGGCAGCTGCTCGGTGATGTCGTCACGCAGGTCAGCCGCCACTCGCTTGAGTCGGCAGATCGCCACCGGCTTCTCGTCGATCCGGTCGCGACGGCAGGCAGGCTCGCAGGGCCGGTCGCAGGTTCGTCCCAGAACACCCGGGAAGACGTTAGACGCCCGGTTGAGCAGGTACGATTCGGAGTATCGGCCTTGGGCGATAAGCCGTATGTAGGCCGGCACGTTGGTGTGTGCCGGGCATGCCCATTGGCAATCGACGACCTTGTGGTAGTACCGCGGGTCGGAAACGTCAGTAGGGTCCATGATGCGAGGCTTGGAAGCGAATCCCCGGTCCCTCGTGAGAATCAAATATTCCTCGCAGTGTCGCTCCTATCGGCTCGGCTGACAAGCCGAAAAGATTGGAAAACACTCTGCGGGGAATCTCTCAGTGTCATGCTGTGAGTCTGCCAGGAGCAGGCTTCGTCATCGCGGGCTCGGCTGGCGGTCCGGGAGTCGTCAGTTGGCCGTCGGGAGGGAGACGCCCTCAGGCAGGAAGGTGACATCGCGATCGTTCGTCAGCTGGTTGCCAGGCGTTGAGCGGCCCGCCTGCACCTGGGCGTTGAGCAGCAGGAGGAGCTCCGCCACACGGTCTGGGTGCGCGTTGGCAATATTGCTGGTTTCGGCGGGATCGTCGCCGAGGTGAAACAGCTGCACCGGCGGCAGCCCCTGCTTCTTCGCGGCGGCCTCCTTCGGCTCGCTCCAGCCGCCGCTGCCGCTGCAGAGGCAGAGCTTCCAGGGGCCTTGGCGGATGGCGAAAGAGCCGTCGATTGAGTGGCTGATCAGGCTGGTGCGTTTGGAGCTGCCTGAGCCCGTCAGAAGCGGGAGCAGGCTGAAGCCGTCTTCTCCGCCCCGGTCTGCATTCGGCTGGTCGGTGAGTTCGACAAGCGTCGGGTAGATGTCAGTCAGGCAGGCGAGCGTGTCGGTCGAGCTGCCGGGGGCGATATGACCCGGCCAGCGGGCGATCAGCGGCACCCGATGACCGCCCTCGAAGATGTCGGCTTTGTGACCGCGATAGCCGGCGCTGGGGTCGTGGTCGTTCTCCCGCAGCAGGTCAAAGTTGGCCTGCGGTGAACAGCCGTTGTCGCTTGTAAAGATCACCAGCGTGTTGTCGTCGAGACCAGCCTCTTGCACGCAGTCGAGCAGATCTCCCATCAGGTGGTCGACCTGCATCACGAAATCGGCATAGGGGTTGAGCCCGCTGGCGTCTTTGAACGGCGGCAGAGGCACGATCGGCGTGTGCGGGGCGGGCAGCGGGAGATAGAGGAAGAAGGGCCGGCCCTGTTTCGTGTCAGCTGCACGCGACTCGATGGTGCTGATGGCCTTGTCGAACAGGTGTGGCAGCACCTCAGGGATCGAAAAGTCGGCCCCGATGGGGCCCTTGCGATACCAGCCGTAGCGGTCTTCCTTGGCCGTCACGCCCTCTTCGCGGTCGGGGGCGGCGGTGATCCGGCCGGTGTCGACCCAGACATAAGGTGGCATGTCGAGTGAGCCGCAGTGGGCGTAATAGGCGTCAAAGCCGTTGATGTCGGGGCCGTTGAGCACGGGCTTGGTGAAGTCGATGTCTCCCCCTGCCTTGTGCCAGTCCCAGCCGAGGTGCCACTTGCCGATCATCGAGGTGTGGTAGCCGGCAGACTGCATCAGATGCCCGAGCGTAGGCCGGTCGGCGGGGATCAGGTGCTCGCTGGTGCCACTGAGCACCCCACGTGCCAGCCGCGATCGCCAGTTGTAACGGCCGGTCAGCAGGCCGTAGCGGGTGGGCGTGCAGACGGCGCTGGTGGTGTGGGCATCGAGGAATGTCATCCCCTGATCTGCCATCGCCTGCAGCCGGGGCGTCTTGATCTTGCAGGCAGGGTTCGTGGGCGAGATGTCACCGACGCCTAGGTCGTCGGCCATCACCAGGATCACGTTCGGTGGCCCTTCGGCAGCCACAACGGGTGCCGCAGCCAGGCAGCAGAGGGTGAGGGCCACGACGAGCCGAGACGTGAGCGAGCGCATGGAGAGACTCCGCAGTTACCGAAAAGAGAATAGTGTTGACGACCTTATCGCCGGCATGCACCGGTCACAACCGACCGTGGACGAGCAGGGATGGCAGCTGCTCATGCACCTCGGCGATCAGGGCCGCCCTAGCCTGCCTCGAGGGCTTCCCATCGCTCGTAGGCGGTGGCCAGTTCAGCTTCGAGAGCTTTGAGCTCCTGCTGCACCGCCGCGATTGTCTCGGCTGACTGCTGGTAGAAGGAGGGCTCGGCCACGCGGCTGTGATACTCGCCGACCTGCGTCTCGAGCGATTCAATCCGCTCGGGCAGCTGGTCGAGTTCCCGCTGGTCGTTGTAGCTGAGTTTCTTGCGGGGCTTGGCGGCTGCTGGCTGGGCAGCTTCGGCCTTTGGTTTTGCTGCTGCGGGCTTGCTGCGTGGCTGGGCCGACGCCTCCTGCTGCCAGTCGCGATAGCCGCCGACATATTCCCGGATGCCGTCGGCCTCAAATACGATCACGCTCGAGACCGTGTTGTCGAGAAACTCACGGTCGTGGCTGACCACCAGCACCGTGCCTGCGAAGGCAGCCAGCCGTTCTTCGAGCAACTCGAGGGTTTCCAGGTCGAGGTCGTTGGTCGGCTCATCGAGCACCAGCAGGTTGGCCGGCTGCGTGAACAGCTTGGCCAGCAGCAGCCGATGCCGTTCGCCGCCGGAGAGCACCTTCACCGGCAGCCGCAGTCGCTCGGGCGTAAACAGAAAGTCCTGCAGGTAGCCGATCAGGTGTCGCTTCTTGCCGTCGACCTCGACGAAGTCGCTGCCCTCGTTGATCTGCTCGAGAATCGGCCGTTCGGGATCGAGCTGGTCGCGGAGCTGGTCGAAGAAGGCGATCTGCAGGTTGGTGCCCGTCCGAACAGAACCAGACTGCGGCGAGAGTTTGCCGAGCAGCAGCTTCAGAAGCGTGGTCTTGCCCGCACCGTTGGGCCCCACGATGCCAACCCGGTCGCCGCGGAGGATCGTGGTGGAGAGCTCGCTGACAATCGGCTGCCCGTCATACGCAAAGGAGATCTTCTTCGCCTCGCACACGAGTGTGCCGCTGCGGCTGGCCTCTTGGATCGTGATCTCCGCCTTACCCTCCACGCTGCGTCGCTGGCTCCGCTCATCCCGCATCGCCTTGAGGGCCCGCACACGGCCCTCGTTGCGGGTGCGGCGGGCCTTGATGCCCTTGCGAATCCAGACCTCCTCCTCAGCGAGCTTCTTATCGAAGAGCGCGTTCTGTTTCTCCTCGGCATCGAGCATCTCCGCCTTGCGGATCAGAAACGTGTCGTAGTCGCACGACCAGTCGTAGAGGCGGCCGCGGTCGAGCTCCCAGATGCGGTTGGCCAGGCGACGGAGAAAGCTCCGATCGTGGGTGATAAACAGGAGCGTGCCCCGCCAGCCGACAAGAAACCGCTCCACCCAGCGAATCGCTTCAAGATCAAGATGGTTGGTCGGCTCGTCGAGCAGCAGCATGTCGGGCTCGGTGATCAGTGCCCGCGCCAGCAAAACCCGCCGCTTGCGGCCGGCTGAGAGCGTGGAAAACTCGGTGTCGCCATCGAGGCCCATCGGTTCGATCGTCTTGTTGACCAGCGGGTCGACGTCCCAGGTTTCGAGCAGCCCAGCCTCGACTCGCTGCGTGAGCGGGGCCCGCACGATCTCTCGCACGGTGCCAGTCAGCTGCTCCGGCACATCCTGCTGCAGGAGCGCTACGGTGGCCCCGGAGGCGAGCACGCATGAGCCCGAGTCTGGCTCGATCTGCCCGGCAAGGAGCTTCAGCAGGGTGGTCTTCCCTGCCCCGTTGCGGCCGAGCAGGCCGATTCGCTCCCCGCCTTCGATCTGCTTCGTGACACCATCGAGCACAGCAACAGCCCGGAAGGCGATCGTGACGTCGGCGAGTGTGAGCAGCGGCATGACGGGTGGGGGCGAGGAGGAAACACGAGGAAGGAACGTGAGCCTGAGACGTGCCTGCGCAAGGCTGCGGACGCCTGTATCGTCGGCGTTTGTGGCGAAAATGCCAACGCACACCGCTCCCGGTCGAGGCCAACCGTCGAACAGCCGTCATGGTGGTGAGTCAGCGGTGTAGAACGGAGGCGGTGTGTGCCCACCAACACCAGCCGGCACGGGTGGCTGTGTGAATCTTGGTGGGGCGACAAACCTGGCAAGAGTGCGAGGCTATCTGCTCATGAAACCGACGATTCTACTCGCGGAAGCGACTACCGACGATGGGCGCCTGATGACGCTCCATGAGCATGACGGCGAGTTTCAGATCAGCGTGGCGGGGGTGCCCCTGATGTCGACTCGGCAGCACCACTCGGAGCGGCGACTGGCGGAGCTCGCCTGCGAGCACCTCAGCGGCCGACAGGCACCACGGATGCTCATCGGCGGGCTTGGCCTGGGGTTTACGCTGCGGGCGGCCCTCGAGGGACTGGGTCCTGACGCCCAGGTGACGGTCGTGGAACTGCTGCCGGCGGTGGTCGAGTGGAATCGGAATCCCGGCTACCGGCTCGCGGCGGGGGAGCTTGAGGATCCAAGAGTGGAGCTGGTGGTCGGCGACGTGGCCGACGTGATCCGTGAGCGGCCTCGTGGCTTCGATGCGATTCTGCTCGATGTCGACAACGGAGCCAGCGAGCTCACCACTGTCTCCAACAAGGAGCTGTACCAGGCGGAGAGCCTGCAACGGGCGCGAGCAGGCCTGCGGGCAGGTGGATGTCTCGCAGTCTGGTCGGCCGACAAAGACCCCGCCTTTGTCGAGCGGATGGAGCAGGTCGGGTTTTCGGTGACCACCGAGCGAGTGCCCGCCTACCCCGGCGGCAAGGTGTGCAACTGGCTGTTTGCGGGTGTGGTGTGAGGCAACCCGAGCTTCTGGTGCCCTGCAATCGCCAATGTCGCCTGATACTGCGCCCCCCGCGCCGCGGTCGTCGACTTCGGAGGAGGTGCCTGGCGAATGACCCAGGCCCGGTCGGAGTTGAGGGGGCCAAGCCGTCTCTGTCTGCCCCATAGCCAGTGAGGTTTCGATGCGACTTGTCACGTTTTACTCCGTCGCCACTTCGCTCATGGCCGCGACGTTGTTCGGTCAATTGTTTTCTATAGGGGCGTTACGGCCTGAGGACCCAGTCGTCATCCTGCTGGCCCTGGGAGTTGCCGTTTCGGTATTGGTGTCCGTGTGGCGGCTGGCTGTTGACATTGGCCGATATCGCAAACGCGCCGCGGAGCGGGCTGGTGATGTCGAGACGCATTCAGTCCCGCAGCCAGTCGAGGTGTCAGCCGGCCCGGTGGCCTATCGCTTTGACAACCTGTTTCGCAAAGCCGCCTCGGTGGTTGTCGACCACGAGGCTCGCCAGATTCACTTCGAGCACTGCTTCACGCCCTCGCGATTTCTTGCTCGGATGGCTGAGCGGCATACCTGCGACTTTGACGACCTCGAGGCGGTCTATCGAATGAGCGGCAGGAGATATGAACTGTTTGTGCCGCACGACCGTCCGGTTGGTCCTCGTGAATCACTGCTCGTCGTGACCGCGGGCGGCAAAGCATCGATTCTTGGCAGCAGCGAGGAGAACTATCTCCTCATTTACACGGTGCTCCAGAAGATTCGGCCGGTGCCCCGGATTGGCCGCATATCGGACCACCCGCTGACGATGTGCGGCGTGTCTGGCGGCGCGATGGTGGGCACTCTGACAGGGGCGTTGTGCACGCACCGGCTCTCTGATACCGAGTTTTTCACCGCGGTGATCGGCGGGACCGTCGCCGGAGCTGCGATCACGTTGACCATGGCCTGGGGATTTGACCGGATTCGAGGGCTTTGAACGCCGCCGCAACCGTTCACTCCTGAGGCAGTTCACCACAGTCGGCGATCTCGATCTTGGCACGCGTGCGGCCGGAATCGGAGCCGTACGACTCAATCTTTTTGACGACGTCCATTCCGTCCACAACCTGGCCGAAGACGACATGCTTGCCGTCGAGCCATGCGGTCTTGACCGTGCAGAGGAAGAACTGCGAGCCGTTGGTGTTGGGGCCGGCATTGGCCATGCTGAGCACGCCTGGGCCTGTGTGCTTGAGCGTGAAGTTTTCATCGGCAAACTTCTCGCCGTAGATCGACTTTCCACCGGTTCCGTTGTGGTTGGTGAAATCGCCGCCCTGGCACATGAACTCAGGGATCACGCGGTGGAAGGAGCTGCCCTTGTAGCCATAGCCCTTCTCGCCGGTGCACAGCGCACGGAAGTTTTCGGCCGTCTTCGGCACCACGTCCGACCGCAGCTCCATCACGATGCGCCCGAGAGGCTGACCGTCGGCTGTGATGTCAAAGAAGCAGCGGGGCAGCATCGTTTTTTCCTGTGCGTGGGATGGGGTGGCGAACGAAAGGCATGCCGCGAGCAAAGTCAGGGCGAAGCAGAGTGTGGTCTTCATGATGGGAACAGTCCGGGTGGTGCGTGGGCTGTCGGGAGGCCTCGTCAACAACCGTAAGTGCTGACGGGGGAAGAGGATACGGGCTTTGGTGGGTGTTCTGCAAGCAGCCTGCTGCGGGCGAATCACGATGGCTGCTAGGACGAGGCAGGAAGCCGTGGCTGCTTGCCAGCAGAGCAAGCCCCCGTGGCTCAGCCTAAAAGCCGGGCCTTCACGTTCTCGCTG
>Ga0181607_10004109_pt1 | contig 12499 bp, 11 predicted proteins | sample 041ome_9_FD_132420 | JGI IMG/M metagenome (GOLD analysis project Ga0181607, IMG submission 132420) | Coastal salt marsh microbial communities from the Groves Creek Marsh, Skidaway Island, Georgia - 041413US metaG (megahit assembly) | ecosystem: Environmental > Aquatic > Marine > Intertidal zone...
GTTTGGGATTTAGATAAAAAAAAATATTTTGATATGTCATTAATGGCTGTTGGTACGAACATTCTTGGTTATGGTAATAAGAAAGTAGATAATAAAGTTAGTGATGTAATTAAAAAAGGAAATTTAACAACATTAAATTGTCCAGAGGAAGTTTTGTTAGCGAAAAAATTAATAAAAATGCATCCTTGGTCAGATATGGCTAGATTTGCTAAAACTGGTGGTGAGGCAAATGCTATTTCTGTTAGATTAGCCAGGGCTTACACAAAAAAAGAGATTATTTTAATATGTGGATACCATGGTTGGCACGACTGGTATTTAGCAGCAAATTTAGAAAGTAAAAATAAATTAGATACTCATCTTTTTAAGGACTTAAAATTTGCAGGTGTGCCAAATTCCTTAAAAGGCCTTACAAAAACTTTTAATTATAATAATTATAAACAATTTGAAAAAATAATTAAAAAATATGGTAAAAAAATTGCTGCTGTAAAAATGGAGGTTCAAAGAGATTTTCCACCAGAGAAAAACTTCTTAAAAAAGATTAGGTTAATCACAAAAAAAAACAAAGTTCTTTTAATTTTTGACGAGTGCACGTCAGGATTTAGAGAAAATTTTGGTGGGCTGCATTTAAAGTACAATATTAATCCTGATATTGCTCTGTTTGGAAAAGCACTAGGAAATGGATATCCAATTACTGCAATTATTGGAAAAAAAAAAATCATGCAAATGTCTAAAGATACTTTCATAAGCAGCACTTTTTGGTCAGATCGAATTGGCCCTACTGCTGCTTTAGCATCTTTAAAAGAAATGCAGAGAATAAAATCATGGAAAATAATTTCTAAAAAAGGAATTAAAATTAAAAAAAAATTGGACGAAGTCGCAAAAAAAAATAATTTAAAAATACATTTTAAAGGTCTAGATGCTTTAATTACTTTTGAACTAGAGTCAAAAAACCCTCAAATTCTTTATAAGTATATTACAGCAAGAATGCTGGAAAACGGATTTCTTGCAAAAAATGTAATTTATGTTTGCACCCAACATAATGACAAAGTCTTAAATAAATATTTTAAAATTATGGACCAAATATTTTATGAAATAAAAATAAACTCGATTAGAACCTTAAAAAAAAAAATTAATAAATTGATAAATGATTGAATTTGCAGCCATTATTGAAGCAAGAATGACCTCAACAAGGTTACCTGGTAAGATTTTATATAAAGCAGGGGGCAAAAGTTTTTTGTGGTATCTGGTACAAAGACTAAAAAAAATAGATGATATTGAAAAAATAATAATAGCTACTACAACTAATAAAACCGATGATGTGCTTATAAAGTTTGCAAAAAAAAACAATGTTTCATATTTTAGAGGATCGGAATTAAATGTTAAAAAAAGAGTACTTGATGCTGCCAAAAAATTTAAAGTAAAAAATATTGTTGGAATCACAAGTGATTGTCCAATTATAGATCATAATCTAATTATCCAAGTTATTGATACATTTAAATTTAATAAAGTTGAATTCGTGTCAAATAGTGACTTTAGAAGTTTTCCAGATGGAATGGATGTAGATGTTTATAAAAGAAAGGCCCTTGAAAAGTCATACGTATCTACAAAAAGTAAGTTTTATAGAGAACATGTAACACAATACCTTAAGCATAATAAAAAAAAATTTAAACAAATAAATATTGTAGCTCCAAAAAATCTTAATTGGCCATCATTAGGCCTAACTCTAGATGTATATAATGATTATGTTTTACTTAAAAAAATTATTGAACATTTTAAAAAGAAAAAAAATATTTTTTTTGGCTGTCATGAAGTAATCGAGTTGCTTCAAAAAAAAAAAAGATGGTTAAAAATAAATTCAAAAGTAAAAAGAAACATAATGAAAGTAGTTTGTTAAAAAAAAAGACAGTATTAATTGGTTTAGGAAATATAGGTCTAAATTATGATCTTAATGAGATATCAGTTATAACTCATTCAAAATCAATAATTAAGAATTCAAAATTAAAATTGATTTGCGGAATTGACAAATCAAAAAAACAAAGAAAAATTTTTGAAAAAAAATATTTTATAAAAACTTTACCAAAATTAAAGAATGATATATTGCTTGCTAAAACTTCTTTTGTTGTAATAAGTACTCCTAATAAAACTCATCTAAATTTAATTAAAAAAATTGTAACTTTTAGAAAAGTAAAAGATATTTTATTAGAAAAACCTGGAGGAGCGAATTTGAAAGATTTTGAAAAGATTGTGAAATTATGTAAAAAAAATAAAGTAAATCTTTATATAAATTATCATAGACTTTATGATAAAAATTATTCAAAAGTAAAAAAACTTCTTTTGTCTATGAAAAAATTTACTGGTATTGCCTCATATAGCAGAGGACTAGATAATAACTGTAGTCATATATTAACTCTTCTAAATTGTTTCAACCTAAGAAAATTTAAAATTAAAATTTTAAGAAGAGCAAAAGATCCAGATTTTTTAATTAAATTTGACAAGGGAAAAATATTTTTTTTTAATAATCCTCGTAAAAATATTTCTAATAATGAATTTGAAATTGTTGGAGATAATTTGAAGATAAAATCAAAAGATCAAATGAATGAATTTGATGTTTTCAATATTGAAAAAGACAATTATATTAAAGATAATTATATATTTTCCAATAAAAGTAAAAATATTAAATTTGATAAAAAAAATTCTCAGAAAGTTGTATTAGATAATATATTTAGTAAAAAGGGAGATAAGAATATTTCAAAAATTATAGAAATTTCTTACAATTCTTTTAAAATAATCGACAAAATAACATCTTTAATATAACCAGACTTAAATTGCTTAACACATAAAAGAAAACTTTAAAATGAACCTTAAAAATAAAACTATTTTAATAACTGGTGGAACAGGGACTTTTGGCCAGGAAATGGTTAAATGTCTTCTAAAAATTAAAGGGATAAAAAAAATTATTATTTATAGTAGAGATGAATTTAAACAATCACAGATGAGAGAAAAATATCAATCAAATATCATAAGATATTTTATTGGTGATATAAGAGACAAATCAAGATTAACAATTGCTACTATAGGAGTAGACCTAATAATTCATGCTGCTGCACTAAAGCAAGTAGATGCGGCCGAATATAATCCAACTGAATTTATTGAAACAAATATATTTGGTGCCAAAAATTTAATAGAAGTTTGCTCTCAGAATAAAATTAAAAAAGTTATTGCCTTATCTACAGATAAAGCGTCTTCTCCGATAAATTTATATGGCGCAACTAAACTTTGTAGTGATAAATTATTCGTTGCAGCTAACAACTATATCACAAATTCGACATTTTCAATAGTTAGATATGGCAATGTAGAAGGTTCACGTGGATCAGTCATACCAAAATTTGTAAAAGTATCTCAAAAAAATATATTTCCAGTAACATCAAAACATATGACTAGATTTTCATTATCAAGAATTAAAGCTGTAGAAATGGTTTTGTGGACAATAAAAAATTCGATCGGTTCTGAAATAGTTGTTCCAAAAACTTCTTCCTATAGAATACTTGATTTAATTAAAGCATTTTCAAATAATCCAAAAATTATAGATATTGGTATGAGACCTGGTGAAAAATTACACGAAGAACTTATTTCAATTCATGAAAGCCCCAACACAATTGAATTAAAAAATTACTTTGTTGTTTTTCCACAAGATAGTTTAAAAATTGGTAAACATTATAAAAAGAAGTTTAAGGGAAAAATGGTAAATAAAAACTTTTCATACACATCAGATAATAATAAATTTTTTTTATCAATAAATGAATTAAAAAAAATTGTTAAAATCTTTAAACACTAATTGTGAAAAAATTATATGAATTTAAAAAAAAATATTTCAAAGGCTGATTGGAATAATTTTTTAATTAACTCAGATCAACATAATGTTTTCTCTGAATATAGATATCTTGATATATTAGAATATAAATTTTCTAATTATGTATTAGAAAAAGATGGAGACTATCTTTGTGGCTTAATTTTATTTGAAGAAAATTTAAATGAAATTCCGATTATTTATAATTCAATTATTCTAAATAAAAAAATTAAAAAACCTCATAAAAAAACTGAAATAATTTCAAAATTTTTGGAATTATTAAATAAAGAAAAGACAAAAATTCATGTTAGATCTCATTACTCTCTAGATGACATAAGAGCCTTTAGTTGGTTCAATTATCACGAAAAGGACAAAAGTAAAAAATTTGAAATTTTACCATTTTATACTGGAATAATTGATATTAGCAACAAAACCTTCGAAGATATACTTTTTAATTTTAGCTATAGCAGAAGAAGGGAAATGAAAATTGCAAAAGAAAAATATTTCACAAAAGAGTCAGTTGAATTTAAAAAATTTGATGATTTAAATAAGCTTACTTTTAATAGAACTAAAGAAAGAGACTCATTAGAGTTTTTTTTTTCAAATCAATTATTAAAAATGTCGATTGAAAATAATTTTGGTAGTTGCTTGATAACAGAAAATAAAAAGAAGGAGCCAATAGCCGCAAGTTTTTTTATTCACGATCATAATTGTTCATATTATATTGCTGGAGGTTTTAATAAAAAAGAAGAAGACAAATATGCCTCATCACTTAACATTGCCGAACATATAAATTATTGTGTTAAAAAAAAACAAAAGTTAATTGATTTTTGTGGAGTTAATTCACCTGATAGAGGTTTTTTTAAAACAAGTTTTGGGGCAAAACTAAGCCTATATTTTGAAATGATACTTTAAAATTTTAGATTAATGTTGAAAAATATAATATCTCTTTAAAAAATTTATAATAATTTAATTATGAGAACAAAATTAAAAATTAAACCAATTTTTTGTATTCCACTAGAAGTAAAGAATAGAGAATTTTTGTCTAAAATATTTCTATCTTATAAACTTATTAACAAAATTAATTGTCAAGTCATAATAGGTGATAGAAAAAAAATGTTTGTTGATTTTAAAAAATCTAAAAATTTAATTTACTTTTATAAAGGTGGAGGGCCTCACTTAACTAAAATTTTTTTTAAACATGTAAAAGATAAAAATTTACTTTTTACACTTGATGAAGAAGGTCCAATATTTACTATGTTTGACTATGATCTAAACACAAAAATATCAAATAGATATTGTAATTTATTTGATGGTATTTTTGTTTGGGGAAAAAAAGATTTAGAAATATATAAATCCAGATTGACTAAAACTAATAACATTGCTGTGACTGGGCACCCAAAATATGATTTATTGAAAAGTCCTTATAAAAAGATCTTTGATAAAGAAGTATCTACAATTAAAAAAAAATACAAAAAATTCATATTTTTTCCATCCCATTATGCATCAGATTATAAAATGAACCTTAGTGAGTATGAAGTTTATTTAAAAAAAATATATCCAAAGTATTCTAAAAAAATTATGAATTATATTTTAGAAGATAAAATATATTATTTAGATACTGTTAAAATAATGAAACAAATTGCGTTAATTTGCCCTAAAAGTTTATTTATTTTTAGACCTCATCCCGGCCAAGATATCAAAAAAGTAAAAAAAACTTTTGGAAAAATTCCTAAAAACTTAAAAATTATTTATAAACATACGGTTACCCCATGGATTATTGCTTCAGATCTTTTTATTCATGCTGGGTGTACAACCTCTTATGAGGCAAGTGTGCTTAAGAAAAAAATTATTCATTTACACAACAAAAATTATCGTGATCAATGGCCAAAGATAGGTACGTTAGTTGAAACTTCTTTAAAAGATAAAAATTTAGATAAATTAAAATATTTAATTGATAATAAGTTAAAGCTTAAACAGTCAAAAATAAATGATAAAATTCAAAATTCGAATTATAAAAATTATTTTCATAATTATTTTTTAAATTACCTTAAAAAGAAAGATTTCCTTAACAAAAAACCCAACCTAGTTTTAAGAGATTATAATTTGAAGGATACTAATTATAAAAGATACTTGTCTAAAGTAAAAGAGAAATTGATAGATATAAAATTTTTAGATAATCTCAAAGATAAACTACCAGACTCTTTTTTGTTAAGTAAAAAAATAAAAGACAGCAAATTTAAAAGTTTAAAAAAAAAAGAAATTCTTTATCAATTTAATAAATTTTATAATTTAGAAAAATCAAAAAAAAAAAAATTTAAAATTGAAAAATTGAATATAAATGTATTTAAAATAACATCTTAAATCTAAGAAAATAAGTATAATAGATTCTACGAAATCAAGGGAGAATTATCAAACTTCAATTTTTTAAAGTTATTATTGATTATTATATAAATCATTACTATGAATAAAGTAGATGTCTTCACCAAAAAAAAACAAATCTACAACATTAGATATAATCAAATTAAACCATTGGTTAAATGTAAGAAAGATAACACTTGAAATAATTAAGATAAAACAAAAAACGCTGTACAATAAATTAAAAAAAAATAAAAATTTGAAGGTAACACCTAAAGAATTAAAATTCATAAATTCTACTCTTTCAATATCAACTGAAAAAGTAATTCTTAAAGAGAAGCTGCCAGAATATATTTTAATGAAAAATGAAAAAATACTTAAAACTAAAAGACCTATAATGAGAGATGGAATACATTTCTATAACTATTATTCATTGCCAGTTCCAAACGGATATATTGGACCAGTAATATTAGATATTCTTTGTCCAAAAAATAAACTTCCAAAATTAAATAATGGTCATTTAGAACAGGCAATTACAATAAATTTAGGGAATAACGATATTTATGGAAGGTGGGGCCAAAATAAAAATAATATAAATTTCTCTAAAATTAAATTTAACAATACAAACAAAAATCCTTGGATAATAGGAGACACATATGTTGAGCCTACATATTGTCCACATAGTTATTCAAGAGCAACAAATTATAATAGTCAAATACTTTCGTACACTGCAAAGTCACCTTTAGAAAAATTAGTTAAAAAACTGAATGGATGGTCAAGAGAAAGTTATCAAAATTTTTTAAAAAAAATAAATCCTAAAGATATTAGATTATCAATATTAAGTTTTTATCTAAATAACAAGGGAGTAGATTTAAGATATTTATCAAAAAAAATGAAACTTAAAATTAAAAATTTAAATCAAATTGTTAATAATAAAAGATTATTAATTATTACTTGTAAAATTTTAAAAATCGATCCACAATTGTTTCATAAAAAAAAGTATACTTCAGAAGATAAGATTGGAAAAACTTATCTTTCTTTTGAGGAAAGTTTTAAAACTATCAGAAAATTTAAATCTTATTATATTGCCTCGATGGCATCATCTGAACGATATATGGATATGTTTGGTTGTTTTATAAAAGTATACCAAAAAAAAAGAATAAAAGATTTATCTGATTTTGCTTCTTCTCACTATCTTGTTACAAGTGGAAAAATGTTTTTAAATATAGATAATAAAAAATTGAAGCTTAAAAAGGGAGATGCAATATGGATGTCTTCTTTTAAATTTCATGGATTTTCGGGCAAAGGTTCTTTGATAAAAATTTCTAATGGAGAAAATATGGACGCTTCAGACTTGTCAGAAATTCTTAATTTATATAACCCTAAAGAAACTCTTGAAAGATCTTACAAAGATAAAATTTCCTGGGGATATGATTAAAAAAAATGAAGGCTATTATAATTGCTGCAGGCAAAGGATCTAGAATACCTGAAATCTCAAAATTAATTCCTAAATCGTTAATTAAGATAAATGGAAAATCTTTATTAGAAAGACAAATTGACTTTATTAGAAAATTAAATATTGATAAAATTTCAATTGTTAAAGGTTATAAGTCTAAAAAGATAAATTTTAAAAATATAAAATATTTCACAAATAGAAACTATGCTAAGAATGAACAACTTGACTCATTATTTTATGCAAAAAAATGGTTTGATGATGATTTAGTAATAGTTTTTTCCGATATAATTTATGATTTTTCAATATTAAAAAAAGTTGTTAATAGTAAAAAAGAATTTGTTATTGCAATTCAAAAAAACTGGAAAAAAAAATATAAGGAAAGATTTGATCATCCAATGGAACAAGCAGACAAAGTCCTGGTTAAATATAAAAAAATTTTTGATATTGGTAAAGGTTTGTCTATAAATGAGACAAATGGAGAATTTTTAGGGATTTTTAAATTATCAAAGAAAATTTCTTTAAAATTGAGAAATGAGTATAAATTACTTAGAAAATCTAAAGGAACTCACAAATTTCAAATTCATGATTTTTTTAAATATTTGATTAAAAAAGGAATAAATATACAACCTATTTATGTCCATGGAAGATATATGGAAATAGATACAAAAAATGATTTAAAAATAGCTAAAAAAATTTTTTATGAAAAATAAGATAGTTTATGTTCCACTGGCTGTAGATCTCTTGCATAGTGCACATATATCTATTTTAAAAAAAGCAAAAAAATATGGAAAAGTTATTGTTGGGTTAATGACCGATAAAGCTATATCCGAGTACAAACAATTACCAATATTGGATTATAATGAAAGATACGAAATATTATCAGGAGTAAAGTTCATTGATAAGATAGTTGAGCAAAAAAATTGGGATTACACAGAAAATATTAATAAATATAAACCAGATTTTTTCATACATGGAGATGACTGGAAGTCAGGAATACAAAAAAATCAAAGAAAAAAAGTTATACAGGCGTTAAAAAAAATAAAAAGCAAATTAATAGAAGTTCCATTTTCTAAAAACATTTCATCATCAGAAATAAAAAGTAAAATTCTACAACACAATTTTGCATCCGAAAATAGAGTTTCAAGATTAAAACGACTTATTAATGCAAAAAAAATTGTAAGAGTTTTAGAGTCTCATAATTCCTTAACTGGACTGATTATTGAAAATTTAAAGATTACAAAAAAAAATACATTTAAAGAATATGATGGTATGTGGTCATCTAGTCTAACCGACTCAGCCACAAAAGGAAAACCAGATAATTCATCTGTTGATTTTTCGTCTAGAATATCGTCTTTGAATGATATGATGGAAGTTACCACAAAGTTATTAATATTTGATGCGGATAATGGTGGACAATTAGAACATCTACCATTTTTAATTAGATCTTTGGAGCGTACTGCAGCATCAGCAATAATAATAGAGGATAAAGTTGGATTAAAAAAAAATTCTTTGTTTAAGAATCAATCTGGAGCAAAACAAGACAACCCAAAACATTTTGCTAAAAAAATAAAAACAATATGTGAGTCTAGAAAGAATAAAGATTTTATGGTTATAGCTCGTATAGAGAGTTTTATATTAGGCAAAGGTTTAAAAGATGCTTTGAATAGAGCTGAAATTTATTCTAAAGCTGGTGCAGATGCAATATTAATACATAGTAAAGAAAAAACATCAAACCAGATATTTTCTTTCGCTAATCAATTTAAAAAAAGTAAAAATTTTATTCCTTTAGTATCTGTTCCCTCAACATATTCAAAAACTACCGAAAAAGATTTAATTAAAAAGGGTTTTAAAATAGTAATTTATGCGAACCAACTCCTAAGAGCCGCATATCCTTCCATGTTAAACACTGCGAGAGATATATTAATTAATGATAGAAGTTATGAAGCAGAAAAAAAAAATAAACTAATTCCAATTTCAAAAATTATAAATCTAGTTAAATGATTTGTCCAAAAAAATTTTTGGAATTTTTAGAAAAAAAAAATATAAATTTTTTTACTGGAGTACCTGATAGTGTATTAAAAAATTTTACAGAAAACTTGCCTGAAAAAAAAAATTATATAATGGCAAATGAGGGATTATCCATTTCTCTTGGTATTGGTTATTACCTAAAAACAAAAAAAATACCTTTAATATATTTTCAAAATTCAGGTCTTGGAAATGCAATTAATCCTTTAATATCAATTGCTCATAAAAATATTTATTCAATACCAATGGTGCTATTAATTGGATGGAGAGGAGCACCTAATACAACAGATGAACCTCAACATGTTCAACAAGGAAAAAGCACTATTAGTTTTCTTAAGAATATTGGAATTAAAAGTGTTATTTTAAATAAAGATTTAAATCCTTCTAAACTTGGTCGAGCTATTGATTTAGCAAAAAGAAGCTCAGAGCCAATAGCAATATTAGTAAAAAAAAATCTTTTTAATAAAACAAACAAAAAAATTTTTGTAAAAAATAGTTATTCTTTACAAAGGTCAGATGTAATAAAGTTTATTTTAAATCAAATTTCTTACAAAACTATAATTTTTTCATCAACAGGATATATCTCAAGAGAATTAAATCATCACATTAAAATTAAAAAAAACAAAAAAATTCGAACTTTTTTCAATGTTGGCGGGATGGGACACACATCATCCTTGGCATTGGGATATTCAATTAATTCAAAGGATAAAATTATTTGTTTAGATGGAGATGGAGCTTTGATGATGCATATGGGTTCTATTGCAAATATTGGAACTTTTTCTAAAAAAAATTTTCTACATATTTTATTAAATAACGGCACCCATGAGTCTGTTGGGGGACAAACAACAAATTCTTTTAATATAAACTTTAAAAAATTTTCACAGTCTATGAATTATAAATCATATTATTCAGTTAAAAATGAAAAAGATTTAGAAAAAAAACTTCCAAAACTTTTAAAAAAAAAAGATGGACCATCACTTTGTGAAATATTTATTCAAAATAAATCTATTAAAAATTTAAGTAGACCAAAAGATTTTAATAATTTGAAAAAACTCTTTATCAAATAAGATTAATGAAAAAAAATTTTATATTGTTTTTGAAAAAAAATAGAAAAAAAAAATTTTTCATCATCTCTGGTCAAAATTCATATCTAAAAAGTAATTTTGCTAAAATCTTTAAAAGAGAATTGAAACAAATTAATAAATTTATTTTCTTTAAAAAAAAATATTTACCTGAACTTCGGGAATTGAAAAATATTACAAAAGAAATTAGAAAATATAATCCAGATATCATTATTGCTGTTGGAGGTGGTTGTGCTCTTGATTATGCAAAAATTGCTTCAGTTTCTTCTTATATTGACAATTTTGATTTTAAAAAATTTAATAAGTTAAAAATTAAAAAAAAAATAAAACTTATAGCAATACCTACAACTGCAGGCTCGGGATCAGAGGTAACAGAGGGGGCGGTTTTGTATGAAAATAAAATTAAATTTTCCTGTGAGCATAAATTAATTACACCTGATGATTATTATTTGATACCTGATTTAGTAATTGGTAATTCAAAAAAAATAAAAGCTAATTCAGGGTTTGATGCATTATCCCAATCAATTGAGTCAATTTTATCAAATAAAGCCAATGCAAAAAGTATATATTTTGCCTCAAAGGCTTTAAAACTTATCTTTAATTACTTTAAAAAATTTTACTCCTCTCCAACTTCTAGAAATGCTAATAAAATGCAATTAGCAGCAAATTTTGCAGGAAAAGCTATTTGTATTTCCAAGACAACAGCCCCACACGCTGTTTCGTATCCGTTTACTAGTCATTTTAAGATAGGTCATGGTTATGCTGTTTCACTTACATTTAATGAATTTTTAAAATTCAATTATGAAAATATTGATAAAGCTAAGAACCCAAATATTCTTATGAAAAAATTTGTGAAGATATTTAAACTAACAGGAACAAAAAATATTTATGAATTGCTTTTTTATATTGATGAGTTGAAGCAATTAATTAAATTTGAACAAAAACTTAGTATTTTATCAATTGATTTGACTAAAAATATTTCGAAAATTTTAAAAGGCATAAATGTTAAAAGACTAAAAAATAATCCTATTGAATTAAGTGTGGATGATATAAAAAATATTCTAAATCAAATTAAATAATGGCACATATTATAAGAGATAGAACAAGGGAAGAAACTTTAATTATTAAAAAAGATTTTTCAGAATTGATTAATTTACTTAATGGTTTATCAATAAATTTTTTTATAGACAGTGGTCTCCTTCTAGGAATTTATAGAGACGGGGACATAATTAAGTGGGATTGGGATATTGAAATTAGTCTAACAGATATTAATTTTACTGATAATTTAAATAAGATTGTTGAGAAAGCTAAAGAAAAAGGTTTTTTAATTCACAAAATAGACAAAAAGTTACTTAAACTTGAAATTTATAGAGGCCTTCCATATGAAATTTTTTCTTTTACCTTTAAAGGCTGGAAGCATAATAAAAAGACTGGTTATTTTAAAAGAAAAGAGTTTGAAATTCCTGAAAAATATTTTTTGAATGAAGAAAAAATTGTATTTATGAATTTTGAATTAAATTGCCCAGGTCCGATAGAAGACTATTTAACCTTTATGTATGGAGATTGGAAAACTCCCGTGAGGTCTAACAATATTGAGGAATATTTGACAAAAAATTTTTATAAAAAAGAAAATTTTGTAATAAAAAGTTTAAAAAGATCATTCTATAAAATTAAACACTTATATGAAAAGTACATTCGGTAAGATATTTAAAATATTTGATAGGAAAGAAA
>Ga0181607_10004111_pt1 | contig 12498 bp, 10 predicted proteins | sample 041ome_9_FD_132420 | JGI IMG/M metagenome (GOLD analysis project Ga0181607, IMG submission 132420) | Coastal salt marsh microbial communities from the Groves Creek Marsh, Skidaway Island, Georgia - 041413US metaG (megahit assembly) | ecosystem: Environmental > Aquatic > Marine > Intertidal zone...
GGTCCCAAACAAATGATCCAAGCCGTAGCCAATTCCGAACCCGATCCCAAGACCTGCGACCAGCTCGGTCACCATGCGCCACCCAACTTGGGCCGACGAATAGTGTTCATCCATGCGTTTCTCGTTGCCTTGCGACGCTTTGACGTCGTTGATCCTTTTTTCCAGCGCTTTTAGCGGATCGGAATTTTGCGGATCGGACATAAAAACCCCCTGAGGATGCTTGGGCGTGTAGTACTGACTCTCAGCATGCGAGTCAATGCATCATTCGCCGCATCAAAATATGGATTAATGCATTGTTTTTTATTGATATTTTTTGACAGAAAATGACATTAGCAGTCAGCAAATTGCCATTCTGGGGGAAATTTTGATCAGTAATTATATTCAACCATTTGGTTGATCTTTCGGAATGTAGCGCAATAGACGATAATCACGCCCCCAAATTCAACTCGGTGGAAATATAATCAGCAATCGCAACAGTATCGTTCAAATCAAATACGGGGCGATTTGTTTCGACAGGCCCATCAGATGCGATTGCGCGGATCGTCGGGTCATCAACTGCAATCAATGTCTGTGCCGTTTCAGAACGGCGGCATTCTATTTTAGGGTGACGATCTCGCTTGTATCCTTCGATCAGGACCAAATCGACTGGCGAGAGACGTTGCAAAAGATCCTGCAAGCTTGGCTCGTCTGTGCCCCGCAATTCCTGCATGATTGCAACACGCGATTGTGTTGCCAAGACAACTTCTTGGGCGCCAGCAACCCGATGTCGATAGCTATCCTTTCCAGGATGATCAACATCAACCTTATGATGCGCGTGTTTTATGCTGGACACCGAAAATCCACGCGCCGAAAATTCGGCGATAAGGCGTTCCATCAGGCCCGTCTTTCCAGAATTTTTCCATCCCGTGACACCATAGATTTTCATGTCTGACCTGCAATAATGTGTTGTGCCTGTTCGTAATCCGACGGTGTATTTACATTGAAAAATGGATCAAAGGAAGTCGAAGAAAAATGAATGCTCACCGCATTGTGCCGGCGTGCCCACGCCATCACTTTGCGTTCGCCCGCATGCAAAGAGGCCGCAAGATCATCGCACAACGAAACATCCCACAGCCCGCAAGTAGGGTGATTGCCACTTTCGGATTTTGCCAGCACGATGAGCGCATTGCGTCCAGTCTGCAAAGATTTCACATAAGTATCGGGAAAGAATGGCGTATCAACTGCGACCGTGACGATTTTTGAAAACCCGTGCCGCTGGGCATAGGTCATACCGGCCAACAGACCCGCCATTGGACCCAAAGCGCCCGGCAACGGATCATTGACAACCGCGTTTGCAATCCTGATTTCGGAATTTGCATTCACGACGACCAGATCACATTGTGGCGCAAGACGCGCGACCACATGTTCTAACATGGTCGTTTGACCAAATGGTAATTCGGATTTTGACCGACCCATGCGACGCGACAGACCACCTGCCAATATCACGCCCAAAGTCATGCTTTAAATGATCCGATGGACGCCATGCGGCATAACATCTATTTTTGCGCCGCGACAAGTGCCGCGTCAAACACCCGCAGAGCAACGCGTTTGTCGTCGTCGTCATATTCGTACAACGCCTGCTCTGTCACCCCAGGCAATTTGCCAAACGCTTCACGAAGTTTATTTGGCCGCATCGTTTGTGGGATGCTTTCAAATCCCGGAATTTGACGCAAAATATTGGATGTTGCACTTGCGCAAAATGCAGATGTGACCGGACCATTGGCACGGACCAAGGACAACGCAAGCTCAGCTGTTTCTGGAGAGACTTCTATTTCTTGTATGACAACATGAAATGATTTTCGTGCATGGGCGCGGGTATAAAAATCAAGTATTGGCGGCGTCATTCCGTAAAGCACGTCATCTTTTTCAATCAGAACGTCGTGCACCACAGTGCCTGCAGGATCGAAAACGACACGCTGTGACCCATTCACCAATAATGCAGAGTGTTCGCCAGCCCCATGGCGGTTATTCACCATGGTATAAAGCGCCAATACCGGCGGCCCATCATGGACATAGGCGGAATTTTTAATCACCTCATCAGAGGCGTAGTGATCTGTGACCGCAGTACATGCAGATAAAAGGACAGCACAGCCTAAGATAAACCAACGCATGCCGCCCCCAAAAATATTAGCTGTTGAACAGTGCCAAGAACACCAAAATGGCGATTGAGGCGACCGCAATTTTAACGGACCATGAAATAAAGCCGTCGAATGTTTTCTCTTGGACACTTGTATCCATTGAACCGTGCTTGTGCTCTGACATATTACACCTTTAGTTTGTCTGTTTAACGCTCATTAGCCGATTCATTCCAACATGTCACGACCGTATCGGCAATAAAGAACGTGCATCTTGTCGCGGTTATAGACGCGAATATCTGAGTGCGCCGTTTTCATCCAATTGCCGCTTTGCTCGTCCAGAGCGATAAAGCGTGTTGAGATGTGCCACCGCTTCGACTAAGGCGAGGCCGTATTCATCGGCACCTATGTGTCGTTTGAATAGGCATGAAAAACACTCTGCCGCGGTTCTTGGGGTTTCTAAGTATTCATACAGTCGATCAAGCGCATGATGGTGATTGGTGATCATCTGTTGAAATCGATGCGGCAAACCGATGAATGGTAATTTATGTCCCGACAAGACCAAGTGATCTGGCGTTGCATAGCGCGCAAGCCGTTCACAGGCCTCTAGCCATTCTCCCACGGGATCGGCATCTGGCTCGGTCGCATAAACCCCCAAGTTCGGGCTAATCGATGAAATGATCTGATCACCGGCAATGATCAGTGGTGCATCGTCACACCATAATGTCGCGTGTTCAGGCGCATGGCCGTTGCCGATATGAACAGTCCATTTCCGCCCGGCAAGTGTTAGCACATCACCTTCTTGGATGCGGGAATAGCCCAATGGCATCGGATGAACCGTATCGGCAAAGTTGAACGGCTTGCCTTTGGCACGTTCTTCCAAAATGACAGGATCCATGCCCGCGCGCCGCCAAAAGGTCAAGGTTTCAGGAACGGGCAGGTCTTGCACATCTAATACCAACATACGCGCCATAAGCCAGGCCGTGCGCGTCATAATCAGCTCGGCACCAAATTCAGTTTGAAACCACCCGGCAAGGCCCACATGATCAGGATGATGATGTGTCACAATAACCCGCGCAATTGACTGACACGCAAGCGGCCCATCAATTAAACTTTGCCAAATGGCCTTGGTCTTTCGGCTGCCCATCCCGGTGTCAACAATTGTCCAACCATCTGGGTCGCGCAAAAGATACACATTCACATGATCCAATGCCATTGGCAGCGGTAATCGCAGCCAAAAGATATCTTTGGCGATTTCAATCAGCGCACCAAATTCGGGTGCTTCTGGGAATGGGTACCGCAGACCTTCTTGCAAACGTGTAAGATCACTCATCCTGCAAGCAATTCATCGCTGCTAAGTTCATAGAGGGCTGCTGCCCCTTGACGCGCCTGCACCAACAATCCTTGATGCTCAGGCAATAGAGACATGATGTAAAATCTAGCAAGCTTTGTTTTGGGTCCATTGCGCCCCTCGGCAAGGCTGGCGCGCAGATGGAAATAGCCGCCCAGAATACGGGCAAAGGCCCGCAAAAACGGAACAGCGCCGGCAAAACGATCGTTCAGATTGGATTGCTCTAACATCCATTCGGTCCCTTCGCGCAAAGATTCGATTGCCTGCCAAACGGGTTCGGCCAGATCTGACAATTGACTGCGCGCCGCTTCGATTTTGGCCTGCATCTCATCCAACAATGCATTGGCAGCTTCGCCACCGTCCATTAATTTGCGGCCGACCAAATCCATCGCTTGAATGCCGTTTGTGCCTTCGTAAATTGCGGTTACACGCACGTCACGCAAATACTGTGCAGCACCTGTTTCTTCGACATATCCCATCCCGCCGTGGACTTGCACACCCATTGAAGACACCTCGATCCCTGTGTCAGTACCAAATGCCTTGGTAATTGGGGTCAAAAATGCAGCGCGCGCTGACCATTCAGAGGACCCAGTTGCATTGCTCATGTCGATTGCAACAGCATTTGATAACGCGATTGCACGGGCGGCAAAGACATCTGCCTTCATCGTCATCAGCATGCGCCGCACATCAGCGTGATCTATGATCGTGCCAGTCCCATTCTCGATCGGGCTGCGGCCTTGCTTGCGACCTTCGGCATAGGCTAATGCATGTTGCAGCGCACCCTCGGCCGCGCCAATCCCCTGCCCGCCAACGCCAAGGCGCGCGTTATTCATCATTGTAAACATGGCACGCATCCCGTCATGTGGTTCGCCCACCAACCAACCCCGCGCACCATCATATTGCATCACTGCCGTTGGACTGCCATGCAGACCCATTTTATGTTCAAGCGAGACAACATTAAGGGTGTTGGCAACCCCAGGATTGCCATTTTCGTCTGGAATGTATTTTGGCACGATAAACAAAGAAATACCCTTTGTGCCAGGCACACCATCAGGCAGGCGCGCTAAAACCAAATGGCACACATTGCCAGAAAAATCATTATCCCCCCATGAGATATAAATTTTTTGACCTGTGATTGCATAGCTGCCATCGCCATTAGGCTCAGCCTTTGATCGCAATGCACCGACGTCTGATCCTGCGGCAGGTTCGGTCAGGTTCATCGTACCACACCATTCGCCCGATATTAATTTTGGAAGGTATAGCGACTTGATCTCATCACTGGCGTGATGCTCTAGCGCTTCGATCTGGCCCTGCGTCATTAAGGGGTTTAGCTGTAAAGACAAACACGCAGCAGCCATCATTTCATTGACAGCCGTGGTCACCGTCAACGGTAAGCCCATGCCCCCATATTCAGGGCTAGCCGAAGTTGACACCCAGCCGCCATCCGCGATCGCACGATATGCTTCGGCAAAACCTTTTGACGTGCGCACAACCCCGTTTTCCAATCGCGCAGGATCAATATCGCCATTGCGCTGAACGGGATACATCACATCCTCGCACAATCGACCCGCTTCGGTCAGAATTGCGTCGACCATGTCCGAAGTGGCATCTTGGAATTTTTCAGTCGTTGTTAAAACCGAATAATCGACCACATTTTCAAATAAAAACGTGTATTCAGACACTGGAGCACGAAATGGCATGTGAAATCCTTATTCTTTGTCAGCTGGACTAGCCATATCCATAAGATAGGGGTATGGAACTCATCAACAAAAACGCAGCGTCAAATGTATCATGCACACCCTAAAGCTTGGATCAAATCCACAAGATATTGAAACAGCGGCACAGATTTTGTCGCAGGGCGGGCTTGTTGCCTTTCCGACCGAAACGGTTTTCGGTCTAGGCGCCCATGCCTGTGATGACACTGCAGTTGCAAAAATTTACCAAGCCAAAGGGCGACCTTCTTTTAATCCGCTGATCGTGCATGTTGCCACAATAGAAATGGTCGCGCGTTATGTTCATTGGACAGATCAGGCACGGCAGATTGCAGATGCCTTCTGGCCAGGTCCATTAACAATGGTTTTACCCGTTCGCGCTGATGCAGGCTTGTCCGATTTGGTGCGCGCGGGTCTGCCCACAGTTGCCATTCGTGTGCCACGCCATGCAGTTGCACAACAGCTGTTACACAGATTTTCTGGGCCGATTGCAGCACCGTCTGCCAATCCATCAGGTAAAATCAGCCCGACGCGCGCCGAACATGTTTTGTCTGGATTGGACGGTCGCATTGACGCGATCCTGCAAGATGGACACAGTGAAGACGGCGTTGAATCAACAATCTTGCACTTTGATCCCAATCCCACAATCTTGCGCCCCGGCACCATCACCGCTGCGCAGATAGAACAGGTTCTAGGTTGCCCCATCACTCAGCTGGAGCAGGCCGACAACATTATTGCACCGGGCCAAATGACATCACATTATGCGCCGCGCGGCCATGTCAGGCTGAACGCAACCCATTGGAAATCTGGCGAAAAAAGACTGGGGTTCGGGGCGGTGGCTTGTGATCTAAACCTGTCACCTAACGGCGACCTCGCCGAAGCGGCGGCCAATCTTTTTGCAATGCTGCACGAGATTGACGCATTACGTGGCGATCAAATCGCGATTTCTCCTATCCCAAATCATGGGATTGGAGTTGCGATAAATGATCGACTGAAACGCGCGGCAGCCCCACGCGATTAGGCTGTCCCCATCGCAGGGACAAGTAAGCGCGCATCGATCCCAGCGCGCACCAACGCGGTCGTCCATTGATTATCAAAATCGCGAGAAAAGATCAAGTCATGATCACCGTCGCAAATCATCCATGTGTTTTGCTCTATCTCTTGATCAAGCTGTCCGGCGGACCATCCGGCACAGCCCATTGCAATCATTGCTCGGTCTGGGCCTTGGCCACGTGCCAGATCCTCAATCACACTGAGGGTTGTCGATATCGCCAAATCATGATCCAAAATGCGCCCTGCCTCATCAGGTTTGTAATCTGAACTGTGCAGGACAAAGCCGCGCTTTTGTTCAACCGGTCCCCCATAAACGACATCTACAGGCGCATGCGCCGTTTTAGTGACAAGCAGATGTTCACAAAGCTGATCAAAGTTTGGATCTTGGACTGGTTTGTTAACAATCAACCCCATTGCCCCATCGTCCGAATAGTCACACAGATAAATCACCGCACCTTCGAAACGGGGGTCCCCCATTCCCGGCATCGCAATCAAAAATTTACCTGTCAAGTCCCCACTGATCTTAGACATCGTTCCGCACCAATTGTTCACCCTTTTCACAGGTTATCGCTTTATTGTGACTTGGCAAGTCAGGATTTTTATCTCAAAACAACAATATGAAAAAGGCTGTGTTAATTTATACTCTGTTTTCGACCTTGGCATTAGGTTTAGCGCCGGCCGCTCAATCAGAAGGGATACAAGAGGTCGAGCTGTTGCAAGGGTGGCGCGACACGTCAGGCGACGTGATAGCAGCGCTCTCAATCAAGTTGGACCATAACTGGAAAACATACTGGCGCGCGCCCGGTGATGCAGGCTTTCCGCCTTTATTTGATTTTAGCCAAAGCAAAAACGTTGTTGCAATTGATGTCATTTGGCCAAGTCCTGAACAGATTGGAAACAGCGGGTTTGAAACGCTGGGCTATACCAAACAGTTGATCCTCCCGATACGGGTTACACCGGCAAATGATGCACCTGTTACATTGGAATTATCCGCAAATATCGGCGTCTGTAAGGATATTTGCGTTCCCTATGATTTTGTTGTTTCCCAGCCGCTTCGCCCGAAAAACAAACGTGATCCGCGGATCATCGCCGCACTGGCCAACGCGCCCTATGCGCCGAAAGATTTTAACTTGGACGAAATTTCTTGTGACTTTGAAAAAGTAAAAGATGGCATAAGCGTTACCGCAAAAGCGCGGGTGCCATCCCAAGGCGGGTGGGAATGGTTTGTCATTGAATATACCAGCCCCGATGCGTGGGTCGACATGGCAAAACCAATGCGTCACGGCAATATTTTGTCAACCTCGGCGATCATAAAAAACACGTCAAACGCACCAGTGCTTATGCAACGCAAGAAACTGCGTCTGTCGATTATTGGACCGTCACGCACGATCGAACAGATTGGATGTTCTTAACGCACTAGGCCACCCGTGGATTAGTTCATTTGGCGCCGCAATTTGACCCAGTTTGCAAAAGCAGCAAAATGCGTTGTCAAGAACAACAAGGTAATCCAAAGTACGCTTCCCGCAAGGAACAACGCATATGCAGCCGCAATCCCATTGGTGCCTCCAACCGCGCTGACAAGCGGCTGTAGACCAGACGGAAGCCGATCAAACATGATGACCCAACCCATTGTCGCCAAAAGCCACGCACAAATTGCCAAAGTCGATCCTACAAACAACGCCCTTATTTTTAGGTTGCGCATCGTTAATCCTGTCATAAGTGACACGCGGAACCGTTTGAAATCGTTTTGTATCGCGATAAGCGATGGGACAATGATCAACACCAGCGCCATCCCAAAGCCCAAACCAAAAACAAGTGTGACCACAGTCGGTTTCAAAAATTCAGCCTGAGAAGAGCGTTCATACAACAATGGCCCCAAGCCCAAAACAGTGGTCAATGTTGTCAACATGACGGGGCGCAAGCGATCCGCAGCAGCGTCGATCACAGACGGAATAAGTCCCCGATCCTTGGCATATTCATCAATGGTTGTGATCAAAACGATCGAGTCATTGATGATAATACCGATCATGCCAAGCAAGCCGACGACGGTGAACAAAGACATCGAAATGTCCCACATATAATGCCCCCAAATGGCACCGACCAAACCAAATGGAATGACCGCCATAACAACAATCGGGCGGGTCCAGCTTGCAAAGACCCAAGTCAAGGTTAGATAAATACCAACCAAACATAAAATCAGACCTGTTCTCGCGTCATTTAGGAATTCGTTCTCTTGTTCAGCAAGGCCAGACAGGCGCCAGTCAACTTGGCGTTCTGATGCGATACGGGGCAAAATATCATTTTCAAGAGCCTCGGACACCGCTACGGCATCCTCCGGGTTATCTTCAGCAATGTCGCCTGTGACCGATATCAAACGAATGCCGTTTTCACGCCGCACAGTCGAAAATCCGGAACGCCTTTCAACGCTGACAATATCGGCGATGGGCACGTAAATACCGTTAGGTGCAAGCAATTGCATGCGCTCTAGGAAATCCGACGTCAACTCTTGTTGAGGCAATTCAACACGGATCGCCGCACTACGTGACCCCAATGGATAGGTCGCGGCCTCAACACCGTTTAGTCGGTTCCGCAAAACACTACCCAGTCCGTCAATCGTAAAGCCCAGCGCTTGGCCTTGGGGTGTCAGCTCTAAGATAAGTTCTTCTTTGTCATACGACAGATCATCTTCTACGGCAGACACCTGAGGAAAACGCGCCAGCGCAGTTTTTAGATCCTCTGACGCAGCCTTGAGCGTTTGAGCATCTGCACCATAAAACTGCACATCCAGCGCATCGCCGCCTGGCCCAGACCGCCAACCACGAAACGAAAGCGTTTCAAGCAACGGATGTTCGCGCACCGCGTCTTGCAATTCGCCAACAAAAGCAAAACTGGAATAGGGACGAAAATCCGGTTCGATAATTTCAATCGAAATGCCCCCCAACAAATCGGCGGATTTATTTTCCGTCCCCGGCAACGCGCGACCAGAATTTCCGCCAATTTCAACCAGGACATATTCCACCGGGTTCTGCCCATGGCGTTCCTCGTAAGATTTGCCCAACTCTTCAACCGCGCGTTGCAACTCGCGGGTCATCGCAAATGTATCTTCACGCGTGGCGGTATTTAACATGGCAAAGTTGCCAGTCACAGAGGACAGCTCTGGCGCTGAAAAAAACCGCCATGCAACTTTACCTGAAATCACCAAAGTGACTTGTGATGCCAACAGCACAAGCGCACCTGCCAACATGACATATCGCGTACGCACAACGAAATAAATGAACCGACGAAATAGCGTATCACGCGCCCATTCAAACGCAATATTGACCACATAACTGGGGCGATCATACCATCGAATTCTATCACCAGTTCCAAGTGAATGCGCCATATGGTTTGGCAAAATCAAGAAACATTCAACCAAAGATGCCAACAGGACCACAATAACCGTAAACGGGATATCCGCGATCAAATCGCCAAACCGCCCACCAATTGCAGTCAGACCAAAAAAGGCAATTACCGTGGTTATCGTGGCGGCCAAAACAGGCATTGCCATGCGGATCGCCGCAGTTTCCGCCGCCTCTATCGGTGGCAATCCACGCCGCGCACGTTGATCGGCATGTTCGCCAACAACAATAGCGTCATCCACAACAATCCCCAGCGTAATAATAAGCGCAAAAAGCGAAATCATATTAAACGTCAAACCTGCGAAATACATGATCGCTATCGCAGTCATCATTGCCGTTGGAATACCCGCGGCAACCCAAAACGCGGTTCTTGCATTCAGGAATAAAAACAAAAGGCCCAAGACCAAAATCAGTCCCGATATCCCATTGTTAACCAAGATATTCAAACGTCCCGAAATATATTCTGCGCGGGTTCGTATCAATTCAATGTTGGTCCCCGCTGGCAAGGTCGCCTCAAGCTTTTGTGCAATGCCTTCGACCTGATGTTGAATGTCGATCGCATCGCCTTTTTGGGACCGATCCACACGTACTGTCACGGCCTGATCTTCCCCGACGAAATAAGCGCGCTCTCGGTCTACTCCATTGTTAAAAACCCGAGCAACATCGCCGATTGTCAATGTGGACCCATCCGAATTTGACCCAAGAACAATAGATTGAATTTCATCCACGCTTCGCTTTTCTATGCCAGTGCGCACACGCGTATTTGCACCACTTACATCACCGGCTGGATCTGCGCTGACCTCTTCGGCGATGGCAGATGCAATTTGGCGCATGGTAGTATTATATTTTATGAGATTTGCAGTGGGTACTTCGACTATGACTTCGGGTGCCGCGACGCCGCGAATGGTTGTACGTGTCACGCCTTCGTTGAACAGGCGCAAAACAAATTCATCGGCGAATTGCCCAAGTTGTTCTATTTCAACAGGTCCTGAGATGATCACATCCGTGACGCGATCGCTCCATGATGATCGGGTGATTGTCGGATCCTCAGCGTCCTCAGGCAAAGACGGGATCAAATCCAAAGCGGTTTCAACATCGGCCTTTGCGCGTGCCATGTCCCACTCTGGTTCAAATTCAAGGTCAATTCGCGCGCTGCCCTCGCGCGACGTGCTATTCGCGCCCGTGACACCCTCAATCGCCAACAGTGTCGGTTCGACGACTTGCACAATCGCTGCATCTACATCCTCGGCGCCCGCGCCCTTCCATACGAAGGAAATCGAGATATTATCGACGATGACATCTGGAAAAAATTGTGCTCGCATTCGCGGGACAGCCATTAGACCCGCAACGAGCAAAATCACCAATAACAAATTGGCCGCAGTTTTATGGCGGGTAAAATACGATAAAAGCCCACCAGCAGATTTTGGAATATCACGGACCATGGGTCACACCTCACATGCGGCTTTCAAGCCTTTGAACGACTTTTGCGGGAACTTGGTCTTGGTTTAGCTGACCAAGAATACGCTTTTTGGCTTCGGCAGGGATAAATCCATTCGCTTCGACATAAGCGATTAACTTAGCGCGGCGCTCTTGAGTGAGTTCAACTGTTTCAGGTTCCTGGGCTCCGCCTTGAACATCACTTTGGCGCAACGGTTTCACCTTGATCCCCGCCCCAAGCAATGGGGTCTGCACCGCAACCACCTCTCGGCCGACCAGATCGCGCGACCGGACAATCACATCATTGCCTTGACGACGTAACAGTGTAACGTCGACTTTTTCTAAACGATCTTCTTCACCCAATACTAAGACAGTGTTTTCCGCATCAAGTGCCGTGCCCGGCAAACGGATCGCAAATCGCAATTCTGGTTCCTGCACTTTTACACTTACAAAATCACCTGGCTTTAGCCCGATTGGATTTTGCAACTGGGCAAAAACCAAACGTCCCGTTTGACCATCGCCAACGGATCCGGCATCGCGGCTTAACAAGGCCGAAGATGTTAATTCGGTTCCCATCACACTCAAGGATACTGTTGTCGGCGCATCAATCAAACGACCGTTGTCATCCAACAGTCGGGCATACTGTTCAGTCGAGACACGAAACGCTGCCTCAAGCGCGTTTGGATCAATCAACTGACCGATGCGTTCATTACTGCTGACCAATCCACCTTGCACCAAGCTGATCCCGCTCAGGACACCTGAAAATTCTGCTAAAAGCACTGTGTCATCCAACCGACGCTGCGCGTCACTTGCCGCCAATTGCACACGGGTCAATCGGGTTTGCGCCTGAGATTGGCGCGCAAACGCTTGGTCAAGGGCGCTGCGGCGCGACAGCACAGCTTGTGCGGCACTGGATGCCGCAAGCTCTGCGGCCTCGACCGCGGCTGCCGTTCCAACGCCACGCGTTTGCAGATCAACCTGGCGCTCATAAGCACGTGACCGCAAATCTGCCTGTTGCTTGGCCGCGGCCAGCTCGTCTTGTGCCAACGCGATTGCGCGCTCTGCTTCGGCAACTTCGCCCATCGCATCGGTAACATCCGCCTTGGCGCGCGCCAAATCGGATTGCGCATTTGCATCATTCAAGCGCGCTAACACTTCGCCTTGCTGAACTTGGCCGCCCTCAATAAAGTTGGGCGATAGCTCAATGACTTGACCACTGCTTGCCAATCTCAGATCGAGCGTGCGGCGACTTTGGATTTCGCCAAATGCTTCCAACGTTGGTGCGATAGTATCCGGCTCAGCTGCAACGACATTTACCGTGAATATACGTTCCCGTGCCTGCGGGGCGCGCGTTTCCTTGGACATGCGATCACCGATCGCAGTTTTCACCATTTGCCCAGCAAACGCCAAAAGCCCCAAACTAAGTGACAAAA
>Ga0181607_10004114_pt1 | contig 12494 bp, 11 predicted proteins | sample 041ome_9_FD_132420 | JGI IMG/M metagenome (GOLD analysis project Ga0181607, IMG submission 132420) | Coastal salt marsh microbial communities from the Groves Creek Marsh, Skidaway Island, Georgia - 041413US metaG (megahit assembly) | ecosystem: Environmental > Aquatic > Marine > Intertidal zone...
GTCATTTACGCGCACTAGTTCGTTTGTTGCAAAGCCCATAATAACAAATGACATCGCGATACGGTGATCCAAAAAGGTTTCGCATTCCGCACCGCCTTTTACATTGCCCATACCAAGACCATGCACGATCCACCAATCATCGCCTTCGTCAACCTCAACACCGTTGGCACGCAATCCGCGTGCCATTGCATCGATGCGATCACTTTCCTTGACACGCAATTCTTTGACGCCGCGCATCACGGTGTCACCTTCGGCAAAGGCCGCGACAACCGACAGGATCGGATATTCATCGATCATCGACGCCGCGCGATACGGAGGCACTTCGATGCCCTTCATGTTCGGCGAATATTTGGCGCGCAAGTCTGCCACAGGTTCGCCACCTTCGACGCGTTCATTTTCATATTCCAAATCCGCGCCCATTTCACGCAGCGTGGTGAATAATCCCGCGCGTGTCGGATTAAGGCCGATGTTGGGAACCAAAACATCGGACCCTTCAGTGATCAGCGCAGCACATACGGGAAACGCGGCCGAGGAAGGATCACGGGGCACTGTAATGGTCTGTGGCTTTAACTCTGGCTGTCCAGTCAACGTAATAACGCGACCTTCATTCGTATCCTCAACCGTGATTTCTGCGCCAAACCCTGCCAACATGCGTTCGGTATGATCACGGGTGGCTTCTTTCTCAATCACAACGGTTTTTCCGGGTGCATTCAAACCTGCCAACAATACCGCCGATTTTACCTGAGCGGATGGCACTGGAACGGTGTAATTGACGGGAACAGGATTTTTTGCCCCCACGATCGTCATAGGCAAACGTCCGCCAGAGCGCCCGACCGATTGCGCCCCGTAAAGCGCAAGTGGGTCGGTGACGCGCGCCATCGGGCGTTTGTTCAGGCTTGCATCACCTGTAAAGGTCGCAACGATTGGCGATGTCGCCATCGCCCCCATAATCAAACGCACCCCGGTGCCCGAGTTTCCGCAGTCGATCACGTTCTCAGGTTCCGCAAAGCCACCGACACCAACGCCTGTGACTGTCCAGCTGCCGTCATCGTGTTTGTTGACCGCCGCACCAAAAGCAGACATTGCCTTTGCGGTGTCTAAAACATCATCCCCTTCCAACAACCCCGTAATGTGGGTGGTCCCAATCGCCATTGCCCCCAGGATCAACGAGCGGTGCGAAATTGATTTATCTCCTGGAACATTTGCTGTGCCGACAAGTGGGCCGCATTTGTAAGAGATCATCGGAATCGGTGTGGAATGGCCTGACATGTCATTGTCCTTCGTATACGTCGCGCAGTTGATAGCGCAACCATGCATGGTCGTCTATAGCTTGCGAAAGGTTAAATAATGCGGCGTGCGCCCTTCGCGTAGTGCTTTTTGTTCGTAACGCGTCGAGATCCAATCGTCCCAAGGATCACGCCAGTCATCCGGCGCTTGCGCCAACCATTCAAAGCCTGCCTTGGGCACCTCTTGCAAGGTTTGACGAACATAGTCCGGAATGTCGGTCGCAACGCGAAAAAGCGCCCCTTGCTTAAGCACCTTGGCCAATGGGATAAGGTGTTCCGCCGTCACAAAACGTCGGCGATGATGACGCTTTTTAGGCCATGGATCAGGATATAGCAAAAATGCGCGCTCGACTGTTTGATCCGGCAGAACATCAAAAAGATGACGCGCGTCACCAGGGTAAACGCGGATATTTTCCGCCCGTGCATCACGGATTTTGCCCAACAGCATTGCCACGCCATTTACAAATGGCTCACAACCGATGATGCCGACCTCTGGATTTTGCACTGCCTGATGGACCAAATGCTCGCCTCCACCAAAACCGATTTCCAACCAAATGGGCTTGCCGTCAAAGATTTTTGACGGATCTAGTAAATCGCGGTTAGGGTTTTCATCGAATGACACGGGGCCCGGCGACAAAGTCGCAAGATCGTTTTCCAAATATTCAATTTGGTTAGGTCGCAATGTCTTACCCCTAAAACGGCCATAAAAATTGCGCCAAGGGGTGCCGGAAGGATGTGTGTTTTGGGGTGTGTCATCTGAGGTCATGCACGGTGCTTTATCCGCTGTCAGATAAACTTTCAAGCCAAACGCGCAAGCTTGACCAGCATCTCATGAGTTTTAGGATTGTTGCCGTGATCCAAAAAGCGCACGCGCTAGGGGCGCGTGCGTTCGTTTAATATTCTTGCAAAGAAGCAATTCACACTGCTTTTTTCAAAGCATCGATCAGATCAGTGCGTTCCCAGCTGAACCCGCCGTCTGCATCGGGTGCGCGACCAAAATGGCCATAGGCAGCGGTGCGTTGATAGATCGGTTTGTTCAGGCCTAAATGGGTGCGAATGCCGCGCGGGGTCAAATCCATACATTCTGCAACAGCGCGTTCGATTTGCTCTTCGCTGACTTGGCCAGTGCCAAAAGTATCGGCATAGATCGACAAAGGACGCGCAACACCAATCGCATAGCTAAGCTGAATAGTACAACGATCCGCCAATCCCGCCGCGACGACGTTCTTTGCCAAATAACGCGCGGCATACGCAGCAGAACGGTCAACCTTGGTTGGATCTTTCCCAGAAAATGCGCCGCCGCCGTGGGGGGCCGCACCGCCATAGGTGTCGACGATGATCTTGCGACCCGTTAGACCCGCATCCCCATCGGGTCCGCCAATCACAAATTTGCCAGTTGGATTTACATGCCAAGCAGTGTCTGCGTTGATCCAGCCGTCGGGCAGAGTTTCGCGGATATAGGGTTCAACGACCGCGCGCACATCGGCAGATGTCATGCTTTCATCCAAATGTTGTGTCGACAAAACGATGGATGTCACACCCACAGGTATGCCGTTTTCATAGCGCACAGACAGTTGTGATTTCGCATCTGGCCCCAATGTTGGTTCGGTGCCGTTCTTGCGCACCTCGGCCAAACGGCGCAGGATCGCATGGGCATATTGGATCGGCGCTGGCATGAGCGCTTCGGTTTCATTGGTGGCATAGCCGAACATAATGCCCTGATCCCCTGCCCCTTCGTCTTTGTCAGCACTTGCGTCAACGCCTTGGGCGATATGGGCTGATTGCTCGTGCAAAAGGTTTGTCACCTCGACCGTTTCGTGGTGAAACTTGTCCTGTTCGTAACCAATGTCTTTGATACAGGCGCGCGCGATATCATCAATGCGCCCCATGTATTCAGTCAATTTGTTTTGATCTGACAGGCCAACCTCACCACCGATGACAACACGATTGGTCGTGGCAAAGGTTTCGCAGGCAACGCGTGCCTCGGGTTCTTCGGCCAAAAAGGCGTCCAAAACCGCATCAGAAATGCGATCGCAAACCTTATCCGGGTGGCCCTCTGATACTGACTCAGAGGTGAATACATATGATGATCGTGTCATGAAATAGTGCTCCATTTATCAAAAGACGCCACGCCAGGAAGCCGTTGTGACGCATCTGCGATACGCCGTAGGTGTCTTTCACAAAGAGGTCAACATTTTATTACGCATACGACCGCACGACGCCGCAAAAAGCATTAAAACCAACATAATCGCAACACCTAGGTCGCCAAAACGCCAATAGAGTGTGGTTTTATAAGGCACAGGGACAGCGAGGTCGATCGCCCCCTGCGTGCCTAAGCCAAGCGCTTTTAGTAAAGTACCGTCCGGGACAATTACAGTCGATATGCCTGTATTGGCCACTCTTACCACGGAAATTCCGTTTTCGATTGCACGTGACTTGGCCTGTGCTAGATGCTGGTAAGGTCCTGACCATGTCCCGAACCAAGCATCGTTAGTGATTTGTACAATAACATCTGGACGACTGGATGTGTCACGCACAAGGTCCGGAAAAATTAACTCATAACAAATCAACGGCAACATGGTTTGGCCAGATGGCAAAGACATCAATTCTGGCCCGTCACCCGCCGAGAACGCACCGCCAAACAGATCATAGAAAAACCCCAGACCCAATGGACGCAACAACGGTTCAAAGGGTAGATATTCGCCGAACGGCACAAGATGCGATTTGTCATAGACGCTGACCTGATCTTGCCCGTGCAATAAAACGAAAGAATTTTTTAACCGATCTTGATCATCAAAACGCAAAGCCCCCAAAACAACAGGCGTCCCGTCGGCAGCCGTGCGGATTTCATCAATCATATCCGGGGCATAATTTAGTAAATTCGTAATTGCAGATTCTGGCCATACGATCAGATCTGGATGTGGTTTTTGTTGCGTGGCAGCAATCAGACGTTCATAAAATATGGGTGCAAAGTTTGGATCCCATTTTTGGGCTTGTGGCGCGTTTGGCTGTACCAAACGGACCGACATCAGGGGGGGCTCTGATTTGGACTGAACGCGCCACACCATCGGCGATGCACTGATCAAAAGACCCAGAATAGCAATACCAATATCACGACGCGATGTGTAAACAAGCGCACGCGCAAAGGCCAAACACACAGCCAACAGCAAAAGCGTTGTGCCATATGGCCCGAGCACAGAGAACCAAGCCCGCAAGGGCGTTTCAATTAAAACATAAGACGGCATTCCCCAAGGAAAGCCTGTAAATACATGCCCGCGTAACCATTCACCAATGACGAAAAAGGCTAGACCGCCCCACGGCCCAAGCCAAACATAGCCCACGCCTGATAGTGCCCAAAACAACGCCATTCCCGACGCCATCAAACAAAGCGCAAATGGTGCCATCCAACCATGTGCAGCCGCATCCACCAAAAAAGGTTCGACGATCCAAGACAGGGCTAGAATAAAATAACCTGTTCCAAAAACCCAAAAACTAGTGAAAAAATCAAGTAATTTTTGGCCAGTTCTGCGCGCAAGCCACAGAAAAAAAAGAATAAATGATGCTATGCTCAGCACCCACAACGACCATGGGGCGTGTCCCAAAGCCGCCCCTAAGCCCAACATAAGCGCGGGCCAGTTACGGCGCAGCGCTGAAATCATTCTGCGGCTCTGGCCACTTCTGGCAGACGCAAACGCACCCGCTTTACACGTCGTGGTTCGGCATCTATAATTTCGAATTCTGCACCCAAGGGATGTAGGACAACCTCGCCCCGGACCGGCACACGGCCCGCCAATACGAAAATCAAGCCACCCAAAGTTTCAATTTCTTCTGTATCAATATCTTCTCCTTGGGTTAAATCCAGCCCAGTTTCACGGGCGAAATCTTCCAAAGGGGCTTTTGCTGCGACAATATACTGACCGGCTTTTTCGAGATGCCAGTATCGGCCTTCGTCAATATCGTGTTCGTCTTCGATTTCACCAACAACTTGTTCAATCAAATCTTCGATCGTAACAAGACCGTCTACGCCACCATATTCATCGATCACCAATGCCATATGGCGGCGTTCTGTTTGCATTTTGGTTAGTAGAACACCCAATTGCATAGAAGGCGGCACGAAAAGCAATGGGCGCAGCATTGCGGTTAAATTAAACGCGGCATCATCCGCGCCAAAGCCATGACGCAGAGCAAAATCCTTAAGATGGACCATGCCAATCGGCGTATCCAAGGTATTGGTATAGACAGGAATCCGAGTGAGACCGCTTTTGCGAAATATCTGAACCAAATCCTCTTTGCTGATTGTATCAGAGACCGCAACGATTTCGGCCTTTGGGATTGCGACATCCTCAACACGCATGCGGCGAAGATTCAAAATGCCCAAGACATTTTCTGCCCGCGTTTTCAAAGTTTCATCAACACTCAACCTGTGCTGGTCCGGGACTGATTGTCCACCAAAAACCCGCGTTATAATCCGCGAAAAAATAGATTTGCCGGTCAGCTGCGCGCTTTGCGCTGCCCTAGAAGGCCCGTCTTTATCGTCCATCAGTCCTATCCAAAAATCACGATCTTGCGATCCTGTCTATATATATGGGTTATCTATACCCAGTTTGCCAAGTATCTGGACTTCGATTCCTTCCATCAACGTGGCATCTTGGTCACGGATATGATCGTATCCCAACAAATGTAATACGGCATGTATGACCAAATGTGTAACATGATCAGCCATTGGTTTGTTCGCCGCCTCTGCTTCGCGATGACAGGTATCAAAGGCAATAGCAATATCCCCCAGTTCTGCATCCCACTCTGGGTCTAACAGGTCTGGATCATCGCCATCGTCTTGCGCACCACGTTCCTCCGATGGCCAAGACAGCACATTGGTAGGGGTCGATTTGTCCCTGAATTCGCTATTCAATGCTGCTATGCGTGCATCATCACAGGCCAAAAGATCAAAGCCATAGTCATGCGCGTCATATCCCAAATGGCTTAATGTTTCGCGGGCAACCCGTTCCACCAACACATCAAGGTCAAGTGCCTGCCAACGAGCATCTTCGTAAACTATTTCAATCGTCATAGGTCGCGTTGATTTTCCAATCGCTTCAGCATGGCTTTACGGCTATCCTCATCATAGACTTCGATGATTGCGGCCACCAACGGGTGTCGCACAACATCTTTGGCGGTGAAATAGTTAAAGCTTATTCCAGAGACCCGCTTTAACAACCGCTCCGCCTCAGTCAATCCCGACACAACGCCCCGTGGTAAATCCACTTGGGTTCGATCCCCCGTGATGACCATGCGCGATCCTTCGCCCAGACGGGTCAAAAACATCTTCATTTGCATCGCAGTTGCGTTTTGTGCTTCGTCCAAAACCACAAAGGCATTGGACAGGGTGCGCCCGCGCATAAAGGCCAAAGGCGCGATTTCAATGCGTTTTTCCTCGATCAGCTTGGCAAGGGTCTTGCCAGGCAAAAAATCATTTAACGCATCATACAGTGGCTGCATGTAAGGGTCGACTTTATCCTTCATGTCGCCCGGCAGATAACCCAGCTTTTCGCCCGCCTCAACCGCAGGGCGCGACAGGATAATTCGGTCAACATCCCCCGCAATGAATTTGGTCACAGCCACCGCAACCGCAAGATACGTTTTACCAGTGCCCGCTGGACCAATGCCAAATGCCAATTCATTGTTCATGAGCGCATGGACATAGGCTTTTTGTGCGTCAGTACGTGGCTCAACAGATTTTTTTCGGGTTTTGATTTCTACCGCAGCACTTGAAAACATCTCAAGCTGGTCTTCGGCTAATTTTGCAAGCTCTGGGTTTGCACCCATGCGCAATTCGCGATCTACGTCACCGAATTCAACCGTTTTTCCATTCTCAAGACGGTGATACAATGCCTCAATGACTTTGCCAGCCTCAGCGCAAGCATCCTCTTGTCCAAAAATTTCAATTTGATTGCCGCGCCTAATAATCTGTACCGCAAGCTGCTGTTCAATTTTGGCCAGATTTTTATCAAATTCGCCACACAGTTCGATCATCAACCGATTGTCGGGGAAATCAAATGTTACCTGTCCTGCGTTCGATGCATCCATTAGATGCGTCATGGTGCCGTGGGCCACGCAAATCTCCTATGCAATGTATATATATGGTGGACGTAGCAAATAAAAAACGCAAGCCCTAGTTTCTTTTGTGATGTTTTTTTCATCTCGTTACAGATCAAAACCATTGGCCCGGCTCAATTAGGCCCAGGTCCAAAAGTTGCTGCGACGACCACGTAAAGCGCACGGAATTAAACCATTTGAAATCATTAATATGCTCGCGCGGTAAAGGATTATGGCGCAGAGCTTTTGCGGTTCGAAATGACACTATCGCTGCGGTGACATTATTGTGCCAAGGGCAAGAATAAGTGTTATATTCTTGATCCGAAAAGGTAAAATCATCCCGCATGGTAAGGCCATGTTTCGCACAAAAAATACCGATGCGATCAATGCGCCGTTTATCGGGTGGAACAAATTCTTCAAATCGCCACTTCAATCCACCAAAAAAATCCTGCTGCCTTTCTTTATTCACACGTTCTTTAGCATCCCACCGTGCAAGGGCATAATATCCTGATTTGTCGAGATAAGGATCAAGACGATCCACGCCATTTGGCGATGCGGACAAATCGCCCGCATATATGTCAGCCACATAGCACAACATAGAAACGCGGCGTTCTTCTGGATGAAACGAAACAAGTTCATTAAATTTTCGCGTTTCCGAGAATGGGAAATATAGGTATTCGGCATTAAAGCACGTAAAGACCCAAGCCCCATTTGTGTATGGCATCAGATGATTGATCGCCGCGCTTACTGCATTTTTTTGCAATGTGTTGTAAGAGATCGTAATGACTTCGGTTAAAATATCGTCAGAAATCGGCGGAAGCTGTTGCCCCAAAACCAAAATATAATGAAACCCCAGCGCGACATGATGTGCGAGCGTACTTTCAACCTCGACGTCATCTTCGACAAAAATAACTGCGATCGAGCCTTTTAACGGCCTGCCCTTTTGTGCAGAAATAAAATCACTCAGCCCTGAAAAATCCATATGACCTGCCTACAAATTCATATTCTCACTATCGCCAAAAGCTCACGCATTGCAAGTCGGGTCATTTTTGGTATAGCAAGCGCAGATCATTGACCTGTTAGGATTGCCCCCATGACAACGCCCAAAAAGCTGTTTATCAAAACCTACGGATGCCAAATGAACGTTTACGACAGTGAACGGATGGCAGAAACCTTGGGTGGGTCTGGATATGTGGAAACGGACACGCCCGATGATGCTGACATGATTTTGCTGAATACCTGTCATATTCGTGAAAAAGCGGCCGAGAAAATATACTCCGAACTTGGTCGCTACAAGCACCTAAAAGATGCGAAACCTGATTTGAAAATTGGTGTCGCGGGATGTGTTGCCCAAGCCGAGGGCAAAGAAATCATGCGTCGTCAGCCAATGGTCGATCTGGTTGTCGGCCCGCAAAGTTACCACCGCCTGCCTGAGTTAGAAGCGAAAGCCGCAAGCGGAAAAAAGGCAATCGATACAGATTTTCCAGAAGAGGACAAATTTGAAAAACTAAAAAAACGCCCAAAGGCAAAACGTGCCCCCGCCGCATTTTTGACGGTTCAAGAAGGCTGTGACAAGTTTTGTGCATTTTGTGTGGTGCCGTATACGCGTGGCGCTGAGGTATCGCGCCCTGCGTCGCGTATTTTGGACGAAGCACGCGATCTGGTAGACCGCGGCGTACGCGAAATCACGCTTTTGGGTCAAAACGTCAATGCCTATCACGGTGCTGGCATCGATGGCGGCGAATGGGGGCTGGCCCGTTTGATTTGGGAATTAGACAAAGTGGACGGCCTGGAACGCATTCGCTTTACCACCAGCCACCCCAATGACATGGCCGATGATCTGATTGAGGCACATGGGACGTGTGCGAAATTGATGCCTTACCTGCATTTGCCTGTGCAATCGGGCTCCAACAAAATCCTCAAACGCATGAATCGCAGCCACGATGCAGAAAGCTATCTAAGATTGATCGAACGCATCCGCGCGGCGCGTCCAGACATCCTGTTGTCAGGCGATTTCATCGTCGGCTTTCCCGAGGAAGCAGAAGAAGATTTCCAAGACACCATGAGCCTGATCCGCGAAGTGAAATACGGCCAAGCATATTCGTTTAAATATTCAACACGCCCGGGAACACCCGCGGCAGAACGCGATCAATTGCCAGAAGATGTAAAGTCAGACCGTCTTCAAAGGCTTCAGGCGTTGATTGCAGACCAACAAAAATCGATCCAAGATAATATGGTCGGACGCGAGGTTTCGGTTTTGTTTGAACGCCCAGGTCGTTTTGACAATCAAATGGTTGGAAAATCCGAATATTTACATGCGGTCCACGTGCGTGGGGATAATATCAAAGTTGGCGATATTCACCGCGTTCGAATCACCAAAAGCAACCGAAATTCGTTGGATGGCGTATTAGCGCAATAGCGCATTGTACATTTTCCCAAGACCGGCAAAGGCAACAGTCCCCAAAATATATGGGGATTGTATCTTTTTGCGTAACAATTGCCCAATAATTGTCACCTTTTTGCTGCTAAGCGGCCAATTTCGTCAACTAAACCAACGATATGATGTGGTTGTTTGACGCAGCATCTATATTATAACCTTTGGTATAGATATTCGCGCATTTGGATACGAGGAGACTATGGTGGGTAAAAAACAAACGCAAACTTGGCTGCCTAGGCGCAGCAGTGACCTTGGCGATCACGCTGACGTCGTCGGCATCTTTCGCGCAAAACGCAACCGCAAATGTCACATCAACGAATGTGGTGCCGGGGATCTGGATCGATCCGGATGGATGCGAACATTGGGTTCTCGATGATGGCATTGCAGGTTATATGAGCCCACATTTAACCCGCGATGGTTTGCCCGTCTGTAATCGCGGCGCGACATGTGGGGTGTTGCCGTCGGATCAATTCTTTGCCACGAACCAACACACAATTTCAGCCGCTGGACGTCAAAAACTAACTGAATTCTTCAAATCGACTCAAGCTCAGTCTTTTGCAATTTCGGGTCATACTGACAGCCGCGCGTCAGATGCGTATAACATGGCGCTATCGCAAAGGCGCGCCGATGCTGTTGCTGCGATTGCGCGCAGTGCAGGCGTCAACGTCGCAGAGGTTGTCGGATATGGCGAACGCAAACCACGCGCCACAAATGCGACAACCGCGGGCATGGCACAAAACCGCCGTGTCGAAATCGTGTGTATTCAGTAAAAGGAGCTGGACATGAAACTTACAAAACAATTGTTTGGCTTTGGCACAATCTTGATCACCTTGTCAGCTTGCGGCGGTGACAGCGGAGCAATACTTTCGATGATCAATAGCGGTGAAAGCACAGGTGGAAATTACGCAGTTGACGGCGGACCCGACACAAAGCCATTGACCGAATTAAAGGCTGGCATTTGGGTTGATCCAAACGGCTGTCACCATTGCATCATTGATTATGGCATCGAAGGATATATGGATGCACGCCGTTCCCCTGATGGGCGCACCGTTTGCGACGACACAGCAACACCCGGCACTATTCTCGGTGATTACAAAGCAGGCGGTGCCGACGCAAAAGGGTTCTAAATACTGCGAACATAAAAAAGCCCGCACGCTGCGGGCTTTTTATTTAGATATTTTCTGGCTGCGGCATACCCAAGACATGATAGCCGCCATCCACCCGAATAATTTCCCCCGTCGTGCAGGCACCTGAGTCGGAAATTAAATAAACTGCGGTCCCGCCTACGGCTTCAAGGGTTGCGTTTGACCGCAAGGGCGCGTTCGTATCGGTGTGCTTATAGGTCTTGCGTGCGCCGCCAATGGCCGCACCAGCCAACGTTTTCATTGGACCGGGTGAAATTGCATTTACACGAATACCGTCTGGACCCAAGTCATTGGCCAAATATCGTGTGGTCGCCTCTAACGCTGCTTTTGCAACACCCATGACGTTATAGAAAGGCGTCACGCGGTTTGACCCTTGATAGGTCAGTGTGATCAATGTTCCGCCATTCTCCACCATCATCGGGTGCGCGCGCCGCGCCACTTCGATGAAAGAATAGGCCGAAATATCCAGAGAATTTTTGAAATTCGCGCGGCTTGTATTCACAAAGCGGCCCGTCAATTCGTTTTTGTCAGAATAGGCAATTGCATGGATGACAAAATCAATCGTCGGCCAACGCGCCGCCAATTGATCAAATGCGGCATCTAAGGACGCATCATCGGTCACATCCACATCGACCATGAAATCTGACCCCACGGATGCCGCCAAGGGTGCCAGTCGCGAACCAAATGCCTCGCCCTGATAGGTAAACGCCAATTCTGCGCCTGCATCGGCACAAGCCTTGGCAATACCCCAAGCGATCGAACGTTCATTTGCAACGCCCATCACCAAACCGCGTTTACCGGCTAACTGCATCTCAAGATCCTACTTTCATTTTTGCAAAAATACTCTGGGTGAATTGGCCATAGGCCAAGAGGGCAAAGCCCTCTTTACCATTTTATCCGCGATATTTTGACATGAGCATCGACCCGTTGGTCCCACCAAAGCCAAAACTGTTGGTCATGACCGTATCAAGCCCTGCGTTTTCCACCAAAGATGTTGCAATTTCGCCTGCGTCAATCGCAGGGTCTAGGGTTTCGACGTTGATCGAGGGCGCGATAAAATCGTTGTCCAACATCAACAAACAATAAATCGCCTCTTGCGCACCGGTTGCACCTTGGCTGTGGCCGGTCATCGATTTTGTTGAACTGATCAATGGCGTGTTGCCGCGACCAAAAACACGGCGGACTGCTTCAACTTCGCCGACGTCACCCACGGGTGTGGATGTGCCATGCGCGTTGATGTAACCCACTTTGCGATCTGATCCCAACGTTTCCAACGCCATGCGCATTGCGCGTTCGCCGCCCTCACCCGATGGCGCGACCATGTCGGCACCATCTGATGTGGCGCCATAACCTGTGACTTCGGCATAGATTTTCGCACCACGGGCCAGGGCATGGCTCAGCTCTTCCAAAACGACAATGCCGCCGCCGCCGCCAATGACGAATCCATCGCGGTTAGCGTCAAATGCGCGGGATGCTTTTTCAGGCGTGTCATTGTATTTCGACGACATGGCCCCCATCGCATCAAACAAACAC
>Ga0181607_10004121_pt1 | contig 12485 bp, 10 predicted proteins | sample 041ome_9_FD_132420 | JGI IMG/M metagenome (GOLD analysis project Ga0181607, IMG submission 132420) | Coastal salt marsh microbial communities from the Groves Creek Marsh, Skidaway Island, Georgia - 041413US metaG (megahit assembly) | ecosystem: Environmental > Aquatic > Marine > Intertidal zone...
CTTTCTAAATCGATCAACAATCTGCTTCGGCGTCGTCCCCGTATCAAGTGAAGTTCGCTCTATCTTTGATTTAAACTGATCCAACGAGGGGGCGACTGCTAAGATAAGCTCATGCGATTTAAAAAAATTAAGGTAGGCACCTAGGAAATAAACAAAAGATATAGCCACTAGTGAAATAAGAAGTGTCTGATCTGAAAAGGATTCCAATACTGGTCCGAGGGCCAGCCTCAAATAAAAAATGGGAGTTAATTCAAAAAATGCGTATAAAAAACCAACAAAAGCTAATGACCAGCTATTCCGCCAGAGAATGCTCCCCATTCTACTAGCGCCAATCAGCCTCAGCGGATAACGGCGTGCAGACAAAAAGTCCTTCAGCTTTATTTGTTCTGACAAATTGGTCGACCCTAAAAGCCGAGCTCAAAAGAGTAAACCAAAAGCCAAAGGGGAGCTGCGTAACGTGGGCGTTTCTTCCATCAGGAAGTTTCTTTGCAGCAGGATAATTGGCTACCGAGCAAATAAACAATTTCCCGGTACGGAGGGCAATCTCCGAAAATACCGATGCAAGTGCTCCGTATTCAACATGCTCCATAACATCAAGGCAAACGACCAGGTCATACTCTCGCTCTTTGAGCTCATTAAATTCTTCCGAGGCCACATCAAAACCAGCTACATCAATCGATGAAAATTCAGACTTTACAGCCTCTAGAAAATGGCCTTTTCCACACCCATAATCCAAGACAGATTGGTAATTCTTCTTCTCTATATACTTAAAAATAGTCGGATAGTGTTTTGCAGTGACTGAACCGACACCAAAAGATGCTGATTTGTCATGCAACATCTTAAGTTGATCTCGATAAGAGTCAGAAACTATTTTTTTCATCGCTAATTTACTCTGAACATTGATCTAAAGTGCGTGCGCAACGCCAAACCCCGCTAGTGTGCAGTGAATGTTAAATTTGGCATTCAACATTAACTCACCGCAATTCGGAGCCCCGTACCTTCCATAGCCTTTAATTAACAGCAATCCTCTTGTAACTCTCTCAAACGATCTGATCGCACTCGCCACTTCTGCCTCATTTGACGCATTACAAAGGACAATATCAGTATAGCCTTTTTTTAGGCCTACTTCACTCAGCCCTATAGTTTTGTTTATTCGCTGCGCAAAGTTATTAGCCAAATCTAAAGCAAATTTATTTGTTGCGTTTATTTTTTGACATCCGCGTGGCGCTACAACCTCCAGAATCTTTGGTTTCTCGCCCATTTGGTTCACGATCGCCAACGCTGGAAGGGTCATCGATTTTGATAGTTGAAAAACCCTTACTCTCGAGTTATCCGATATCTTTGCACATGCTGCATAAAGATAATCAATGATCGAAAACATTTCATAACTCACCGCCAAAGATCCGTACATCCCAAGAAAGGATTGCACAGGAGAGGCTTCGTTAAACATGAAATCTCGGCGATTAAAAAGGCACATTTCGTGATCAGAGATAACGCCTTTCTGTGGCTCATCAAGCCGATCTTTCAGCAAATTATATAGACGATCCATTCCCTTGCCCTCTCCAAACTTGTTCCGCTCGGCCGAAGAAATCATTAAATTCCTCATTAATTCCTTTTCGGACAATCTTTATCGACGGATAAGCAAAACTTTCATCATGCTCAAGACCCCATATGAATGGAGCCCCTCGGTCGGATAACAATAAGGTTACAGGCATCCCATAAGCGCCCGCGAAATGCACTAATGCCGTTGACACCGATATAATTGAGTCGCAAGCAGCCATCAATGCAAACCAAGATTCGATATCTGTCTTGAAATTCACCCCGTCAATCCATCTCACGTTACTATAGCCTTTATCCCTCACGAGCTGCTTATCTACCTGAGTGTCGCCATATTGCAGACTGACAAATAGCGTATCATCGTTAGAAAATATGGGATGCCAATGCTCGATACTGAGAGACTTAGTTTGTTGAGCCCTTTCCCAAAAACCGCCTTTCCAAGAAAACCCTACTATTCTACGTCCATCAGCAACTTCGGTTAACGTTGCCCTATATTTTTCAACAATCTTTGTTTTCGGCGAAAGATAGGGTTTGTATGCTCGTCTGTAATCGTCTTCCGATTTACGATAGAACTTCTGAATTGATCCTAATGGAATAAAACCGTTCGAAAGTGTGGGCTGATGAGTAATAGAAGGCCCGAACCCATAGCCGAGATGAGTTATAGAATCGAAAGATCTTGAGTATACGTTTCTCAACCGTTTTTCACTAACTAAAATGGTTTTGGGAAACTCTTCTACAAATTCATTCAAACACCCCAAAAAGAGCACCTGATCTCCGATACCCTGCTCACATACCACAGTGGTCCACATATCTGGGTTAAGGTCGTCTTTTTGCGTAACGCGCTTTTCCGGGTCAAAAAACTGCGGAATAGGTCTCCCTATCTTTCCAACTTCTGGCAGAAGACCGTTTTCATAATTAACCCAACCTTCTTCAAATTGTCCGAGCCGCAGTTGAACCAAGGACATATTCCATTTGGTCGCTATACTTTTGGGGTTCTTCGCTAAGGTCGCCTGGAAATATGACAACGCGGCAAGCGGGTCAGCATCTGAGCTTGTATCTGCCTTCAACCGATTCAATTCTTCGTCGTCTGGGAAATGTTTTTCCGCTAACTTTAAAAACTTCTCCAACTCGTCATTTTGAAATAGCGACTTTGCGCACCCGGCTAAACCAGACAACACGTTTTTTTTGGGTTTTTCCTCGTCCAGAAGTGGATACAAAATATCATAAGCCTTCCGGAATTCTTGTTCCTGCATAAGAGCGGCTGCATAATTTAGCACAACCGCCTCTTTTCCCGGCATGGCCTTAATCGCCTCCTCGCCAAACGCGACAGCTTTCTTAGACTCTTTAAGCTTCAAATAAACTGGTATCAGATTCGCCAGCGCTAAGTTCTGCTTCGCATTGATTTGAAAGCTCTCCATAAGCTTTTGTTCGGCTTCTAGAAAACGATTTTCACGGAGATCAATCACCCCCTGATATGCCAGCCCTGCCGATCGATCAAATTTGAGTAAAGCTTTTGCTTTACTGCGCGCGGATTTGTAGTCTTTTTTAGCAATTAAAACGTCGATATCTCGAGCCTTTGATTGCACAGTATCAAGTAAAGTTTTAGTCATTCAGTTCGTTTCACCTAAAAAAAACAATGCCCCGCTAGCGGGGCATTGTTTCGAGGATCCACCCAGGTTATGGGCTTCTCCCAATCACCAGACGTTAGCCATCGATAACATCGAAGTTGTCTGCAGCTAGAGCTGCCGGCGTTATACCTTCTAATATGGCAACTGTTGCCAGAGCACTTCCGTCCTCAATGAGCGCGTTAGTACCCGATGCGGCGGCAGTAGTGCCGACCAGCGATACATACGAATCATTGCCGTCAGTCCAAACAACAACAAGTGATGCACCTGTTCCCGCTGTTCCTGCTCCGATTTCTAACGAACCTCCAGTTGCAATTGCTGACACAAAGGCCGCTGTCGAAGCAAAAGAGGTTGCTCCAACGAGAACGATAGATACTGTGTCGTCGATAGTAATTGCACCTGATGCTGTTGTTGCTACTTCAGCAACTAGGGTAGTCGATGTTACTGCAACACCAGATCCAACCATGATACCAACGCTAGCACCGACGAAACCAGTTCCAAATCCAATCAGGTCGTTTCCAGTGTCACCAGGAGCAAAGTTTGCGATCTGGTCGGTCCCATCAGTGGCCGTATTGAACAGGATCGTATCGTTGCCAGTGGCACCTGCGGCTAGCGTGATTACATCATTACCCGCTCCCGACTCGATTGTATTGGTTGCGGAACTTAATGACACCTCCACTGCATTGGTCACCGCACTCAAGTCTGCTCGGAAAGTTCCCGATGTAAGTGTGCTCGAGATGGTACCCACGTTAACAGCTGACATCTGGCCAAAATCAACAAAGCCGGCGCCAGAGACAGTAATGTCGCCAATGCCACTCGCGTTAATATCACCAAAGTTTGCAGTAGCGCTCGCTGCGATGTTGACAACGATCGAGTCAATGTCCCCACCAGCAGTGATAGCACCGAACGTTGCGTCAGACTCGTCGCTAAGATTCAGAGTAATCGCGCCAAGGTTGCTCGCCAGAGTTATCTGACCGTGATCGACTTCACCGTCACCAGCAGCCGTGATCGTAATTGCCCCAACTCCGGAAGCGACAACAGCCCCATAAGTTGCAGATCCGCTATCAGCTACAGTTGTTGTGATGTCTCCGACCACACCACCAGTAGTTAATATCGTACCAAACGTTGCCGAACCATCTGCCTGCACATCCACAGAGATGTCTGAGACGTCGACGTTGGCGACGTTCGTTCCGGCAATACCGCCAGACCCGCCTAGAGTGAAGCCAGCTGAAGTTCCAACTACGATTTCGCCGACATTGATCTGAAGGCCGGTTTGAGCAGCTGTAAATGCCACCTTTTCGATCTCAACATATCCAGCCGCTCCAACCGTTAGGTCTTCAACGATAAGCGACGCATCGCTCGCAGCAGTTACAGCGGTTCCATCGTCAAAGGTTACGTCACCTATCACGATGTCTGCACTAGCCGCAGCGTTCAGATCCAGCGTCAGGTCTATGTTGCCGGTCACTGTTACATCCATCGCCGTTGTACCAGCATCAGACCCGTTACCGTTTGAATTCACAACGATAGTACCTGTAGTCGCCGCTGTCGCGCCGTTACCCATCTCGACAGCACCAAGAACAATATCCGCTCCAGAATTGGCTGTTAAAGTCAATGAGTTGAATCCCAGCGCCGAGCCCGAGTTGTTCAAGCCGCCAATAGTCACGTCACCCGCATCTGAGCCCTGAGCAAGGACAGTGACACTCTGAAGGCCTGTGTTGGCTTCAAGTCCACTAGTCAACGTCACCGATGCCGAACCGTTAGATGTAATGGAGAGCGTCTCCAGTGCATCAGCGGTAAGCATAGTGATTGTCATGTTAGCTTCAGCTCCACTGGCAACGACTGCAAGTGAGGTGGTATCTGCGTCAAAACTAGCGCTATCAAATGTTGCGCCTGAACCGACACCGTTAATAGTTACAGCAGCAACATCGGTAATGTTAAATTCATCTATTCCGACAGCACCTGTAGCGGAGCCTACATTAAAGGTTGCAGAAGCCGCATCCGCGAAATCGAGCGTCATGTCGTCAATGTTGTTACTGGCAACAGTAATAGTTGCGCCGTCCTGTAATTGACTCGCCAGAACATCTGCGTTTGCGGAACCAGCCACAAATGCATATGAAGAAACATCGCTGACACCACTTGCGTTCAAATTTCCACCGTCGGCGTCGTTGTATGTGACAGTTAAATTCTCTACATTAGTAGTATCCAGGTTTCTGTTAAACCCGCCCAAAGAAAGCGTGACAGTGTCGTCACCATCGCCACCATCGACAGAATCGTTGTTACTGTAAGTAGTCCCGAACCGAACAGTATCGTCTCCACCGCCCAGCACCATAGCAACATCTGAGGCCCCAGATAACGTAATATCCAAGTTGCCCTCTGCGGCTGTCCCTGCGATAGATGTGACTTTATCGTCAGTTACGAGTATTGCGTTTCCTGATCCGGTCAGGGTATACGTCGCAACATTACTACCCGCCTCCAGTCTTGCGATGTTAGCCGAACCTTCGACGTCTACTGTGACAGAGGTGATCAAGCCCGCATTTGCCACGTCAAGATCGATGTTAGCAGTTGCAGCGGCAGAAGCGGATCCCAGGGTAGTTGCTGTATTAGCATTTCCTACCGAGACCAATGAAACACTAGCTGCGTCAGTGGCTGTCGTCGTATTCACGTACCCGATGTTGACGTCTGTATCACCGTGGACCGTTATGTCTGTAGCGAGCTCAATTCCAGTTGCCTGTAACGTCGACCCAGCTATTGAGCTAGCGTTTGCTAACGTCTGGACCCCCGAGAAGTCATTACCGTTCAGTATGGTTGTGCCCGCACTTACCATCCGGACATTGATAACTTCAACTCCGTCAACCGAAACGAGGCCGACTGAAGTCGCCGAGCCAGCATCGATAATGCTCAGTGTGTCAGTTCCCGACCCACCGACAATGTTATCACCAGCACCATATGTTCCAGAAACTCCAATGAGTCCAGTGATCGTATCGTTTAGCGCTGATCCAGATATCGAATCAACTTCAGAAGTTAAGACAAAGGCAGAACCATTGCCGGATCCAATCGAGCCGTTGTCAACCGAAGTTTTCGCCGCATTCAAACTAGCTACGGAAGAACCAACATCGGAGATTACCTCGGCAGCCTCTGTTGCATTATAAGTGCTTGAATTTTCGGTGTAATAAGTTGCCGCGGTGGTTCTGTTATCTAAAATTAACCTATCAGCTGCAGATGCCCCATCAGATAAAGCCAAAACCAACTGATCAGCGTTTACAGAAGACCCCGCTCCGTTAACCCAATATTCGAGACCGGTGTCGTCTGCGTCTCTATTAAACAAATTATTGTAGAGGCTGTTTACCAGCTGCGCCCGAGTCAAAGAACCCAACCCTGTCGCATATTCAGCTTGTTCGTTTACAATATTGGCCCGTAACTGCTCGATGGTTAATACCCCACCATCGATTTCCGCAGTCCAATAGGCCAACCCTTCTGCATCAGCAGCACGGCCCAGGAGACCTACATAAATCTCCTGTATTTGACTAGTTGTAGTCGCCATTTGATTTCCCTCAATTAACGTTAAGGATTACTTTCCATTTTCTCTTGCAAGAAAAAACTACTAAAACTAAAACAAGGTTGACTTAGCCTCAGTATTTTTCCAACTGTTATAATACTCCCCCGCCCAAAAAATTTTGTGATAAAAATCACAAAATCGTTTTTAGTAGTCAATCCAAAATCAACCCTGAAATCCACGACATACCGACCTGAATTGCCTATGCCACTCGTCCGCCATAGAGCAGTCTTTGTAGTCTTCAAAGCAAGGAGTTCCCAGGGTGTAATGGAGTAGGTTGGCCTCGTAGTTATCCGAATATTCAGTTACGAGCCAATTCCACTCCAGCGAAAGTTCACCGATAAGCTGATCGTCTAGCCACTGAAACCGATGCAAGTAAGCACCTTTTTTTGAACCGATCAATTCGGGGGTCAAAATTTTGTTAGCTGGATGCGAGCAATTCCATAAGATAAGAGACGACCAGTTTTTTCGGGGGTAGTTTTGATTTATGTTCCCAAGATATTTTTGTGTTTGCTTTGTTTCGTAATCATGTTTACAGACCATGACAGCCTTTGATTCATCCCGCTGAGCCCAGAGAGTGGCAATATCTGACCGACATATCATATCGCCGTCTGCAAAAATCGCCCATCCCGAATTCTTCATGAGCCATGGGGTCAGGAACCTCGAATATACAAACGAATTGCTGCCGTCATCATGTGTCTCCACATAATCACTTAGGCAATTGAGACTCAGGGGAGTAAACCGAATTGGATAAGTGGCCTTCTCTATAACACTGTCGCAAAAAGTGTGATAAGCGACAGCCTCCCGCTCATCGAAGCCTACAACAATATCAATCAAGTCAAGCATCAAACACTCCTATTCTAGATACTCGCAGCAAAGATTCACGCCGCAAAAAATTCAAAATCACACTCAAGCAAAGCAGACAAAAGTTGAACCCTTCCCAGCATCCACAACCCCTTGCCCTGAATCAGTCCAGAAGGGTAAGTTCAGATTGACAAATACTCAAATCCCAAGGGTAATGATATTCTACTACCCATGTAATAACCATTACACTAAATCTTATGGACGTTGCGCCCTCGTGGTTAGGGCTTTTTATCGAGCCCGAGTGATTGTTGAGTATGCAAATATCAATAGATGTTCTGAAAAAATTACCGTTACTCAAACATCTTACCGCCCAGGAATTATCAACCGGCATGAGTTGGCTGCAGGCGACTAAACTGGAACCAGGCCAACGGTTGATCTCTCAAGGACGCCCCTCTCCGGCAATTTTTATTATATTACAAGGTTCTTTGGAAGTTAGCTTACTCGACGTTGATTCTAATGCCATCGGACTAGTGTTCCTGGGCCCTGGAAAATTTGTTGGAGAGCTATCGATTATTGATGACATTCCGAGCAGCGCGAATGTGAGTGCAGCGGAGCCAACATGGACGTTAAAGATTCCTCGGCAGATCGCTAAATCATTAATCAAAAGCAACAGCATGTTCGCCCAAGAAATCATGTCGACCATCGCCCATTCACTCCGGGCATCAAACGAAAAACTTATGATGCTGAGTGCGAAGAGCCAGTGGAGGGTATACTACTTTTTGAGATCAATTGGTGGTCGACAGGGCACGCAAATTATCGGAAAGTTACCCACCCATCAAACAATCGCATCCATGATCCACCTGTCTCGCGAGACAGTTACCCGAAACCTTAAAGAGCTGCAAAAGATCGGGCTCATCCAGCTCGGCGTGCTAAACGAGGAGAAGGTATTCATCATTGAAACGGAGCAGAAAACACAAATCGCAAATCAAGCCCGCGCCAACTATTGATCGATATATCGTGCTTTTTATCGTTATAGCTCAGCTCGAATGATATGCGCTGATCGCTTGTTGCGGAGATTGGTAATACCGCCGCAATACGTTGCCACACGTACTGATCACGTACTCCAGGGAAAAAAATTCGATCGTAGACTGAACCATCTCTCGCATGCTCAAGGCTGTACCCTACCTGAGCATTATTTAAGTTCCAGCCCACCTTCAGTTGAACACCGATCCTCCTGTTCGCATTTCCAGATCCGCTTTCAAACTCTGACCGAAACACATGCGCAGACCACTTATTAGGCAAGGGAGAGGACTCAATCATCTGGCCTTCCACACCAGTCACCAGCCGTCGTTCATCATCATCTATCTGACCGCTCCAAAACACATTTTCATGCGCTCCACGATAGATCAAGCCGACGCGGGTCGAACTACGCCGAAATCCATACAACGCGATGCTCTGACGATCTTGTGTGACTTCCACAGACCCGAGAGACATTGTCGCGATGCCTGATTCCTGATACCGAACATGTTCGACGCTCGAGCGCACCTGTAGCTCTTCACCCAGATTCCAGATTTTTATTGATTTGATACCGGCATAGGCACTTGAAATCTCTTGAGAATCTGAGCTCACAGCGAGTACTAATTTTTCGCCATTTGCCAATTGAAGATCTAATTGCGACAGTGACGTACCTTGGCTCGCATTCGAATCGACTCCCGCCGATAGCTGGTAAATTGCTGAGTCTCCTTCAGACCGAGACTTTTTTAAAAGAAACTCAATCTGATCTGCAAGCGCTGAAATCTGAGTGTCGGACTCGATAACGAATTCAGGAAACGTATTTTGAAGATAGTCAAGATACAGCCTCGCAGTCTCTCCATCGTTGAGATCAACATAGCCCGCAACCAACTGGATCAATAACTCGGGAGACTCACCACTCTCGATCAATTCCTTTTCGAGATCTTGGACATCGGTCATGGCCCAAAGTGAAGACCAGGGCCAAATCAAGATTGCGGCAAGCAGAACACTTCGATACATTCTCGTTTTCCTTTTACCGCAACCATTCCCATCGACTCTGTGGTCTGAGAGCACCGAAGGGCAGTCGCCTCGCCCAGCAAAATGGAGCAGCCCAAGACTCGCGTCTGGCTCTCCAGTCGCGCAGCAATATTAACACTATCCCCAAGCACGGAATACGCATGACGAAAGTCAGAGCCCATATTCCCGACGGTTGCGTCACCAGAATTGATACCTACCCCAAGCTCGAGATCATAGGGGAGGCTAGTCATGATCTGTTGCATTTCAAGTGCACAAGCGACGGCTCGTGTTTCTTGGTCAGCGTCAGGCAGCGGCGCACCCCAAAATGCCATAACAGCATCACCCATATATTTATCTACTGTACCTCCATGTCTGAGTATGGCTTCAGTCAGCGCATTAAATACATGTCGGACAGTTTGGGTAAGCTTTTCAGGCTCGGAAGTCTCTGCAAGTCTTGTAAATCCGACAAGATCTGCAAACAAGACTGTCACCTTAGCGCGCTCACCACGGTCGAATCGTTCGATATCACCCGCCAACAAGGTATCTAGAACACGCTCGGGAACGTATGCTTGAAACATATCACGAACTCTTGTTGCTGCCTCTATCTGAACAAGATAGAGCTGATAGGCCATCATTATCGACCCAATTACACCGACACTAACTATGTGTGAGGGATCCCACACACGCGCGTTCATAAAAAAATCAAGCCAATTTGCAACCAATATGAACACCATAAAGCCACTCAGCATCACCAGCGCTCTCACTGTTACCAAATTTGGAAAAACAATAATCAAATAAACACCTAAAGCGATTGCTATAATGAAGGAGCCATGCGTCCAGTTCACAGCCTCATCCCAGTGAATACCAGACAACCATGCCTCGGCAATCAACGCTTGCAAAGTCACCCCAGGGATCGGATACCCCATCGGAGTCATTACACGATCCGCAAGACCGGCGGCTGATGACCCAAGCACCAGAATTTGGCCCTTTAAAACTGCCTCCGGGATTACACCACTCAAGACGTCGACAGCTGACACCGTTCGTACTAACCGTGGGTCAAAAACATAAGGGATCAAATACTGCTGTCGGTCGACACGACCCATTGTGCTTCGATGCGTTACAGAGCCGACGATTTGTGATGGCAAGTTAGAATACTCGTGCCCACCGGCGCGAATCAGTCCAGGAAGCCTACGAACCACACCATCAGGATCTTCGATGATATTCACATGGCCAACTCGACCCTGATCCATTGCATCAGCCAATTCAGAGAAAAGCCCTACCCAGCCGGTGGCAGTAGCAAAAACCTTATTATTTAAAGTCTGTTTCTGCCTATCTGCATCATTGACTGCCAATTCACCAGAGCGCTGGTCAGACTGAAAATCAAAAGCCGTCACCAAAACAAATCGGGGATCCTCCAAGAGGGCCAATAACTCAAGATCATCATCGCCACTCGGCTCTGGGAAGAACAGATCCACTGCGATGAGCTCGGGCTCTGCCATTTGAAGCAACGACATCAACGTGGTTAGTTCAACTCGAGACCAAGGCCAGCGCCCGATAGCTGAGAGACTTTGATCATCAATATCGACTACGGTGATACGTGGTGAGGCAACCGGATCAGAAACAAGCGTCCGAGCCTTCAGGTCGTACCATGTACGAGACAAAGGGCTCGTATCCACCACAAATGACAGACCTAAAAGGACCGCAAGAACGAGCCTAATTCTCAGACCAGCCACTCGCGCCAACGAATCGGCTATTTTCATTCAAAACCTTCTCAAATAATAAGCCTGCATTTGCTCCACCGGAGGCAATAGCTCCATTCACTTTATAATCTGGCGTCAGCGCACGGAGATATCCTTCTGCAGATAGTTCGCCCTTCACTTGAATTTGATCACTCGCTGATTGGCTTTGAATATCGCTACCAAATAGGAACTCTCGTGAGGCTAAATCAATCGTTAAACGCGAGTTCTGCATCGACGCCTGCTCAATCCGTGAGCCGTTTAATAAATAAGCCTCATAACGGTCTAAACTATACTCCGTAGTCCCCTCACGGACGGTATCACTCGTTTGCGGTTTCAGGAACAACCCAAACAGCGAGTTAGCAGAAACGATTCGCCAGTCATTGGCTAAAAATGGAGCAGTGGGTTTAAATAAATTACCCAGAATCTGTTGATAGTTCGTCCAATGTGACCAACCAACTGTGTCTTCACCAAAATCCGACTTCCGGGTGACCTCAACTGAATTGTCGAGCTTTAGTGTAGTGACCTCAAATTCGGCATCGAGAGCCACAGCGGGCATCTCCAAAATTTGCTGACGCTGGCGCTGTCCCGCACCGTCCTGCAGTAACGAAATCTCAATCACATGTGAGTCACCAGCAAATAATTCAACCAGCTTTGAAGAATCGCAAGCACCCACATCATCAGCGCTACACTCATCATCTAATGGGGCAATCGCAACCCCACCGGATTGTACAAAAACACGCGTTTTCTTATCGTCTGAAAATACTGTGTAGTCTGTCCCGCGAATACCAATAGCAGAGATCGGCGTATTCATCCGATACGCATCTTTGTTGGCACGACCGGCCTCACCCGTCACCGAACGGACTGTCCCTGCCTCAAGCGTAAAGCGAACGCGGTTATCTGCAGGACGATCAGGAAAATAAGCATATTCATCGACACGGAGTCGTGAGTTTGGTCGCACGCTAACTAGAGCACCATCGACGAAACGAATGTGCACATGCCCATTACCACCTGTCTCGACAACATCACCGACAAAAATCGTATCACCGCGCGATACCGAGGAGTCGCCGAGGGCAAACGCAACAATGCCTGCTTCCGCATTAGCTATCACACTGAACGAGTAGGACAACCCAATGATATAGATTGCTGCACGCATCAAACGGCCAAACATTCACAACTCTC
>Ga0181607_10004126_pt1 | contig 12474 bp, 13 predicted proteins | sample 041ome_9_FD_132420 | JGI IMG/M metagenome (GOLD analysis project Ga0181607, IMG submission 132420) | Coastal salt marsh microbial communities from the Groves Creek Marsh, Skidaway Island, Georgia - 041413US metaG (megahit assembly) | ecosystem: Environmental > Aquatic > Marine > Intertidal zone...
CGACCGTCGAATTTGGTCAGCGATGAAAAGGCAACGTGATTGACATCCAAGTTCAACCCCATGCCAATTGCATCGGTTGCGACCAGATAATCAACATCGCCATTTTGATACAATTCAACCTGCGCGTTGCGTGTACGCGGGCTAAGCGCGCCCATGACCACGGCCGCTCCGCCCTTTTGACGGCGCAGCAATTCAGCAATCGCATAAACGTTGTCGACCGAAAATCCCACAATCGCACTGCGGGGTGGCATCCTACTAAGCTTTTTCGAACCCGAATAAACCAACTGGCTCATGCGTTCACGGCGCACGAATTGCGCCTCTGGCACCAAATGCGCAATGGGGCCGCGCATCGTGTCGGCCCCCAAAAACAGCGTTTCGGCATGCCCGCGCGCGCGCAACAAGCGGTCGGTAAACACATGCCCCCGCTCAGGATCAGCGCATAACTGAATTTCATCGACCACCAAACAATCGGTCGCCATACCCTCTGGCATCGCTTCGACCGTACACACCCAATATTGTGCGCGTGGCGGCACGATGCGTTCTTCGCCCGTGACCAAGGCCACCACAGAAGGCCCCCGAATGGCAACGATTTTATCATAAACTTCGCGGGCCAACAACCGCAGCGGCAGGCCAATAATACCTGTACGGTGGGCCAACATCCGTTCAATGGCGTAATGGGTTTTCCCCGTGTTTGTCGGCCCCAAGACCGCCACGATCCGCGATGACATGATCTGTCCTTGATTAAAGTGCCTGATCGCCTACCACCGCACGCAGGGCGGCTTGGGCCTCTTTTACTTGGGCGAAATGTGGATGAATGGCAAGCGCTTGTTCATAGCTGCGCTGCGCAAGGTCCAAATCCCCCAACCTTTCAAAAACTTGCCCCAAAAGCGCGATGGCGTCGAATTGGTTTTCATCCAGCCTAAGGGCTGTTTGTAAATCATGAACTGCGGGACCCAAGACGCCCGCTAGAACATAGGCCCGCGCGCGCAGGATATAGGCACCCGCATACCGTGGCCCCAGTTCGATGGCTGCGCTGAAATGTTCTGCAGCCAAAGCTGTTTCGCCACGATCCAAGGCATCCTGCCCGCGCTTGACCAATAAATCGACCGTATGCGATCCTGATGATGTCCACAAAAATCGGATCTCTGCTTCGATTTTAGGTGCGTTTTCTGGGGCAGATTGTCGCAAATCTTGATACAATTGCGTTAATTTTGACAGCATTGTTTGCGCAATGCTTGCACCTGACGCGCAGTAAAGCGCCAGTGTCACAAAAGTATATTTGAAAAAGTTAACAACTCGCTTCATACTTTACATCTAACAGTTTACGTAAACGATACAAATGCAAAGTGGAGCCAAAAGTATGAGCAATGTAATCGAGGCCGCAGTCAAAGCGCTAAGCGAAAAATTTGATGGCGCATCATTTGATGGATCCGCTAAGTTTTGCATCGCTTATCACGGATCAATCGTAATTGACGGCGCAGGCGTGCGTGCAAGCAACGAAGACACTGATGTCACATTAAGCGCAAGCGCCGAGACCTTCGAGGGCATTTTGTCAGGCGACATCAATCCAACAACAGCCTTTATGACTGGACGTCTGAAACTAGATGGCGATATGGGAACAGCGATGCGATTGGGATCTGCGCTGTCATAATGTCTTTTACTGCTGCCCCTTATCTGTCGTCGTTAACACATGCGGATAACGGATCCGAAGCCTTTTGGTTAAGGACCAGTGATGACATTCGCATTCGTGTTGCATTGTTGCGCGCTAAAAACGCCCGTGGAACATTTCTCATTTTTCCGGGGCGCACCGAGTACATTGAAAAATATGCGATTCAAGCCGCGTTTTTGTGCTCTGTCGGATTTAATGTTGTGACCATCGATTGGCGGGGCCAAGGTTTGGCCGATCGTCTTTTACCCGATCCAGCGATAGGTCACGTCGGTTCATTTTCCGATTATCAGCGCGATATTGATGCCGTGCTGGAATGGATCGGCGATCTAGGATTGGAATGCCCGCTTTATCTGTTGGCGCATTCTATGGGCGGCTGCATCGCCCTCAGGCGATTGATCCAAGCGGATGACATCAGTGCGGTGATCTTTTCTGGTCCCATGTGGGGCATCTATTTTCACCCGGCCTTTAACCCGTTTGTCGACGCGATCACCTATATTGGAACACGCTTTGGCCTTGCAAATTCCTACGCCCCATCAACCAGCAGCAAGGCATATGTTCTTGAAACAGCATTCAAAGACAACAAGCTGACCACCAACGCCGACGAATGGGCCGTCATGCAGCAGCATGTCACAGCCTGTCCAGACTTGATCCTAGGCGGTCCAAGTTGGCATTGGTTGCGCCAAGCGCGGCAAGAAATGGCTTGGCTTGCGCACCAACCAAGCCCCAATATCCCCTGTTATTGCCTTTTAGGCGACGCCGAAGAAATTGTCAGCCCCCATCAGATCCGCGATCGTGTGTCCCGCTGGCCCGGTGGTCATTTACACGTGGTGGCCGGCGGTCGCCATGAAACCCTGATGGAGGGTCGCGGGCGTGTCGCACAGTTAATGACGCAGGCGTTGATCCAATTGAACCTAATGCCCGAGCCGCTGGATCAGGCTTCACAGATCTGATTGTCGGACACTCACAGGTTTTTGGTGTCTATTTCAGGCTCAGCCCTTGCATCGCTTTCGACATAAACCTAGGTTTGTTAGGAACGATGTAAGAGGTCAAAATGAATTATTCTCCCGCTCCTGTATTTGATGCAAACCCCAGCGCAGGCAACAATAATCTAGGGGACCTGCCGGAATGGGATCTAAGGGATCTGTATCTGGGCGAGGACGACCCGAAATTAGCGTCAGATTTTGCTTGGCTAGAAAAGGAATGCGCCGCCTTTGCGTCGGATTACCAAGGTAAGCTTGCCGCACTGGATGCGACTGCGATGCTGGGCTGCATTCAACGCAATGAAAAGATCAATTCCGTTGCTGGGCGGATCATGTCTTTTGCCGGTCTGCGATATTATCAATTTACCACCGATGGGGGGCGTGCAAAATTCTTGTCAGATGCACAAGAAAAGGTCACCAACTTTACAACACCTTTGGTGTTTTTCACGCTTGAAATCAACCGCCTAGAGGATGATCACCTGGACAAGCTCTATGCAGGAAACGCAGATTTTGCGCGCTATAAACCTGCCTTTGAACGCATTCGCGCGTTCAAGCCCTATCAGCTGTCCGATGAAATGGAAACGTTCTTGCATGATCTTGGCGTGGTCGGCGATGCGTGGGAAAAGCTGTTCGATGAAACCATCGCAGGTCTGGAATTCACGGTCGACGGTGACGTCCACAACATCGAGAGCACATTGAATTTTCTGACCGAACAAGATCGGTCAAAACGCCAAGAGGCGGCCGAAGAATTGGCCCGTGTTTTTAGTGAAAATATCAAAACCTTTGCCCGTGTCCACAACACCCAAGCCAAGGAAAAAGAAATCCTTGATCGCTGGCGCAAAATGCCCACCGCACAAACAGCACGCCACCTATCAAACCACGTCGAACCCGAAGTCGTTGACGCGCTGCGCAACGCTGTTGTGAACGCCTATCCGAAACTCAGCCATCGTTATTATGAATTGAAACGCAAATGGCTTGGGCTTGACCGGATGCAGGTTTGGGATCGTAACGCGCCGCTTCCGATGGAAAGCACGCGGATCGTATCGTGGGATGATGCACAAAACATCGTGATGTCGGCCTATGGAGCGTTTGATCCGCGCATGGCGGATCTGGCGCAGCCCTTCTTTGAAAAGGGCTGGATCGATGCCCCCGTAAAACCCGGCAAAGCGCCCGGTGCCTTTGCCCACCCGACAGTCGTCGATGCACACCCTTATGTGATGCTGAACTATCTTGGCAAACCGCGTGACGTGATGACACTGGCGCATGAATTGGGCCACGGCGTGCATCAGGTTCTGGCAGCCGGCCAAGGCGAAATGTTATCCTCAACCCCATTGACCTTGGCTGAAACTGCATCGGTCTTTGGCGAAATGCTGACCTTCCGCAAAATGCTGGACGGCGCCAAAGACCAAGCCGAGCGCAAAGTCATGTTGGCCGGCAAAGTCGAAGACATGATCAACACGGTCGTGCGCCAAATTGCATTCTATGATTTTGAATGCAAACTGCATGCCGCGCGTCGCGAGGGTGAATTAACCCCGGATGACATCAATGCCCTCTGGATGAGCGTTCAGGCCCAATCCTTAGGACCAGCATTTGACTTTATGCCGGGCTATCAAACCTTCTGGGCCTATATTCCGCATTTCGTCCATTCCCCCTTCTATGTCTATGCCTATGCCTTTGGCGATGGCCTCGTAAACGCGCTTTACGCCGTCTACCAAGAAAACCCAGAAGGATTCCAAGAAAAATACTTCGACATGCTCAAAGCGGGTGGTTCAAAACACCACAAAGATCTTTTGGCCCCCTTTGGGCTTGATGCCTCTGATCCCAAATTCTGGGACAAAGGACTTTCAATGATTTCGGATATGATCGACGAACTCGAAGCGATGGAAGATTAATCCCTTTCATCTTTGCCAAAATACTCAAAAAACGCGGGCGTCAGCCCGCGTTGGTCGGATAGCGCAAGCGATCCGAAACCTCAAAATAAAACGCTATTTCAATTGACTGTCTTTCGATCCACGCCGGTTGATCCCGCCACGTTGCACCATTCGCCCGTCCCGTTCACTTTGACATTCAAGACATAACTTGACGCCAACGATGGCCAAGCGGCGTTTTTCTGGGATCGGCTCTTCGCATTCTGCACAATGGGTCAGGCTTTCGCCTTGCGGTTTGGGCTGCGCGCGCAGGCGGGCCAATTCGTCATCGATACTCGCTTCAATCTGTTCGCCAACAGCCCCATCCTTTGCCCATCCACCTGCCATGTCCGATCCTTTATGCGTCACCTACCTTAAAACATAAGGCTGGGCCAACCAATCGCGCAAGACTGCATTTGTCTCTGAGGGGGCTTCTATCGTTGGGAAATGGCCCGTGTTCTCTAGGACACGCAGTTGTGCATTGGGAATCATGCCTGCCATAAAGTCATGGCGTTTGACCGGAGTAATCGGATCTTGGTCCCCGCAGATTACCACACTTGGCACTTTGCATTTACGCAGCGTGCATTGTTGATCAGGGCGTTTTTGAATGGCCCGAATTTGGGCAATGGCACGTTCTGGTCCGATTGACGCCGCCATGGCCTTGATCAAGGCCATGGATGTGTTGCGCTTGCCACGATTGGCGAGGCAGGCAATAGCCTCTTCGCCGCTGACATCGTATAGTCGCCCCGCACGGATTGAAATGATGCTCCCTTCCTTTAGCGCTGCGTCTTGCGGCGCTTCCGACAATGAATTTGTGGACATAAGACCAAAGCGTTCCACCCGATTGGGCGGTTTGCGCAGCATTTCCATCGCAACATAGCCGCCCAAATCATGGCCCATCACCGCAAATTTTTCCGGCAACATCGACAGGATTGATGCAGTATAATCGCCAATTCTCTCACCATAAAAAACAGGTGGTACGATGACCATTCTTTCTTGTGAAAATTCGGCAATTTGTGATTGAAATACCCGCGCATCACAAAACTTGCCCATGATCAAAACCAATGGCTCTGACATCCAGCTCTACCCCTATTTATCCACCTCGCCCTATGAGTCGTATAAAACGAAAGGTCAATCAAGCATAAACTTTCGTCTATAATGGATTAGGCCCGCGATTGTGGTTTCCGCGGGCCTGAGGGATTATTCAATATTTGACCAAAATACACCCAGATGCTTAGAGACGATTTCATCATAACGCTCTGATTTCTTTAACTCTTGTAGCCCCGCGTTGAACCGGTACAGATGCGTTGTTCCACGCCAGTGTTTTTTGGAAATGATCACGTGCAGACCTTCGATCCACAACGGACGCTTCAACGGCTCTACAGCCCCTTTCAACCCAAGATTTTTCACCTTGGTCCAGCCCAAAAATTCGTTCAGCGTAACGCCATCGACCTTGCCTTGCATCAACAATTCAAAACACGCATCTGGGCTTTCGGCTTGTACCAAAGTGATCAAGCCTTTGCTAATCCATTGACGATCTCCGCGGTCCAGATCATGGGTGAAATACCCTGCAGGACGACACAGCGTTTTGCCATGAATATCCGCATCTTGATCAAAGACAAACGGCGCGTCGGTGCGTGTAAAGACCAAGATCAGCAATTCGACCAACGGATCCGAGAAATGGAAATTCGCACAGCGTTCGTTGCTACGATCTTCTTCGCAATTCGGACGCAGCCACGGAAAGCCCATGTCAAATTCTTTGCCGTCCAGTTTCGGGAACAGATGTTTTGATCAATCGTCTTCCCAAGTGATCGAATAGGACACAGGATTTGGTGTATTTTCCAGCGCCGCATTCACCAATTCGGTGACCATCCCCTGCCCCAACCAATCGCGATCGGTAAAGGGCGCGTAATCTGAACCCGTCACCAACTTCATCTCGGCATCATCTTGCTGCAGTGGGGTGGCATCTGTGGCTTTGACATTGAGCAAACAGGGGATGTTTAATTCTGTTCCTGGCGCAAACTGTATTAGCGAACCGTTCAATTTGCCTTGGTTCCCGTAATAGATCAGCGACCATTTTTGATGATCGCCAAAATATTGCTCGGCGATCGAAAAACGGTATCCCCGTCTTTTACCACATGGGTTTGGGTACATTCGGCCCAAAGGGTGGACCCGTTCAGAACCGCGAAGAACGCAAAAATAATCCGACCGATCATAGTTCGCTCCAAATTTGTGACATGTGGAGATCGATGATGTCTTGGTAAACACCATTTCCTTTTATGTCGCCCAAGCCTGTGTTGATAGTATCCAACAAGGCCTCTGCATCGGGATGCGATTTATGCACCACGACATGCAGGCCCTCAATCGACAACGGGCGCGATTGAACGACGTCAACACGGGCCTGTAATCCCAGATCTTTGAAGGCCTTGCGCCCAGTGAATTCGTTTAGCGCAACGGCATCCACCTGACCTGCTGTCAGCATTTCAAAACAATCGGCGACACTGACGGGTTGTTCTAATTTGATCTTGCCATCCGCCAACCAATTGCGGCCGTCTTTGTCCAAATCATGCGTGTAATACCCTTTCGGGCGGCATAGGGTTTTCCCAATGATATCCGCATCTTCGCGGAATCGAAGCGGTCGTGATGTATCAATAAACAGCAAGACCAGCATTTCAAACATCGGGTCCGAGAAATGGAAATTCGCGCAGCGGAAATTGTCAGGGTTCTGTTTGCAATCAGGTTGCAGCCATGGAAACCCCATATCCAGCATCGCGTTCGACAACAACGGATCCAAATGCGCAGACCAGTCATTCACCCAGTGAATCCGATACCCGTCTTGGCCTGCGGCTTGCCCCATGGCAGAATTGACAACCTCGGTCACCAAACCTTGGTTCAACGCATTGCGGTCAGTAAAGGGGGCATAATCATCCGCCGTCAGCAGGTTCACCATCAACGCGCGTTTGCTGACCTGTTGTTTCACTTTCACCTGAACCGTTTCAACGCGCGGCTGCGGCTTTGGCATCACCGAAACACTCCCATCGCCAACGGGCCATCCGTTGATACAAGGCAATGAAATCGTTTGGCCCACCCGAATTTTGTCAGGGCTGTCCCCAATCCGATCAACATTCGCATTGTAATTTGCCGACCATTTTCGCGCGTCTTTGTATGTCTCATCGGCAATGACCGACAATGAATCGCCGGATTGCACCTTGTAATTCGCGCCACAGCCTTGCGCCATTGCATAGGATGAAAATCCAAAAAGGGCGCAAAAAGCGCCTAAAAACCACCGCATAAAAACCTCCCTCAGGTTGTATGCTAATGGAACCGCATGTTGTGGTAAGGGTCAAGCGTTGATCTAAATCTTGTTAAAACACGCAATAACACCATAAAAACAAAGAAATTTCCAACGTCCAACGGCATGCCGCGGCCGCGTCCGTGTACTGCGCGATTCGTCCTATGTGCTGGAATGGGTCATTCTATCCAAACAGTCGGTCAAAATGTCCAAACAATTGGGTGATGAAAATGAATGATCCGCCCCTTTGACAAACTGGATGCGCATATCACCCGCGTCGATATGATCAAATAACCGCAAAGCCGTCTCACGCGTGACAGCTGTGTCCTCGGTCCCCTGATACAAGCGAACTGGAAACTCAAAGACCAAAGGATCCCGCAAAACCAATGACTCGCGGCTTTCTTCGATCAACACCTGCGTGATCGGATAGGGATCGCCATAGTCCGAGGGTAAATACACCACCCCGTCGCGCGCTAGGGCGGCGCGCTGGGCATCATCAAAGGACGCCCACATGCTGTCTTCGGTGAAATCGGGCGCCGCGGCGATGCCGATCAATCCAACCACTCGTGCGCCCATGTCGCGGGCCAAAATCAACGAAATCCATCCGCCCATGGACGAACCAACCAAAATTACGGTGCCTGATGTCACCGCATCGATGACCTCACGCGCATCTTGTGCCCATTGGGTAATGCTGCCCTCTTCGAAAACACCCTCGGATACACCATGACCTGAATAATCAAACCGCAAATACGCCTGCCCCCGCGCCTGCGCCCACGCTTCGTAATGGGTGGCCTTGGACCCCGCCATATCCGATTTGAACCCACCCAAAAACACCACGGTCGGTCCGCGCCCTTCGACATAGGAATAGGCCAGGTTTTGACCGCGTGAATTTTTGAAATGTTGCGTCATCGCGCCCTCCGTCTTTGGTGCAACTCTACAAAACGGGTGCCTGAACACAACACCCCTTCTTCATCTTTGCCCAAATACTCGCGCCGCAGGCATCCGAATTTACAGCCAAAACAGACTTGACGAATATGGCGCAAACCGTCACAAGACCCTCGAACCAAATACCCGCAACCGGGCGTTCCGTGGGCGCCAAACAGACGAGGAGGACCAAGATGTCCCAAATCACTCTGACTTTCCCCGATGGCAATAAACGTGAGTACGACGCAGGCGTGACCCCTGCGCAGGTGGCCGAATCCATCGCAACATCCCTTGCCAAAAAAGCCATCAGTGCAACCGTGAATGGCGCACATTTCGACCTACAATGGCCAATCAGCGAAAACGCCGACATCGCCATCAACACGATGAAAGACGAAGTGCAGGCCTTGGAATTGGTCCGTCATGATCTGGCCCATATTATGGCGCGCGCGGTCCAAGAAATCTGGCCCGACGTCAAGGTCACCATCGGCCCAGTGATCAACAACGGGTGGTATTACGATTTCGACCGCAAAGAGCCGTTTACCCCCGAGGACCTTGGGCAAATTGAAAAGAAAATGCGCGACATCATCGCCGCGCGGGATGCGGTCAAAACCGAAGTCTGGGACCGTGATCGCGCGATCCAGCATTACCGTGACGCGGGCGAACCGTTCAAGGTGGAATTGATCGAGGCCATTCCAGGCTCTGACCCCATTCGCATGTATTGGCATGGTGATTGGCAGGATCTGTGCCGTGGTCCGCATCTACAACACACCGGCCAAGTGCCCGCAGACGCGTTCAAATTGATGCATGTCGCCGGCGCCTATTGGCGCGGTGACAGTTCACGAGAACAATTACAACGCATCTATGGCGTGGCGTTTTTGAACAAAGACGCGCTAAAAGCGCACCTGACCATGTTGGAAGAGGCCGCAAAACGCGACCACCGCAAGCTGGGCCGCGAAATGGACCTGTTCCACATGCAAGAAGAAGCACCGGGCCAAGTTTTCTGGCATCCCAACGGTTGGAAAATCTACACCACACTGCAAGATTACATGCGCCGCCAACAAGACCGCGGCGGATATGTCGAGGTGAACACCCCCCAAGTGGTTGATCGCAAATTGTGGGAAGCCTCAGGCCATTGGGATAAATACCAAGAGCATATGTTCATCGTCGAGGTCGACGAAGAGCATGCGCGTGAAAAGGCCGTCAACGCGTTGAAACCAATGAACTGTCCCTGTCACGTTCAAGTGTATAACCAAGGCCTGAAATCCTATCGTGATTTGCCCTTGCGGATGGCGGAGTTTGGGTCATGTAACCGCTATGAACCCTCGGGTGCATTGCATGGCATCATGCGCGTGCGTGGGTTCACCCAAGATGACGCGCATATCTTCTGTACCGAAGATCAGATCGAATCAGAGACAAAGCAATTCATCGAATTCCTATCTGCCATTTATCGCGATTTGGGATTTGAAGAGTTCAAAATCAAATTCTCGGACCGCCCCGACAACCGCGCCGGATCAGATGCCGTTTGGGACAAAGCCGAAGGCGCGTTAAAAGCGGCCACTGAATCGGCTGGCTATGCCTATGACATGAACCCCGGCGAAGGTGCATTTTACGGACCGAAATTGGAGTTCGTCTTGACCGACGCGATTGGTCGCGATTGGCAATGTGGCACCTTGCAGGTGGACTTTGTTTTGCCGGAACGTTTGGACGCCAATTACATCGGCCCTGACGGTAACAAACACCGTCCGGTCATGTTGCACCGTGCAACCCTCGGGTCATTTGAACGCTTTATCGGGATCTTGATCGAAAGCCACGCGGGCAAATTACCGTTCTGGCTGGCGCCACGTCAGGTCGTCGTTGCCGCGATTGTGTCGGACGCGGATGACTATTGCCGCGAGGTGGTTGCCGCCCTGCGTGCCAAAGGCGTGAGGGCCGAATTGGACCTGCGCAATGAAAAGATCAACTATAAGGTCCGTGAACATTCGCTGGGCAAAGTACCGGTCATCTTGGCCTGCGGTATGAAAGAGGTCGAAGAGCGCACTGTTTCGGTCCGTCGTTTGGGCGAGAAACAAACCTCGGTCACTGGGTTGGACGACATTGTTGCCACCCTTACGCGCGAAGCGACTGCGCCAGATTTGGTCTAAACTGACACCAGCAGCGCCCGACGAAATCAGGTTTTCGGGCGCTGCTGGTTTTGTGCAACTTAGGAACATCCGCCCCCATGCTTTGTTAATCTCGGTGGAAAATACCGACGTGATACCGACGTAATACCGACGTGATACAGATCCGAAATTTCTTGTGACTCGTGTTGCAAAGTACGTATGCTAGGACCACAGAATAAAAAGGACCCACCATGCCCAAATTCATTATGGCTTATTATCATTCAGGAAAAACCCCCGCATCACCCGAAGAAGGCGCTGCGCAAATGGAACGTTATATGAATTGGATGATGAAACACCAAGATGCTTTAATTGAACCTCAAAACCCATTGAAAAATAAAAAGTATATAACATCAGACGGCATTACAGATGGTGGAAAAGACGGGTCGATGATGGGATACACTATTATACAAGCCGCTGATATTTCAGCCGCGCAAGAGATTGCGCAAACCTGCCCGTTCTTGGACATGGGCGATATCGAGTTGGCTGAATTAATTCAGATGTAATCATCTAATTTTACTAAAAAATTCCTTTAACAACGCCTCGGATTCTGGGGCGTTTATCATATCGTACACGTCAGGTTTGTGATGTGTTTGCGGATGCGTAAAAACCGCTGCCCCATGTGCCACACCCCCTGATTTTGGATCCGAAGCACCATAGTATAGCCGTCGAATGCGAGCAGATGAAATCACCGCAGCACACATCGCACATGGTTCAAGAGTGACATACAAGTCACTGTTTTCTAAACGTTCTGATCCAGTTGCTGCGCAGGCCTCACGAATAACTAGCATCTCGGCATGGGCTGATGGGTCGTTCAATTCGCGCGTTCTATTGCCAGCGCGCGCTAAAACGCGTCCGCTTGCATCAACGACAACCGCGCCCACGGGCACTTCTCCACGTGCGGCCGCCGCGCGTGCCTCGTCCAACGCAATATCCATAAAGCTTTGAAACGCCATTATTTCAGGGCCTCATTACGAATTTCTCTTTCGCAATCGCGCATTTTCGCCTAAAGCGCAAGCATGGAAAACAACACACCCTCCGGCGATCGTATCGCAAAAGTCATCGCACGCGCTGGCGTTGCCAGCCGCCGCGACGCTGAAAAGATCATTGCCGAAGGCCGCGTGAGCGTGAATGGCAAAACGATCACATCCCCCGCATTGAACGTCACCGATAAAGATAAGATCGTTTTCGACGGCAAACCCCTTGACGCGCCCGAACCTGCGCGCTTGTGGCTATACCATAAACCGCTGGGTGTTGTGACGACGGCACGCGATGAAAAAGGTCGCAAAACGGTCTTCGATACTTTGCCCGAAGGCATGCCACGCGTGATGAGCGTGGGGCGCTTGGACCTGAACTCTGAAGGTTTGTTGTTGTTGACCAATGATGGGGCGCTGAAACGTCAGTTGGAATTGCCCTCGACCGGCTGGCTGCGACGCTACCGTGTCCGCGTTAATGGGCGCCCAAGCGAAGACACGTTTGCGCCCCTGCGCAAAGGCGTGGAGATCGACGGAGAGCGTTTCCATGCGATGGAAGTCACCCTTGACCG
>Ga0181607_10004130_pt1 | contig 12468 bp, 9 predicted proteins | sample 041ome_9_FD_132420 | JGI IMG/M metagenome (GOLD analysis project Ga0181607, IMG submission 132420) | Coastal salt marsh microbial communities from the Groves Creek Marsh, Skidaway Island, Georgia - 041413US metaG (megahit assembly) | ecosystem: Environmental > Aquatic > Marine > Intertidal zone...
CGAAGCCCTTTGCGAGCTTTGTGAAGAGGATGAAGAGGAGGAGGAAATGTCCAATGAATTTGTACAAACCCTGGAATCCCTGCTTTCCAACATTGATGACCTGGAGGTGGCCAGTTTCTTGAACGAGCCATTTGATGCCCGCCCTGCCTTGTTAAGTATCCATGCCGGTGCCGGGGGCACGGAATCCTGTGACTGGGCGGACATGCTCATGCGTATGTACATCCGCTGGGCGGAGCGTAGGGGGTTTGAGGTGGAAATGCAGGATTTACAACCCGGGGAGGAAGCGGGAATCAGCCGATGCTCCATCCGGATTGATGGCTTGAATGCTTATGGCTATGCCAAGGCGGAGCGTGGGGTGCACCGCTTGGTTCGGATAAGTCCGTTTGATTCCAATAAAAGGAGGCATACCTCCTTTTGCTCGGTGGATGTAATTGCTGAGGTGGAGGATGATGACATTGATATGGATATCCCGGATGATGATTTGCGGATTGATACCTACCGTTCCAGTGGCAAGGGAGGGCAGCATGTAAATAAGACAGACTCCGCGGTGCGCCTGACCCATATTCCCACCAATATTGTGGTTCAGTGCCAAAATCAGCGCTCACAACTCAAGAATAAACAAACGGCAATGAAGGTCTTAAAGTCCCGTATTTATGAGAAACAGCAGGATGAAAAGAGAGCGGAAATGGAAAAGTTTTACGGGGATAAAGGAGAGATGGGGTGGGGTAACCAAATACGAAGTTATGTATTTCAGCCTTACCAGATGGTGAAAGATTTAAGGACGGGAGTGGAAACCTCAGGTGTGCAAGCGGTGATGGATGGGGAACTGGACCCCTTTGTCAATGGCTGGTTGCGGGCAGGTTGTCCAAGGCAAAGAAATAAGGATATCCAGGTAGACGATTAGATCTTTGCGATGAGCCTCGGACTAACTGCTGAGCAAGTTGAGCAGACTTCGCAAAATTCCCTTTTTTCGGACAAGTCCTGGCGTTGGTCCCCTGATCCTTGGGTTCTGCCAAGTGAACTTTGCCAGTGGATCGATGATCTCTGTCATGCAGCCCTCGGATTTTATAAGGGCATTGATTTACTTTACCGAAAGTCATGGGAAGGGCAGTCCATTCTTCGAAATGATGAATGCTTGGTTCCTTGGGTTGCCGATTATTATGATCAGGGGAAGCCTGATTGGTTGGTTGCGCATGCTAGGTCAGATGAAGTCCGTTTAAGCATTCCACCAGTTCTTCGTCCGGATCTTATTCCTCATGCAGATGGCGTTTCGATAACTGAATGGGATTCCGTTCCTGGCGGTATTGGACTGACTGCTCATCTCGAGCAGCTTTATAAACTAAGTCAAAGCTCACAAATGATTGAGTATTTTGGTAAGGCACTCGAGGATGCAGCCCATGACTACGGTGGGAAATCTGCCAATATGGTGATTGCTGTCAGCGAAGAAGCCGAGACTTATCGACCCGAGATGGAATGGATATGTGAAAAGTTGAAAGAAAAAGGATTTTCAATTTCGGTGTGCTCCCCCCAAGATCTTGAGCTTGTAAGCGATGAAGTTTTTTATGAGGGGGAAAAAATTAGTTTGGTTTACCGATTTTGGGAATTGTTTGATTTTAACAATGTTTCGGTCATGCCAGAACTTGCAAAAGCGGTGGAATCTAAAAAAGTTGTGGTTACTCCACCGATGAAGCATGTGCAGGAAGAAAAACTCTCACTTGCTCTTTTTCATCATCATCGACTGCAGCCTTTTTGGCAAGAGACTCTACGCACAAAAGATCTGGATATCCTTCGTTCAGCAATCCCGCATACATGGATTCTTGACCCTAAGGAAATTCCCCCGGGAGCTTATTTAGATGGTCCAATAGTTAAGGGAAGAAAACTTACTCAATGGAATGATTTGAGCAAAGCTTCAAAAAAGGAGAGGGAATTAGTGATTAAAGCGAGTGGATTTCATGAAACAGCCTGGGGTGCACGAAGTGTTGTAATTGGAAATGATGTTTCATCAGAAGAGTGGGCTGAAACCATCGCAAGTTCGCTTAACCATTATCCAACTCCAATTTGTGTTATCCAAGATTTTATGAAGCCACGAAGCTTCATTCATCCAGTTTTTTCTGATCAAAATGAAGCGGTGAATGAATCGGGTCGTCTCCGCTTGTCTCCTTATTTTTTTACTTTTGATAAAGAGGCAAAATGGTCTGGTACCCTGGCTACCTTTTGCCCAGTGGATAAAAAGATTATTCACGGCATGAAAGACGGTAGTCTAATGCCATGCTTAAAAGCATAGTTATCAATTTCTTTAGCCTTAGCCCCAGGCCAATTTAAATCCGGACTGCGGATATCTTACATAAAGTTAAGAATTTTTTGCAAAATTTTTGGTTGCACCTTCACAATTTGATAGGGGTGGGGAGTCGTAATCAATTTTGGAGGATAACCAACGCTACCATGGTTATCAGGTCGATGCTAAGCTTAGATTAGATTTTACCTTTAAACTTAAAGAAAGAATGAGTCTCTAAGGAGAATGGTAGTGAATGAATTGTTGAAAAACTGAGTCTTTATTTACTTTTTAATTCCTCAGTGGTGGTTTTTACCAACCGACCCACATAACCTTGAAAGCGCTTATCCACACCCTCTGGAACTTGTGGCATGGATTCAATCAACGGTAATAATGATTTTGCTTTTTCGTCAAGGTGATCAATCGCATTCATCGCCAGCATGGAGGGAAAGCACCCATTCTTAATGGGGTCAGCGATTTGTCCAAGAGTCTCAACCGCTTTGGATATTTGTTCCTTATTTCCATATTTGCCCAGGGCTTCGGCTGCTACAACCCGAACATAGGGCGAAACATCGCTCAATGCTTTTTTAAGGTGTTTTCCGGTCATGGAAACTGCTTTTTTACCTCTCATCAGTAATCCCATTGCACCCCAGTATCTGACCGCTGAGTCCTTATCTTTAAGGTAGGTAATAAGAGTTTTGGTGGCCCATGGAGATAGTCCCGCTGCCATATCTGCCGCTAAGAAGATTCGTTTGAACGGATATTTGTCTGTTCTGGCCATCTCATAAGGAGTGGACCCCTCGGATCGAGAGTGAATTTCTCCCTCTGGCAGAAATCCCACATCGATGACTTTATTGATATGATCGAGATGGGCTTCTCGCATCCTTTTTAAAATGTCAGCGTGCTCCTTTGATTTCACCAAATTTTTCACCTCATCCCGGTCATTTGCCAAATCATACAACTCTTCTGCCGGTTTGGTTTTCCAAAAGTGACTTTGTGCTTCATTTAATTTTCCTTCATCAAACATTCTTTTCCAAACCTGAGTGGTCGGAGTCTGGAACATATATGAAACATGCTGACCATATGGCTTATGAGGCATGTAGTTTCGGATATAGATGTATCTCTTTCCGACAACTGAGCGCACCATATCATAACGCTCGTCCATTCTTCCTCTAAATCCATATCCGTATTCTTGCTCGGTTGCCTCGTATTTTCCCATAAAGGCATGGCCTTGCATATGAGCGGGCGGTTTTTTGCCTGCAATGCTCAACAGGGTGGGGGCAAGATCGATGAACCCGACCCTGCGGTCAGATTTCCAACCTGTTTTATAATCAGATGCGGCGAGATGTTTCCATTTTTCCGGAACATGGATGATTAAAGGAACATTTATACCTGAGAAATACGGCCATCGCTTGCTTCTTGGCATACCTGAACCATGATCACCGTAATAGAAAATGATGGTATCTTCGGCTAATCCCTGCTCTTCAAGTAATTTAAGTTTTTCCCCCACCATTTTGTCCATCTCGGTAATTTTATCATAGTACTGTGCCCAGTCCTGCCTTACCTCCGGGGTGTCGGGATGGTAGTCAGGCACTCTTACTTTTGCTGGATTGTGAATCTGTTCATGCGGACGTTTGCGGATCTGACTCTCATGGGAAACTGTAAAATTATGAATGGCAAAGAATGGTTGATCTTTATCAGGTCGGTTTGTCCATGTTGCCTTCCGTCCACCCTCATTCCAAACCTCTCCATCTTTGACAAAATTGTAATCTTCCTTGGAATTATTGGTGCAGTAGTATCCAAGTTCACGAAGATAAACCGGATACATTTTAAATCCCTTGGGTAACTGGGTCATACTTCTCATATGCTCCGCCCCAGTTGAGGTCGGATACATGCCGGAAATAATGGTGGTCCTGGCCGGAGCACATACGGGTGCATTCGAAATGGCTCTGGTATAGATCATTCCTTTGGCGGCAAGACCATCGAGGTTGGGGGTGTCTGCATAGTTGTCACCATAGCAACCGAGGTGTGGACCATTATCCTCACTGGTTAGCCACAAAATGTTCGGCAGGTCCGCAGCACAGATGTTTGATATCGCTACAGTTAAAGAGAATAGAGTTTTGGTTATCGCATTCATTTAGTAATTTCTCAGGATTAGAATTTGGTAGTTCCCTCTGTCGCATAACCAGATGTTTCCATCAGGTGCATGGTCGATACGAAGTGGACGAGTAAGAACCTCTCTGGGCATTATCAAGATTATCAAATGTGACCCCGCATGGATTATTTAAACCACCAGATGGGTCAAGGCTCTCTTTAGGCTGATTCGCTCCATTTAATAAAGCAGGGAGTAGTGAAACCAAATGCAGGTCGGGGGTCTTCACATTTTAAACAAAGATTAGAGCACTTAATTTCCCTTTGTGTTCATAGGGAAATTATCGGTCCTGAAGGGAGTAACAGGTAAAGTTACGGAGCCATCCTTGCGGAAAAGGTTGCAAACCGGATTATTCATCCATGCATATCGTACAGCGATAGGTTCTTTGATTTTGTCTGACCAAACTTCGACTTTGTCTTTCCCCATTAATTTTGCATCGGCCCAAACAAACTTTTGGTCTTTTCCGCAGATTGCGAATCCAACAGGTTCCCTGGTATCAAAGCAATAAAGCCCCGAACCTACATGATCAAAAGTGACGGTCACTTTACTTCCTTTGATTTGGAGGTCTTTGTATCGTGGGCTCTGATGAGGGATGTCGTATTCGTAGTCCTTAACTAGGGCATGACGAAGCAAACGATTGGCAACGGTTTGCTTGTTGCGTGGATGAATGTCCCTGCCTTCTCCTACATCGATAATCACTGCTTCTCCTACGTTTTTGAGTTTATCGAGGGTTAAAGTTTGGGCTTCTCTAAGTTCCGGCCAGTTTTCATTGATGGGTTCATTCATTTCGCTTTGAAAATCTGCCAATTGTACCCAATAGAAAGGAAAATCTCCCTGCTTCCATGCGTCTCTCCAGGATTGAATCATCAGCGGGAAGACTTCTCTGTAGGCATGTGCCCGGTTGGCATTACTTTCCCCCTGATACCAAATGGCACCCTTAATACCATATCCAATGATTGGGTTCAGAACCCCATTGTATAAATTGGCTGGACGATGCTGTCCGGTCATTTGATTTCGGGGAAACCTTGGACGTCCACCGGGTGCTGGTTTGCCAGCTTCTCGTGCGGCAGCGGCCTTTTCCTGCCACACTTTCAATTTTTCATCATATGCCTTTTGAAGCTTGGGGAAATCAAAGGTTTCCTCCGTCGTTTTCCACTGGTCCATGTAGGGTTTGGCTACTGCTAGTTTGTGGAGCCGGTCGCGGGGAATCCATGCTTCACAGGAGGAACCACCCCAAGCATTATCTATCAGTCCTACAGGTATATCTAGGATCTGATGCAGTCTTCTTCCGAAAAAATAGCCAACTGCAGAGAAATTGATGGCAGTTTCAGGAGTCGCTTCTTCCCATTTTCCATAAAAATCATCTTGCGGTTCCTGAGTCCCCACATTTGGTACACTAATTAGCCTAAGATATGGATGTTTCGCACTCATAGATTCCAAATCTTGGTCGTCGGATTTCCCTACACTCCATCCCATGTTGGACTGCCCAGAGCATACCCAGACTTCACCGACTAAGATATTCGTATACTCAATTATTGAACTTCCCTTTATGGTCATGGATAAAGGTGTAAACGATGCTTTCATGGGGTTGAGGGTTATTTTCCAGTACCCATCTTTATCAGTTTTCACCCTGTGGAATTGACCGGCTATAACGACCTCAACGCTTTGACCTGTAGTATCCCAACCCCAAATTGGGTTTTTATGATTTTGCTGTAACACCATGTTATTTCCAATAATGGCAGGCGTTTTAATCTCACCGGCTAGAAAACTGGCAAAGATGGCATTAGTAAGTAGTAAACAGATTACTTTTATTTTGATCATGAGAAAAAGGATTAGGGCGTGAAATCAATTACAAAAACATCTTCGAGTATCGGTTTAAGGATAGATACAAAAGCTTGATGGTCGGGGTGGGGTAGGTATGTTTTTCGAGCACTTTCGTCCTGAAAGCTAACAATAAAACAATGAGTAAACTCCTTATTCAATGCTTCAGGGCTGTTGTTCTTCCCCCATTCCAGGGAAATAATTCCAGGAATTTTGGTGGAGAGAGCCGAGAATTCCTGTTCGATATGGGCAACCTGTCTGGTGTCAGCGTTCTCCTTGAACTTAAAGCAGACAATGTGTCGAATGATTTTGTTGGTATTGCTTGTGTTGACTGAGGGATTCATTTTGAAGGGCGATAAAGAAGGCGGAAAGATTGATGAAATTTCGAGAATGAGAAGGGAGGTAATTCTTACATTTACTTTTTAAATTTTACTCAACCGAATTCGTGGTAAATGGTGTAATTTTTTTACCTATCCCGCAAAAGGAGGCAACGCTTTCTTGACTTGAGCCCAATCGTTACCATCATGAAAGGCATGAGTTCTGAATTTGACTGGTTCATGGTGACAATGCCAATTTTCGCAATTGCGGTGTATGCTATTGTAATGCTTGGGTCGATGGAAAAGCAGCCCAAGATTCTGGAAAGTGGTGGAGCTCAAAAGTTATTTAACTGGGCAATCATCGGTTTGTTTGGCGTGGGTATGGTGTACTCATGCTACTACATGATTTTGCGCTTTGTTGAATTATTAGGAAATTACTAATACCACATGCCGATCTACGAATTCACCTGTGGTGATTGCAAGAAAGATTCTGAGATCCTAGTCAGGTCATCGGATTGGGAGGGTCATACCGAATGTCCTCATTGTGGATCTTCGGATCTGGATAAAAAACTTTCTGTTTTTGCTGCCTCATCGTCTGAATCCTCTCTTTCCGCTCAAGAAATGCCTCCATGTTCCGGGGTGCCCAGCAGTTGCGGGCGCTGTGGCATGGATAACTAAGGCTTATGTTTACAGAACCTGATCCGATGGATGCAATTGCGTCTTTCGTTTTTAAGGGATTTATTTCGCTGGGCATTCTTTATGCATGGACCATAGGTTTTAACCGGCCCTCGAAGTTTCGGGGAGGGAATGCACGCAATATGAAAGAGGAATTTGCGGCGTATGGCTTTCCTGCATGGGTCATGCCGGTCACGCGGGTGGTTAAAATTAGCTTAGCGGTCTGCTTGCTCTTTGGTTATTTCTTTCCGGTTGTGGTCAAGCCCGTCGCTTTTGCCTTAACCGGGATTATGTTTGTTGCGGTCATGATGCACTTAAAATTGCACAAAGACCCTTTGATTAAAGCCCTGCCTGCTTACTTAATTTTATCCTTTAGTATTTTTCTAATCCTCGACTAGACGGGCAGGTAGTGGAGGTTGGCTTACCCTGTCTCTTCCATGGAAATTTTAAGTTTCCGGATCAGGTCGGTTTCTCTCACTAAAGTTTTATCATTCCGAATGGCCATGGCGTAAGCGGCTGGGTCTCCCACGAATATCACTTTCTTCTTTGCCCGGGTAAGACCGGTGTATACCAGGTTTCTTTGCAACATCATGAAATGTTGCTTTAACAGGGGGAAGATAACAATGGGGTATTCACTTCCCTGGCTTTTGTGAACCGAAATGGCGTAGGCTGGTTGCAGGTCCGTCACCTCCATACGTTCATAAACAATCCGTCTTTCTTCAAAAAGGATCTCCACCTTACCGTTTAAGGTGTCAACGGAGTCAATGATGCCCATATCCCCGTTGAAGACATCCTTGTCATAATTATTGCGTGTCTGGATTACTTTGTCACCTTCACGAAACAAGAAGGGCCCCATGACTTGGGTGGCGCCTGTGGGGTTGATTGCATCCCGAATCTGGTCGTTTAAATTACCAATTCCACCAATTCCCCGGTGTAAGGGGGCCAGGATTTGAACATCGGTTTTTACATTCACTGCAAAACTTCGAGGGATAATTTCCCGGCAGAGCAGGGAAACATGAGAAACACAATCCTCCGGGTTTTCAGCTTTTATAAAGTGAACATCATGCATGGGATTGAGCCCCTTGGGGTGATCAACCGGAGTAGGGGGATTTGCCTTACCCCCCAGGATACTGTGAGCGAGGCCGACAATGCCACTGTCCTCAGCCTGACGGAAGGTGACAGCTAAGCGGGTAACCGTAAGAAGCTTGGAGTCGATTAAATCCTTCAGGACATTCCCTGAGCCTACCGAAGGTAATTGATCCGCATCCCCCACCAAGAGGAGATGAGCCTGGGCTGGGATTGCCCGCACCAGGGCAGCGGCGAGCCGCAAATCCAGCATGCTGGCTTCATCCATAATGATGAAATCACAAATGAGCGGGCTTTTTTCGTTCATGGTGAAGCCGCCCTGGCTGGGGTCAAATTTTAATAAGCGGTGGACCGTCTGGGCATAAAAAGAACAGCTTTCAGCCATACGACGGGCAGCCCTTCCCGTGGGTGCGGCCAGAAGTACTTTTGCTTTTTTTGCCCGTAAGATGGAGACCAGGGCCCGCAGGATGGTGGTTTTTCCTGTTCCGGGACCTCCGGTTAAAATCGAGACTTTGGATAGAAGGGCTTGCCGGATCCCTTCCATCTGGGCATCTGCAAAGCCAAAACCTGCCTTCTCCTGTGCCCATATAATCGCTTTTTCTTCCTGGATGGGGGGGAGGGATGATCTTGTTTTGGAGAGTGCGGTGATACAAAGGGCCAGGGTTTGCTCCGCCCGGGCAGATGTGGGAAGCTGCAACCAGTCCTCCCTGGAGGGTACCAAGTCCGCACTTTCCATGAGAGCGTCAATCCGTTTATCAACTTCATTGGAATCAGCTTCGAGAAGGTTGGCAGACTGAATCACCAATTCCCTTCTTTCCACATGGTTATGTCCTTGATCCTCAGTTTCCTGAACCGTGTGCAAAATACCGGCTTCGATTCTTTCGGGGCCGTTATTGGATAGGCCCAGGTTAAGAGCGATCTTATCTGCGGTTTTAAACCCAATCCCTTTTACTTCCCGAATGATGCGGTAGGGATCGGTTTCTAAAATTGTTTTGGCCGCATTTCCATATTTCCGGACCAAGCGAAGGCAGAGGGCGTCGGTCACTCCATAGGTCTGCAGAAACATCATTACCTCCCGGACAGCTTTTTGTTCCTCCCAGGCTTCGCGGATACTTTTAATCCTCTTTTTCCCAATGCCTTCAATTTCCTGCAAACGGGCGGATTCTTCTGAGATCACCTTCAGGGTATCCGCCCCAAATTTATCTACGATTTTGTTGGCATAAGTCTTACCAATGCCGTGAATCAGCCCACTTGCCAGGTATTTACGGATGCCATAAGCAGAAGCGGGCAATTTGCTTTCAAAAGAATCAAATGAAAACTGCCGGCCATGCTTGGGGTGATTTACCCATTTTCCTTTCAATTCCAGGGTTTCCCCGCATTGCACCTTGGGGGCCTTGCCTACAACGGCTATTTCTGCGGTTTTATCATTCCCTTTAAGCTTCCCAATAAGAAAACCATTTTCCTCATTGTAAAAAGTAATGCGTTCGAGAACCCCTTCGAGGTGGTTGATGGAGGAACTCGCTTTACTGTCAGACAAAGCTATCTGGTTCGGTTGTAGGCACTGACAAGAGCGAGTAAACCGCTCTTTTCAATACTTGAGTCGATTCCGCACCCGTATGCCACCCGGCCGACTTTGGACTGGAGCTGTACAAATGCCGCTGATTCAGTGGCGGAGCCTCCTCCAATGGAATGTTGCCGGTAGTCCACAAGCTTGAAATCTTTTAAGCCTTCCTGCTCCAGGGCGTTTACAAAAGCATTGATGGGCCCATTTCCAATTCCCTGCACCTGCTTTTCTTGGCCATCTAATGAAATTTTCGCGGTGCAGGTAATATCGGATTGTCCCTTTTCTTTACTGGTATCATAGGATAGCAGGTTCAGGGGTACTTTCTTATCAAGGTATTCCGCCTTGAAGGTGGCATAGATTTCATCCGCTGCCAATTCCCGAGACTCGGAGTCCGCTTTTTCGTTTACCAAAAGACCAACTTCAGGATGCATGGCCTTGGGCAGATCCAGGCCGAATTCCCGGGATAATACATAAGCCACACCACCTTTTCCGCTTTGGCTGTTAATCCGGATAATTTCCTCATAGGTTCTGCCGATATCCCGGGGGTCGATGGAAAGATAAGGGACCTGCCAGAGAGTCTCATCATTATCTCCCTCTTTCTCCCTCAAATCCATACCCTTTTTAATCGCATCCTGATGGGAACCGGAAAAAGCGGTGAAGACTAAATCTCCACCGTAGGGATGACGCTCATGCACAGTCATCCCTGTGGTTCGCTGATACACTTCACGAATCTCATCCAGGTTGGCAAAATTTAATCCTGGGTGCAGGCCTTGTGCGTACATATTTAAGGCAACAGTCACAACATCGAGGTTGCCGGTGCGCTCTCCATTTCCAAACAGGGTGCCTTCCACCCGGTCGGCTCCGGCAAGCAGTCCCAATTCGGTGGCGGCAGTTCCGGTACCCCGGTCATTATGGGTATGCAGGCTGATTATCGCCTTACCTCTTTCTTTCATGTTGCGACAGAACCATTCAATCTGGTCCGCATGTACATTGGGCGTAAAGAGTTCAACCGTGGCAGGAAGGTTTAAAATAATCGGGGCTTGCTCCGTTGGTTCCCAGGCATCCATCACCGCCTCACATACCTCAAGGGCATAATCCACTTCGGTGTCAGAAAAGCTCTCGGGTGAGTATTCAAGCTGGACTTCGGTGTCGGGGAGCAAGGGAAGGAATTTTTTAACTAATTCCACGCCCTCGACTGCAATTTTTTTTATCTCTTCTTTGGATTTGCCAAAAGTTACCCTACGTTGAAGCGGTGAAGTCGAATTGTAAAGGTGTACGATCGCTTTCTGGGCACCCTGTAAACTTTCAAAACTTCGTTTGATAAGATGCTCCCTTGCCTGGGTAAGCACCTGCAGGGATACCCCTTCAGGGACCAGTTGGTCATCAATTAATTTGCGGGCAAAATCAAATTCGGTCTGGGCGGCCGAGGGGAAGCCAATTTCGATTTGTTTGAAACCAATGGAGCAAAGCATTTTAAAAAGCTCGAGTTTTTCCTTAACCCCCATGGGGATAGGCAATGCCTGGTTGCCGTCCCGTAAATCCACACTGCACCAGTAGGGAACTCGATCGATGGTGTTATTGGGCCACTGCCGGTCGGGTAAATCAATCGTTCCCCAGGGTTTATATTTTGTAATCGTGCTTTTTTGCATAAAGAAAATAACATCTTACCCTTTTCATAAGGGGATGAAAAGCGGAAACCCTTGGGTTGCTGTTTCCCGGAAAATCTTTTATTGATGACTTCCTTTATGACAGCATCCACCCCATCCACTACCGCTCCGCTTGCGGGCAAAACCATTGCCCTGGGTGTGTCCGGGTCGATCGCTGCTTACAAGTCGGCGGATCTAACCAGCGAATTGCGCAAGGCTGGGGCGGATGTTCATGTGGTGATGACGGAATCCGCAACTCAGTTCATATCTGCTCTTACGCTGGGTACGCTTTCCCGAAACCCCGTGCTTACTTCTTTTTGGGATGAAGAAGGCTGGCAGCCCGGTCATATTGAACTGGCCGACAAAATTGATCTTTTTTTGGTCGCCCCTGCCACTGCCCAACAAGTGGGTAATTATGCCAATGGCTTGGCTCCCGATCTATTGGGTGCGATTTATTTGGCGACAAAGGCAACGGTGATGCTAGCCCCTGCAATGAATGGGAAAATGTATCAACATGAAGCCGTCCAAAAGAATCTGGATGCTTTAAAGGGCAGGGGAGTGGAGATCATCGAACCAGTGGTGGGAGAACTCGCCTGTGGCTACGAAGGGATAGGAAAGTTGGCCCCGATAGATGTAATTGTTCAAAAAGTAATTTCTTTTCTCTAGGCTTCTTTTTCAAGGAGGCGAGGCATAGGGGTTGGCTTTTTTCAGTCTTCTCCACCACCTGCAGTGAAAATGAAGTGATTTGATTTGTTTTTTTAGGAGACTACAAAGCAAAAAAAACACCCGACAGGTTTTGCCGGGTGCTTGTGGGGTAAAAGTTGAAAGATATAAAACTTAAGCTGCGTCTCTGAGATCGTGAAGTGAGGATTGTTTCCTTTTAACACGACGAAGGCGGGAACGGCGACGAAGTCCGCGGTCAAGCTTTTCCACGA
>Ga0181607_10004132_pt1 | contig 12467 bp, 7 predicted proteins | sample 041ome_9_FD_132420 | JGI IMG/M metagenome (GOLD analysis project Ga0181607, IMG submission 132420) | Coastal salt marsh microbial communities from the Groves Creek Marsh, Skidaway Island, Georgia - 041413US metaG (megahit assembly) | ecosystem: Environmental > Aquatic > Marine > Intertidal zone...
TAATGCATCATGTAGCAAGAGATCAGCGCCATCAACGATCTCGAGCGTGTCCCCGTTGACGTTGCTGTCGCCTGAAACCACCACGCTACGACCTTTATAGTCAAAACGATAACCCACTGCAGGCTCAATCGGCGGGTGCTCACTCAGATATGCTGTTATCTTTAAATCCTTATCTTCAAAGATGACACCGGGGGTAATGGTTCTGTGTTCCAACACACCAAGCTCTGGCGCGAGCAACGTTTCTCCATGATGACCGGATCGATAGATGCGGTCTAGGCGGTAACTCGCGTTAACGCCATCTATCACTTCATTAACACCGACAGGACCAAACACGGTTAGCGGTGTCGGCCGGCCAGACACCCAGGAACCAAGGTTTATCTCGTAAATCTCGGCGATGTGATCAGAATGAAAGTGAGTGAGCAATATGCCTTGCAGACGCTCCGTGGGTAATGCCATACGGTTAATGTTTTCGGTTGAACCTGCGCCGGAATCGATCAGGTAAAAGTGTTCCGGGGTTACGACGGCAATACACGCTTGAGCCTGGCCCATGCCTAACGGTGAAGCACTGCCACAAACGAATACTCTGAGACTGCTAGATTCTGTAAAACCTGCACTTGCTCGTTGGGCAATCGCTGCAGTAGCGCGATCCAAAACAACATCCTGAACCGCAGGTAGCAGAAGTAGCGCTCTGCCAATGCCAACCACAAAGACCAGTGCCAGGGTAAAAATAATGACTTTCTTCATTGAGCCAAACTCCTTTGTTTCCCGTCCCATTTTTGGCAAAAGCCGCTACCTTGGATCCCGCGATTCAGCGGCACCAGGCAGGTATTGAATCGGCGATGACCACGCCCTCTCCTGCAGAGTCGCCGCTAAATCAGATCGCGGCTTCGTGCCAGCACGAATCGCGTCCCAGGTACTCCATCGGCAGGTTGGATTTTCCAGGACACGGGCGTAATAGAAAGACCGCTCGCTAAAGTCGAAATCAGGATCCGTCCAAGTTGAACTCAGCTCAGCGCTGCCCGTTCTTGCTCTGTAGGTGCAATCGCTTAAGTTAACAGTGGCCCCGTTGTCCGGGCAGCGATTTGTTTCTGGGTTAACCGCCACGCCATCAGCACACGCCACATCGATCACGTCTTCATGGGTTTCGCCTGCCGCGTCAATCCAACCTTTGATTATTTGCAGTCGTTGTAGCGGCGCACTATTCGCATCAGCTTGCGCCCAGATAACAAACTGCGGGGCACTTTCAGAACTAGCGGCAAGATTTGCGCCCATCGGGACGCCATTGGCATAGGCGTAAGCTATACCATCTGACCTTTGAGGTAAGTCTTCAGGCAAATCAAAGCCAGCAAAAAATCGCACACGTATTCTTGGTCCAGAGGTTGCAAACGTTTCTTTGCGCCGCAGAGCCGCATAGATCGACTCTCGTGTATTTTCTTCTGCCCAAACAGCGGCCAAACCCGAAGCGCCAAATTCTGTCTGCTGACTGCCCAGATAACTTTCGCCGTCCACCTCGTCGACGCTCTGGCCTGGAAGCAAGCCAATCAACAGGCTTTCTAAAAAGCCAACAGGAACGGAGCCTCGTGTTTGTGCGTCGGCGGACAAGACCCCAAGCTTGGAAGAAAAGTTGGACTCATCAGTTTGCGATGCAGCTGTATGGGTATCGCTGGAGCCAATGAAACCATAAGCAAACGGATTGGTAATACCCTGCGCTTCCAATTCCAATCCGTGACGCAAGGCTTCTCGCACATAACTACCTTCAGGTTTACTCGCGACTGGCTTACCCATTCCAACGCCTCGTGTGCTCACCAGCTCAAAGCCCGCCCACTCGTCGCGGCTGGATAATGCTGGATGAGTTTCAGACGTACCCTTAATTTGCGTGATTTCGACCAAGGGTTCGTTGCGAATACGTTTCACCGCATATTCATCATCGATAGGATCGCCCGCCCAATCAAGCAACTCAAACATATGACCATTGGATTTATTTGAGTTATGCGGAATAGCTAACGACTCAACACCGGCTTCTCGCAGCTTATCCATCCAGTCCCAAAGATCCTCGGCACTGCTTGAATGCATGCGGGAAAAGGGCACCGCTGGTACACGGTCGCTGCTTTCAAAAATGACATTGCGGTGCAGGCTACCATTGTCAGCCGCAGCAGTTGAGTATTCATAGGCGACAAAGGTCGTGAAGTGCCCAGGATTGTTGTGCTCGTCTGCAGCATTAATTGAGTCTGCCCAGGCGTTACGCGTAATGGCCAATGGCTCTTCAGCGCTGACTTCCCCGTCGACAATCGCCATAGCCAAGGATCGAGCAAGGCCGAAGCTGCGCATTCTATCCAGCGTACTCCATCGATCCATATTGTCCGGCGCATTCAGATTATGAACAACTTTCGCAAAAGCGTTTTTGGAAAATTCAGTACTCGTATCAGCGGCAACTGGGGAAACGCCCATAAAAAAGCCATGATCGGTCACGCCATAAAAATCCAGGGGCGCCTGCAACTGAATTTCAAAGCCCGCGGGGTGCTTAATGGCTTCACCCTTAGCGAATCGATAGGCATCATAGGGACTGGCTAATGTACCGAATGCAAAAGCATCAAATGAGTATTTCGTATGGACATGCAGGTCACCGAAATAGGCATTACGGTCTGGGTTAGCTGGCGGCTTGTCGGCCTCGTTTAAATTCGCTTTTGAACTCACTATAAGATCGGGACGACGATCAATAATCTTATACTCAGTTGCAAACAGTGGCTGTGTTAGTGCAGTACGCTGCTCATCGGTCGGCTGGTTACCACCTCCGCAAGCAATGAGCGACACCAAGGCAAGCACACTAACGGTCAATTTGGTTTTACTGATCATTGCTCTACTCACTATTCTATTGCCACATTTATTCCGTTGCCTATATTATCATAATGCTAATTTTGAATAACGAGATGATAACTGTAGAATGACGACTTCGCAAGCTAACCATCCAAGTAGTAAAAGTGGAACAAACCTATGACCAAAACAGCAACCGAAACCCCGAAACCAAAGCGGAGTCGGGCTGAAACGGAGCGCCGCCTCATCGATGTGGCACTTGACCTGATTCGCGACAAAGGTGTGCTGGCTGGACTAAACCTTCGCGAGGTTGCCGAAGGTGCGGGGGTAAATCGAGGCAATATCTATCATTACTTTGGGTCAAGGCAAGAGCTACTGAGGGCTGCAATTAACCGACAGTTCGAGGCTATCGTGGACACGCTATCGAAGAGTCACTCTAAGAAAGGCTTCGTCGCTCGAAGGTTGAACGCCTTTCGCTTGAATAATAGCAACGACAAGAACAATGACAGCATGCTTCGTGCGCTGCTCGTTCTGGATGGCGACGATACCGTTGACCCGATCCCGCTGTTCGAAGGAGGACTAAGCCAGCTAAGACAAGATGTCATTGATGGCGACATTGATAAAGGTCACGATCTCGAGGCGCTGCAGGTAGCCTTGTCTGCCATGGTGCGCGGTTACCGAATCTTTCGCTTACCCTACGCCAAGCGCGTGGGAATGACGCCGAGGGAACTTGACGCTCGCGTCGGCAAGGTGTTTAGCACTTGGCTCGAAGCCATGGCTCGACCGCCAACAGACAATAAGAGTCAGGACCAGTGGGGTCGGGGTAAAGTGCCGGAGTAAAGTGCCGGAGTAAACTCGCACTACCCTGTTCTCTTCGCGGGCGGGCCGCCTGTGAGATGCGCAAACTGCTGCCTGAATTCTGCCGTACCCAGAATCACTCCCTTATTCGCGCAATGACGGATGTCACGCGCGGTCTTTTCGGCACTGGATTTTCTAGCCACCATCATTTCCTCTTCGAGTAAACGATGAGCCAAAACCCTCTCTTAATCAAATGGCTAATTTAGTCCAACTGGTGCTGACGGGACACAAGCGGATCAATGACAATTCTCTAGATGAAACGCTGAACGAAGAATAGAAAATTAATAAATTTTTATAAACCACCGACCCCAGAAGTCCAAACAAGGCACGCTCTGTCAAGGCAAGCTCTGTCAAGGCAAGCTCTGTAAAGGTGTGCTTTGATCTCGTATACTGCGCCAAACGTCGTTAGCGATCCCATCATGTCCGCGCATCACCACATCTCAACCTTAATGAACGACTACTGCACAGCCATTGATCATGGCGATTTCAAGCGGTTTGCGGAACTGATGCGTCACGCTAACTGGTTGGTCGAGGGCGAGAAGCCGCCGCCAGCATCGGCCGCTAATGTCATTCTCTATGATGACGGCACCCCAAGAACCAAGCATGTCATCAGCAACATTCAGATCAACATCGCTGGCGATGAACGATCTGCAACGGGTCACTCTTACGTTCGGGTCTATCAACAAACCCCTTCAAGATCTCTTGGGGTAATTTTCGCAGGAGAATATTTCGATCAGTTTCAATGGGTGGACGGCCAGTGGCGGTTTACCCAGCGCGATATTCGGTACCCCCTTTATGGTGACCTCAGCGGGCACTTGAAGGATCCACAGCTCACGTTCAAGCACGCACCCTCTTCCCCAGAATCCTAGGGAGAATCCTAGGGGACAGGACCAAGTGCCAGGTCCAGTTTCCTCAACAGTTTCTTAAATATGGGCTTTAGTTTCGCAAGGCCTTCGAGACATCTGCTCAGCCAAAAGTAAGATATCTCCGACCTGGCACTTGGTCCTGTCCCCTATATTCTCCCCTATATTCTATTCGACCTGCATTAGTGTACGATGACGCCAAATAAATGTCGTGATGAGCATGTCCTTGGCAGGGCGCACACAGGGAGAGACAATATGAACTCAAACAGACAGTGGGTACTGACCAAGCGCCCGGCCGGAATGGTTGGCAAGGATAATTTTACCTATCAGGAAACGGCGATTCCGGAACCGGCTGACAATGAAGTACTGGTTCGCAACCTCTACCTTTCCTTTGATCCCACCCAGCGTGGCTGGATGGAAGACCGGGTAAGTTATTTGCCGCCTGTAGGGCTGGGCGAAGTCATGCGCGCCGGCAGTGTGGGGCAAGTGGTGGAATCCCGGCACCCGGACTTCAAGAAAGGTGACCTGGTACAAACTACCGGGGGCTGGCAGGATTTTGTGCTGATTGAACCAGAGAAAAGCCTGATGGGCCTCAACAAAATTCCCGCTGGTATTTCGCTCACCATGCCTTTGAGTGTCCTGGGGATCACCGGCTTGACCGCTTATTGGGGACTGCTGGACCTGGGACAGCCAAAAACCGGGCAAACGGTACTGGTTTCAGGTGCGGCCGGTGCAACCGGATCTGTTGCGGGGCAGATCGCTCGTATTAAAGGTTGTCGTGTGATCGGTATTGCCGGCGGTGCGGAAAAATGTCGCTGGTTAAAAGAGGTGGCAGGCTTTCATGAGGTGATTGACTACAAAAACGAAAACGTTAACCAGCGTATCGGTGAACTATGCCCGAACAAAATCGACATCTATTTTGATAATGTAGGCGGTAAGATCCTTGAAGCCGCGTTGAATCACCTCAACATGCACGCGCGGATTGTAATGTGCGGAGGTATTTCTGGCTATAACGCCACAGAGCCCGTGCCGGGTCCGTCTAACCTGATGAACCTGATTACCAATCGTGCCCGCATGGAAGGTTTTATTATTATCGACTATCTCGATAGGAGCCATATTGCCATACCTGAGCTGTTGGGCTGGGTCGCCAGTGGGGAGTTGATTCACCAGGAGGATATTCAGGAAGGGTTTGAAAATATTCCCGATACCCTCAACCGATTATTCACCGGCAGAAACATCGGTAAACAATTGTTGAAGATTGCTGACCCGGGATAAGGTGGTTATGCAAAAAAAGCAACCCGCTGTGAGCTGCTTTTTATCTGGGTGACTTAGTCTATGAATCCAAACTATCCAATGCTTGATCTCAACTTTAAGAATCTGGACGAGGATCACATGCGGGCGAATGCCCAGGATTTCCTTGAGGAAGTAAGAAGGCGCAGGAGTATCCGGCAATTTTCCAGTCGGGCAGTGCCCCGGGAGATTATCGAGCAGTGCTTGTTGGCTGCTGGTACGGCTCCCAGTGGCGCGAATATGCAGCCATGGTATTTTGCCGTGGTTGAGAGTGCGGATATCAAGCGTAAGATTCGAGCCGCCGCCGAGCAAGAAGAACAAGCGTTTTATGCCGGCAAAGCACCGCAAGACTGGCTGGATGCTCTGGCGCCACTGGGCACCGATGCAGACAAACCCTTCCTGGAAACGGCGCCATACCTTATCGCGATATTCCAGCAGCGTTATGGCGAAGCCGCCGACGGCAGCCGGGTTAAACACTATTACGCCACCGAGTCTGTCGGCATCGCCACCGGTATCCTGATTACTGCCCTGAATCACGCGGGCCTCGCCTGCCTGACCCACACACCCAGCCCCATGGCGTTTTTAAACCGAATACTGGGCCGCCCTAAAGCTGAACGCCCGTTTGTCCTGCTAGTGGTCGGCTATCCCGCCGCCGACGCAACAGTCCCCGACATCACCAAAAAATGCCTCACCGACATCTCCAGCTTCCAATAACCCAGAGTATCTGGGGTCCGAGAACCCTAACCCTATCCTAGTATCCTAGGGGACAGGACCAAGTGCTAGGTCCAATTTCCTCAATATGGGCTTTAGCTTCGCAAAGCCTTCGAGACATCTGCTCAGCCAAAAGAAAGATATCTCCGACCTGAAATTTGGTCCTGTCCCCTATATTCCTTTCTGTCCCCTATATTCCGAGATTTTGGCGAAACTGGCGCTGACTCAGGCGTCCGTCGAGGAACCCACCTACGTCACTAATATGCAGACATTGCTGACCCAGTGACAGTAGGCAATTGTCGTAGATGACAAAATAACAGGCAAAAAAAAGGCGACCATCAGGCCGCCTTTCTTATTTCAACCGCCTGTACTAGCGCAGGGTGTAGCTCACTTCGACGCCATAGACGCGAGGCTCGGTAACCTGAGCTGTACGCTTATAGCCGTCTTCGGCACCAGACGCCAGAATCTGCCGAATACCAATGTCATTCTGCACATTGTTAACAAACCCTGACACTGTCCACTCGTCAGAAGCGCTGGTCCAAGTGGCACGCAGATCGATGCGGTCATAAGCTGGCGCCAAATCAAGCGCGCTTTCGAAGGCTGAGAAGTAGACGTCATCGATGTAGCTGTAAGTCATCATCAAGTCGACCTTACCTGCGTCATCAAAGTCCAGCGCATAAACACCGTAAAGGCTTCCCTTAGTCTTCGGCACCTGTGGCAGCGAGCGGCCTTTAATATCACGAACCCGATCAGGATTAGTCAAGTCGGTGTATAAAACACCCGGGGTTGTTGGATCAGTACCGTCAACCACAAAGAACGACTCTGTATATTCAGTGTCTGTGTAGCTGAAGTTACCGCCCACAGTCAGCTCGTCAGTTGGCAACCACAGAACTTCAACTTCAAGACCATTAATGACCGCGCCAGGTGCGGCCTGAATCGAAGTCGTTGATGCAACGACAGCACAAGCACTCTGCAAACTTTGCTCAGTTGCTACTGGCGGACAAGCTTCTTCAGTACGAGTGTGAATGCTGTCATAGTTGTAGCGGTAGATTGAGCCATTCAGTTGCAACGTGTTGTTCAACATTTGAGTCTTGTAGCCCACTTCGTAGGCGATCAGCTCTTCTGGCTCATAGGCTGGTGTCTGACTAAAAAACGCCAGGTTAAAGCCACCGGAGCGATAGCCCGTGGTGACGTTAGCGTACATCATGGTGTCGTCAGAGATATTGTAATCCAGGTTAACGCGCCAGGTGACTTTGCTATCTTCACGCTCGAGTTGACGATACAGGCCGAAGGTAATCGGTACGCCGTTCAACCAAGGCTCAACCACACCAGTAGGCTGCAGCGTTGTTGGACTAATAGCACCACGCACAATGTTGGCAGTCGCCAGATTCAAACCCACTGCGGCGAGAATGTCGCCGTTTTCAGCATAACGTGCCAGCACTTCTTCGCCTTTCACTTCATCTCGCGCATAGCGAATACCGGCAGTCAGTGTGAACAGCTCATTGATGTCCCATACGCCCTGAGTATAGGCTGCAAAAGCATCGCGCTTGGTCTGATTATTCACCAGACGCTCGGTACCGATAGTCACCGGTCCATGCTCCACACTACCCAGTGTGCTACCTCCCAAGTAAGGCCCAGCAGTTACTGTTGCGGTGCCGATAGGCGCATCGATGCCGGCAGCCTTGGCACTTGCCAGGCTAACGGGTGTAGTTGTGCCAGTCAGGAAGGTCAGCGCTGGGTCGCCGGGTACCGCACCTGGCGCAACAGTGGCCAATATGGTGTCCAGCGCGAAAGCCGGATCCGTATATTGTGTCTGGCCTACGGAGCTATAGAAATCATACCGCTGATCGATCGCAGCGTTGTAGAAAAAGATACCTGATGTAAATGTCAATGCATCGCCCACATCCCAGAATAACTGGAATTCATGTGAGGCATATTCCGCTTCATGATTAACGTAGTACTGATTATCACGAGTCGTACTCGCCGTATTATCGTCGTCAGTCGTACGTTCGTACAACAATTCGCTGTAACCGAACAGGTACTTGAAGGTCACACCTTCGCTGATATCGTAGGTGAATTCCAACTGGTTGCCCTGTTGGTCGAACTGCTCACGATTGAGGCCATTGGTGTAGGCGCACAAATCATCGCCATCGATATTATTGCGATCAGTTATCACACAAGAGCTTGGGTCCAACGGCTGACCATTCGCGTCAGTGGCACCTTGCGCCATATTGGCTCGGTAAAAACCCGTGTCTACGCCTGGTCTAACATACTGCGCCGTGATTTGATCACCGGTAGTCGGGTTCGTGTAATTCAGGATAGGCTGAGGCGGATCAATGAAAGTCGACGCCAGCGGGTTAGTGGTATTAGTCGCGTCAACTACGCGTAGCGCATTATTGAGACGAGTGTAGTTACGCAGACCGTCGCCACCAGGGGCGCTGTTCTCACCGTTGAGCACAATTAAACCACCGCCATCAGCACCGCCCATAATACGATCGACTTTGGCCAGGTTACTACGCAGGTTAACAGTCATGCTGTCGTTGACCTGCCATTCCAAAGACAGAGATACGTTTTCTTCATCACCGCTATCCAGGTCTTCGCCGAAGCCTTTCTCTTCAACCCAGCCGTCATGTTCTCGGGATGAATATGTCAAACGACCATTCAGAACTTCAGCAATCAGTGGACCTGAAACCATGCCGTAGAAATCTTGGGTTCCATAGCTGCCAGCAATACCCTTGGCAGCAAACTCTAATTCGTCAGTTGGTTTTTTGTACAGAAAATTCATGGCGCCACCGACGGCGTTACGACCATACAGGGTACCCTGGGGTCCGCGCAGCACTTCGATACGATCGATATCCCAAAAAGAACCGATAGTCGCGGTATACAAATCTTCTGAATAGATGCCATTCATGTAAGTAGCAACTCCGGGATCACCGCCCAAGTTACGGAAGTTTCGGCCGACGCCACGAATCGCCGAGTCGTAAGGCTGGATCGTGGTGGCAGGTATCATATTCTGCAAATCTGACTGATTTCGAATACCGAAATCATCAATCATTTCCGACGTGAATGCCGTGATAGAGATTGACGTATCCTGGACAGAAGATTCTTTTCTTTCCGCAGTGACAACCACTTCTTCAATCTGTCGATCAGCAGCCAACAGTTGTGCAGGCATACTCACCGTACTTCCCGCCAGCACAAACGCTGTTAATCTTTTAAGATTAAAATTCATTACCCCTCCAAATATTTTAGGCATCAGATTAACCTGACTATTTTTTTTAGCCGCGCACTACCCACCCCTGAACGCGGCAGCGTGCATCCTAGAGTGCTGGGTCCAACAAGTAAACAAAGGGATTAGATTTTTGGCTATTAGTTTGCCATCGACATCAACGAGATGAATGAGTGGTTTAAAAACGTACAGTCGGGTTAATTAAAAACCCGACTGTACGTGTTGACAATCAACTTACCACAGGTCGTATTTCTGGAACCCTAGGGGACAGGACCAAGTGCCAGGTCCAATTTCCTCAACAATTTCTTCAACAGTTTCTTAAATATGGGCTTTAGTTTCGCAAGGCCTTCACTTGGGCTCGAAAGTCTTCCGTACCTAGTACCAAGCCGGTATTCACACAGTGTCTGATTTTTTGAACGACTTCCACTGACAAGGGTTGACTAACCAACGCTCGATATTGCTCCCTGCGATCAACTCCAGTTTCGCCTAGGGATAAGTACGCCATGTGCGGTGTCCATAACCGAATTCGCTTGCCAAATGCGTGGCTCTGATAGCTCGACCAAATATAGTCTCCAGGATCTATCGTCAAACCCGCCCTAACAGGGTTAAGCTCAATGTATCGAATGCAATGTAATAAATAGCGAGTTTCTTGAACGAGTATTGATTTAAACCTACCCTCAAAGAGCGGACCCGTTCGAGCATACTTGAAGTTGAATGGCTGAACATAATGACGCCCGATGTGTCGCATCAACTTTGAAACACCACTATTACAACTCGGTGTCAACAAAAGGTGGACGTGATTCGTCATAAACACCCATGCATGAACCGCAACACCATAACGTGCGGCTCCTTCATTTAAACATGCAGCATATGCAGCCATGTCCTCATTGGAGGTAAAACAAACAGCTCGGTTCACACCGCGCTGAATAGCATGAACCGGAAATCCGGCCGGGCAAAAACGTGGGCGTCTGGGCATCGCTATATATTGTCTCAAGGGAGGTTTAGACGCAGTGAGACATCTGCTCAGCCAACAGTAAGATACCTCCGACCTGGCACTTGGTCCTGTCCCCTATATTCCTGCCGGGTCAGGTTCGGGACATTCTTCGTCAATGGATTGGAGAAATTATTCAATTATTTTGGCCTGACAATAACGTACACTAGTCAGGCATTCACACAAGGAGATTTAAAGTGCAATTTGATGATGTTTTCCTCGGTCGCCGCAGCATTCGAGGCTACAAGCCCGACCCGGTGCCGAAAGCACTGATTAAAGAAGTCCTGGCACTGGCAATGCGTTCCCCCTCATCAATGAACACGCAGCCGTGGAATTTTACTGTTGTCTCTGGCGAACCCTTGCAACATATTCGCGCCGGCAATGTGGAGCGTAATTTAGCGGGCGTGCCGCATTCCCGTGAATTTCGTATCGGCGAGGCCTTTACTGGGCAACATCGCGACCGTCAGGTTGGCGTCGCCAAGCAATTGTTTGGTGCCATGGGCATCGAACGTGACGATAAAGAAGGACGCCAAGATTGGGTGCTGCGCGGCTTCCGCCAGTTTGACGCGCCGGTTTGTGTCATCATTACTTATGACCGCGTGCTGGCAGACAGCGATGACACGGCTTTTGACTGTGGCGCCGTCACCACCGCGCTGGTCAATGCCGCCTGGTCCCGTGGCTTGGGCGCAGTGATCAACAGCCAGGGCATTATGCAGTCGCCGGTAGTGCGCGAGCATGCGGGTATTGCTGATGACCAAGTGATCATGAAGGCAGTGGCGCTGGGCTGGCCGGATGAGAATTTTCCTGCCAACGCCGTCGTCTCAGAACGCAAGAGTGTTGACGAAGCGGCGACCTTTCTGGGCTTTGATGACTGATTGGGTCGATAGCAGACAGGGCGGGCCGGAAGAACTCAGCACCTTGTTCTGCCCGTTCCCCATTATTTGCTTCACAGTGGCGCTTCTGCTCAACGATGAATGACAACATCGGAGTTCTAGGGGAATTCTAGGGAACAGGACCAAGTGCCAGGTCCAATTTCCTCAATATGGGATTTAGTTGCGCAAAGCCTTCGAGACATCTGCTCAGCCAAAATTTAGATATCGCCGTCCTGGCACTTGGTCCTGTCCCCTAAGATTTCCCCTAAGATTTCCGCTGAAACACGCCTTTCAAGCCGGCTGCCCCATGTGAGAAGACGCAAAACGCGCAATATCGTTAATCGTTTCCCAAAACAGATCGTCCACAGCTTTAGGAAAGTTACAATCGCCCGAATGACACGTTCCTAATACCACGCGAAAGTCACACTCAACTCCTGCAGCTCTGAGCCTTTGGTAGAACTCAAGGCCCTCATCACGCAATGGATCTAACTCATTGACTGATATCAGATGCCGCGGCAACGCCTTTAGCAGATCCTGCTTAGCCTGCATTGGCCAACACAATGGATTTTCTGATTCAGCTCCGCCTGGATCGTAGGCGTTGGCGCAAAGTTGGAGCGTCACTTGGTCAATAAAATAATTGGCGTTCTGTTCGTGCGAGGCCAAACTTTCTGGATAGGCTTTCCTCGGATCGAACAGCATCGGGCACATGGCATACACGCCATCTATATGATCGAGTTGCTCATCCGAAACACCTCTCAGACTGCAGGAGATCGCCAGATGAGCACCACCCGACTCGCCCACCAAAGTAATCGACTTGTACCCAATCTCATCGCGTTTTGAACGCA
>Ga0181607_10004134_pt1 | contig 12465 bp, 10 predicted proteins | sample 041ome_9_FD_132420 | JGI IMG/M metagenome (GOLD analysis project Ga0181607, IMG submission 132420) | Coastal salt marsh microbial communities from the Groves Creek Marsh, Skidaway Island, Georgia - 041413US metaG (megahit assembly) | ecosystem: Environmental > Aquatic > Marine > Intertidal zone...
CTGCCCTTGCGCAGCGGCTCTGACACCACTTGGCCCGCTGTTTCTGCCCGCAACTCGACCGAACGTGCCGCTTGCGTTTCACCGCGCAGCACCACAGCGCTGTCGATGACCTGCGCCTTAGAATGGCGCGCAAAGACGCGCACCAATGGGCGCGCGGGGGCGCTGGCCTCGGGGGCAGGGGCGGCGGCGGCATCCGTGGCGTTACCATCCGCGGGGGCCCCAGTGGCAAAGGCCACCAGTTTATCGCGCTCCATCACCGCAAAATATAGGGCCACGGTAACAATGATGGCGGTCAGAATCGGAATAATGCGCATATGGGATCTCGAAAGGTTGGATAGCCGGCTGAACTGTCACGCTGTGTTTACATAATGTCGCGATATGCGGGTTTTAAGCCTAATACGCTAAACTATCCAGTTTAGATTAGCTTTTTTCTTGTGAAACTTCAAGTTTGACGAATTCCCCCTGTAAATGGCCTGTTTTCGGGGCCTTGGCAGCGCAGACCCAAGCCGTTAAGAGAGAGGCCAAGGTTTCACAGGGGGTGATCGTGAGCGACACTGACAGCTTTATCGACGAAGTGACCGAAGAGGTCCGCCGGGATCGCTTGTTTGCGTTGGTGCGCAAATATGGCTGGATCGGCGTCTTGGCGGTGCTGTTGCTGGTGGGCGGCGCGGCGTGGAACGAATGGCGCAAGGCCCAAGACACAGCGCAGGCGCAGGCGCTTGGCGATGGCTTGCTGACAGCGCTGACCCAAGACACACCAGAAGCAGCGCTTGCCCAGTTAGATCAACTGCCCACAGACCGTGCCGGCGCCACGCTGGTGACAGGCTTTGCCAAGGCCGCCCAACACCTTGCCGCGGGCGACACCCAGGCCGCTGTGGCGCAGTTTGAAACATTGGCCACCGACGCCCAGATCGCCCCAGCCTATCGGCAATTGGCCAGCTTTCGCGCGCTGACATTGGCCAGCACCCGCAGCACCGCCGAACGGCGCCTTGGGTTCGAGGACTTGTTGCAATCAACAGGCATCTTACGGCTGCTGGCCGAAGAACAATTGGCCCTGCTGGACATCGAAGAGGGCAATTCAGACGCGGCAAAAGAGCGCCTGAACAAGATCATCGCCGATGCCGAAACCACAGCAGGCTTGCGCCGTCGTGCCGCGCAGTTGATTGTGGCATTGGGCGGCAGCGTGCCGCAAGCTGGCTGAACGGGCAGCTGGCCGGGGCGGGGCCCCAGCAAGACTTGAAAGCGCCAGACAGGTGGCGCAAACCACGAGGGCAAAGAAGTGAAAAAACGCGCATTGTTGATCGGTTTGGCCGGTGCCCTGTTGCTGGCGGGATGCGAAGAAAAAGAGCCCGTTCTGGTTGGCAAGCGCGAAGATATCCGCAGCAGCCAAACCGCCACGCCCCTTGGGCCGACGCCCGTCAGCCTGGCCCAGGCCCAACGCAACAGCGCATGGCCACAGGCCCATGGCACCCCGCGGTTTCGCACCGAAAACGCCGCATTGTCGCGCCAGCCCCAGCTGGTCTGGAGCGCCCCCATCGGCGAGGGCGACAGCCGCAAACTGCGCCTGAACACCGACCCCGTGGTTGCGGCGGGGCGCATCTTTACGATGGATGCCAACGCCAACGTCATGGCCCATAGCACCGATGGCGCGCCTTTGTGGCAACGCTCGCTGGTACCACCGGGCGATGACCCGTCCGAGGCCATGGGCGGCGGCATGGCTTTTGATCAGGGGCGCTTATACGTGGCCTCGGGCTATGGTTTGCTAAGCGCCTTGGATGCCGCCAGCGGCGCGGTCATCTGGCAACAACGCTTGGGCGCCACAGGCTCGGGGAGCCCCACCGTTGCCGATGGTCTGGTGTATCTGGTGGCGGGCGATGACACCGCATGGGCCCTTGATGCCAACACGGGCCGCATTCGCTGGCAGCTTTCTGCACCACCAGATGTGACCAACGTATTGGGCGCGCCAGCCCCAGTGTTGAGCGATGATTTCGTGATCTTCGCCTATGGCGGCGGCGAAATTCAGGCGGCATTTCGCAAAGGTGGCCTGCGCATTTGGGACAGCGCCGTGGCCGGCCAAGACCGCTTTTCCGCCGCAGCCAAGATCAGCGACATCACAGGCGCCCCGGTTTTGGCCGGCGGGCGGCTGTTTCTAAGCACGTTTTCTGGGCGCAGCGTGGCCATCAACCCCGACAATGGCGAACGCCTGTGGACAGCCCCCTATGGCGCATTGTCGCCCTTGTGGGCCAACGGCAGCGCGGTGTTCTTGGTTTCGGAAAGAAATATGCTGGTGCGGCTGAATGCCAACGATGGGCGGTTGGTGTGGTCGGTGCCACTGCCGCTGTTCACCGAAAACCGGGCCAAGCGGCAAAGCCAGATCTATGCCCACCACGGCCCCATTCTGGCCGGTGGCCTGCTGTGGGTCGCCTCAAGCGATGGCGCGCTGCGCGGGTTCGACCCGGTTTCGGGCGCTTTGACCACGCAGGTTGCCATTCCCGATGGCGCGACAACCCAGCCGGTGGTGGCCAATGGCACGCTTTATGTGGTCAGCAGACGTGGCGAACTGCACGCTTTCCGTTAGGCATGCTTTACTGTAAAGCGGCAGCTTGACGCCGTTGGAGACACGGAAAATGAGCTTTACCTTGGCCATCGTGGGCCGCCCCAATGTGGGCAAATCCACGCTATTCAACCGACTGGTTGGCAAACGTCTGGCGCTGGTGGATGACCAGCCCGGGGTGACACGCGACCTGCGCGAAGGTGCCGCCCGGCTGGGCGAGCTGCGCTTTACCGTGATCGATACGGCAGGGCTGGAAGAGGCCACAGATGACAGCCTGCAAGGCCGGATGCGCCGGCTGACCGAGCGGGCGGTGGATATGGCAGATATCTGCCTGTTCTTGGTGGATGCCCGCGTGGGCGTGACACCCGCCGACGAAATTTTCGCAGAAATCCTGCGCAAACGTGGCCGCCACGTGATTGTGGGGGCCAACAAAGCCGAAGGCAATGCGGGCGAGGCGGGCTTTCTAGAGGCCTATGCCTTGGGTCTGGGCGAGCCGGTGCGACTGTCGGCAGAACATGGCGAGGGCATGATCGACCTGCTGGACGTGCTGCGCCCCTTGGCCGACGAGCTGGCGGTTCTAACCCCCCATGCCGAGGCCGAAACCGACGTGGCCTTGGGCGACGAGGGCGAGGACCTGCCAGAATGGGATGGCGGCGACGACGTGCCCCCCTTTCGCCAACCCACAATCGACCGCCCGCTGCAAGTGGCGGTGGTGGGGCGCCCGAATGCGGGCAAATCGACCTTGATCAACAAATTGCTGGGCGAAGACCGGCTGTTGACCGGCCCCGAAGCCGGGATCACCCGCGACGCGATATCGCTGACCCTCGATTGGGAGGGGCTGCCGGTGCGAATTTGGGACACTGCCGGCATGCGCAAACGCGCCCGGGTGCAAGAAAAGCTAGAAAAACTTTCGGTCAGCGATGGGTTGCGCGCGGTCAAATTTGCCGAAGTGGTGGTGGTGCTGCTGGATGCGGCCATTCCCTTTGAACAGCAAGATTTGCGTATCGCCGATCTGGCCGAGCGCGAGGGCCGCGCCGTCGTGGTGGCGGTGAACAAATGGGACATCGAAGACGAAAAGCAAGAAAAGCTGCGCGACCTGCGCGAAGCCTTTGAGCGGCTTTTGCCGCAATTGCGCGGCGCACCGCTGGTGACGGTTTCGGCCAAAACCGGCAAAGGGCTGGACCGCCTGCGCACCGCGGTCGAGCGGGCCTATACGGTGTGGAACACGCGCATCCCCACAGGCCAGCTGAACCGCTGGCTTTTGGGCATGGTCGAACAACACCCGCCCCCAGCCCCACAGGGGCGCCGGATCAAGCTGCGCTACATGACCCAAGCCAAAACCCGCCCACCGGGGTTTGTGGTGATGTGCAGCCATCCCGATAAAATTCCCGACAGCTACACCCGCTATTTGGTGAATGGCCTGCGCGAAAGCTTTGACATGCCGGGCACGCCCATCCGCGTCTTTATGCGCGGGCAGGGGGACCGCAACCCCTATAAGGGGCGGCGCGAGAAAAATGCCGGGGCTTTGCAAAAACACCTGAACAAAAAGGGCTGAACCCGCCCTATTTTGAGTATTTGCAGCAAGATGAAGGGGAAAGCCCGCGCTTTCCCCGACAGTGCGTTAAAGGCCGGGGCGCAGGTGCAGGCAAGCTGCCTGCGTTTGGTTTTCAAGCACAAGCGCGATTTTGCGCGTTTCAGCAAGGCGGCGCAGCAGGCTGAATTGCACATCGCGCGGGCTGAGCGCCGTGTCTGGGCCGGTTAAGAGCGCCCAGCGTTCGGGCATGGGCTGAATTTTTTCGCCCTGCGCGGTGATGTGCCAATTGGGCCCATCGCTGGCAATGCTAAGCGTGCCGCCTGTTGGCAATGCCCCCTCGAGGCACAGTAAAGACAGGCAGATAAGTTGCACCATGGGGCGGGACACCGGCGCGCAGGGTTGGCAGTGATAGTGTACGCGGCTATCGCGGCCAAGCGCGTGCAGCAATGTCGACAGCTCTTTATGCGCGAAATCCGCCCCGGCATCGGCGGCGCCAAAGGCCAGGCGAAAAAATTGCAACCGCGCCTGGGCTTGGGCCAGGCTGGCGGTGATCAGGGCCATTTCGGGGCTATTTTGGGCGGCGGTTTGGCCGGCCAGCGACAGCAGCTCTAGCCCGTTGCCAGCCGCGCCGATCGGGCTTATCAGGTCGTGGCAGATGCGAGCGCTTACAAGCCCGGCCGATCCGCTGTGTCGCTGTGCATGGCGTCCTCTGATAGGCAAAATGGGGCCAAGATGGATGATTTGAACGGATTTTTGGAACCCGGAATGTTGGTGCGCCATCCCGGTTGCCCGGACTGGGGAATTGGCCAAGTGCAATCGCGCATTGGTACGCGGATTACGGTGATGTTTCCCGAGGCGGGAAAAGTGGTGATCGAGGGGGCGCGCGTGGCGCTGGAGCCTGTCTTTGATGCATCGTGATGGTTAATAAATGGTTACCAAAAGGCGTTGCCTGCGCGGGCACCACGATGGTGGGGTGTGTTGCGCCTGTGATGTGGCTGGGCTTAGATAGGGCCATGCAAGGACCGATAAGCAGATGACACAACCCGCCCCCATCGCGCCAGTTTTTCGCACGTCTTTGGCGCAAAGTGCCGAAGACCTGCGCGCGGCGCAGCGCCTGCGCTATGCTGTGTTTGTCGAGGAATTGGGCGGCGGCGGCGCCATGGTGGACCATGAGGCGCGGTTGGAACAAGATCGGTTTGATCCGTATTTCGACCATCTTTTGCTGCGCGATATCACCCGGCCCGAGGGGGCGCAGGTTGTGGGTGTGTATCGGCTTTTGCGTGAAGAGGGGGCGCGCGCGGCGGGGCAGTTTTATTCCGAAGACGAATATGACCTTGGGGTGTTGCGCCGCTCTGGGCGGCGGATTTTGGAATTGGGGCGCTCGTGCCTGTTGCCACACTATCGTGGGGGGGCGGGCATGTTTCATTTGTGGAACGCCTTAGCGGCCTATGTTGCGGCGCATAAGATCGAGATATTGTTTGGTGTGGCCAGTTTTCATGGCACCGATCGGGCCGCTTTGGCGCCGCCTTTGTCGCTGCTGCATCACGCCCATTTGGCGCCACCCGAATTGCGCGTGGTGGCACGGGGCGCCCATGCGATGGATATGGATATGATCGCCGCCGCCGATCTGGACAGGCGCGCCGCGGTGTTAGAGATCCCGGCCCTCATAAAGGCCTATCTGCGGCTGGGTGGGTTTGTGGGGCAGGGCGCCTTTGTGGACCATGCATTCAACACCACGGATGTGTGTTTGGTTTTAGATACCCACAGCATGAATGCCCGCCAGCGCAGCATTTACGCACGGCAAGCCCACCCATGAGCCAGACCAGTTGGAACGCCCCGCCGGCCCCGCCCCCCCCACAGCTGCGCCCGCGCGATTGGCTGCGCGTGGCGCGGCGTGGGCTGGCCTTGGGGGGGCTGATTGCGGTTTGTCTGGCCATCATGATGGCGCTGCGGCTGATCGAGCGCCCGCTTTGGGGCAAGCGGCGCCCACTGACACCGTTTTTGACCCAGTTTGTCAGCCTATCGGCCTTTCGGATTTTGGGCATGGGTTATCAGCGGCGCGGCGCGCGGATGCAGGGCCGCGGGGCGGTGGTGGCCAATCATGTGTCGTGGTTGGATATATTTGCGCTGAACGCGGGCAAGCGGGTTTATTTTGTCTCAAAGGCCGAAGTGGCAGGCTGGCCCGGTATTGGGCTGCTGGCGCGGGCCACGGGAACCGTATTTATCAAACGCGATCCACGCGAGGCCAAGCACCAACAAGAGATTTTTGAAGAGCGGCTGTTGGCGGGCCATAAATTGCTGTTTTTCCCCGAAGGCACATCCACCGATGGCATGGTGGTTTTGCCCTTTAAGACCACACTTTTTCAGGCGTTTTTTGCCCCCGAGCTGCGCCAGCGAATCGCGGTGCAGCCGGTCAGCCTGATCTATCACGCCCCCGAAGGTGCCGACCCGCGGTTTTATGGCTGGTGGGGAGATATGGATTTTGGCACGCATTTGCTGCGGGTCTTGGCGGCCCCCCAGCAGGGGCGCGTCGAGGTTGTGTATCATGACCCGTTAGCGCTGCGCGACTTTGCCAGTCGCAAAGATCTGGCCGCGCAATGCGAGGCTGCAATACGCGCCGCCATGCCCAAGGGGCGGCAGGGCGGCGGGGCTTAGCCTGCCATTGCCGCCTTGAGCGCGGCCAATTCCGAGGCCGGGTCGCTGGCCGACCAGATCTCATCGCCGATGGCAAAGAAATCTGTCATCGGCGCCAGCGCACGCACCAAGGCCGGGGTTAGGCCACCTTCGGCGACAACGGGCAGTTCAATCATTTGTGACCACCAATCGAACATTTCGGCCTCGGCGATTTGGCCGTCGCCCAAAACGCTGGCGCCAACCGGGCCAAAGCTGACGTAATCAGCCCCTGCCTCGCCGGCGTTCATGCCCTCGTGACGCGAGGTGCCGCAATAGGCCCCAATGATGGCATCTGCCCCCAGATCCTTGCGGGTTTTGCGCACCAGACGCGCGCCATCAAGCAGATGCACGCCATCCAGACCCAGCCTTTCGACCAGCAGAATATGGCTGTCGATCACCAAGGCCACATCGCGGGCGTGGGTGATTTCGCGCAACGCATCAGCGGCGCGCGCGATACGGTCTTCGTCGCGGGTGGCCATGCTCAGGCGCACGCAGGCAATTTCGTGGCTGTCCAGCACCGTGGCTAAGACATCGGGAAAGCGCGCCAGTTCAAATTCGGGCGGTGTGACCAGATAGATTTGTGGCAGCTCTTGGGCCATGGCGCGCTCCTTCAGATGTTGCGGCTCTATACCCATTCGGCGTGCCAAGGCCAAGGGGGAAGACATGGGGCAATGCGCAGGGCTTTTCCCCAAGTGTGCTTTGCCGTAAAGGGCAGGTCAAACCTGCAAGAAAGGCCCCACAATGCCCACGCCCAGCCGACAGCCCAGTTTTGTTCTTGTGCGCCCACAGATGGGCGAAAATATTGGGGCGGCGGCGCGGGCGATGTGGAATTTTGGGCTGGATCGCATGCGGGTTGTGGCGCCCCGCGATGGCTGGCCCAACCAGCGGGCTGTGGCCATGGCCTCGGGGGCGGGGCGGCTGCTGGATGAGGCGGGGCTATTTGCCGATCTGCCCACGGCTTTGGCCGATTGCACCTATACCTATGCCACAACTGCGCGCCCGCGGGGCCTGACAAAACCCGTGTTCAGCCCCGAAGCCGCGATGAAAGACGCCAGCCTGCGCGTGGCCAATGGCGAAAAAGTGGCGGTGATTTTCGGCCCCGAACGGGCGGGGTTGGAAAATGATGACATTGCCCAAGCCAATGCCATTATCTCGGTGCCGGTGAACCCGGAATTTGCCTCGCTGAATTTGGGGCAATGCGTGCTGTTGACCGCCTATGAATGGCGCCGTCAAACCACCCAGATCGTGCATGAAACCGTGGATATGGCCAAAACCGAATGGGCCAGCGGGCTAGAGGTGGAAAAACTGGCCCAGCATTACGAAGAGCGCCTGCAAGAGGCGGGGTTCTTTTTCCCCGAGGCCAAGGCCGAGGGCATGAAGATAAACCTGCGCAACCTGTGGTCGCGCATGCGCCTGACGCGGGCCGATGTGCAGATGTTGCACGGTGTCATGCGCCAAATGGTGCGCTGGAAAGAGCGCGGCTAGGTCACGGCAGGGCACAGGGCAGGGCGCGGGGCAAAAGTGCCTTTGTGCCGCACTAGACGCGGGGATGGCAGCGCCCTAGGTTTCAGGCGCGACAAGGAGACGGGCAATGAGCGGAAAACGCAGCATTTTCGAAGAAGTATCCAGCCCCAATGCGGTGGCACAGCCACAGGCGGGCGTGATTGATGCAGGCATGCGCCAAGGGGCGCGCGGGGCGATTAGGCGCTGGCTGATGGTGCTGTTTGCCCTTGTGATGATCATGATCGCGGTGGGCGGGCTGACGCGGCTGACCGATAGTGGCCTGTCCATCACCGAATGGCGCCCGCTGACCGGCGCGGTACCCCCCATGACCGAGGCGCATTGGCTGGAAGAGTTCGAAAAGTATAAGCAAATCCCCGAATTCCAGATCCAAAACCAGTGGATGCAGTTGGAAGATTTCAAGGTGATTTACTGGTGGGAATGGGGCCACCGGCAGCTGGGCCGGGTGATTGGGCTGGTGTGGTTCTTGGGCTTTATGTGGTTTTGGCTGCGCCGCCAAATTCCCACAGGCTGGACGCGCCGGTTGGTGTTTGTGGGCGCTTTGGGCGGGCTGCAGGGCGCTGTGGGTTGGTGGATGGTCTCGTCGGGGCTGCGCGGCAGCATGCTGGATGTGGCCAGCTACCGCCTTGCCACGCATTTGGGGCTGGCCTTTGTCATCTTGGGCTTTTTGGCATGGTACATGTTTTTGCTGGGGCGCAGCGAGCGTGACTTGATGCAGGCCCGCCGCCTGAAAGAGGCAAAACTTTTTGGCCTGTCCACGGGCTGGCTGCATTTCACCTTTTTGCAAATCATCTTGGGCGCTTTGGTGGCGGGTATCGACGCTGGGCGCAGCTATACCGATTGGCCCTTGATGGGGGGGCAGGTTTTTCCGCCTGATGCGTTTATTCTGACCCCGCTGTGGAGCAACTTTTTCGAAAACCCCGGGCTGGTGCAATTCGTGCATCGCTGCTCTGGCTATGTGTTGTTGGCCTTTGGCATTGTGGTCTGGCTGCGCGGGCGCCGCTCGGCCAATCGGGCGACGCAAAGCGCCTTTCACTGGGCCTTTGGTGCGCTTGTGGCGCAGGTGGTTTTGGGCATTGTCACGGTCATGACAGCCGCCCCTTGGGAAATTGCCATTGCCCACCAAATCTTGGCTGTGGCAGTTTTTGTGTTGATCTTGCGGGCGCGGTTTCTCAGCGCTTATCCGCAGGTCACATCGGTGCGGAGGTAACCAGAATGGCGGCTTTTGATGACTTGATGCGTTACCAGCGCGAAACAGTGGCGCTGGAACAGGTGGCGGGCCGTTTGGGCTGGGACCAAGAAACCATGATGCCAAAAGGCGCGGGCGAGCAGCGCGCCGAGGAAATGGCCGCCATCAGCACCGTGTTGCACCAAAGGCGCAGCGCGGCGCAGGTCGGCGATTGGCTGGCCCAGATTGACGATGGCGATCTGCCCCCCGAGGCGCAGGCGCAAGTGCGCCTGATCCGGCGCGATTATGACCGCACCACCCGGCTGCCGGTGGATTTGGCAGCCGAATTGGCACGCACCCGCAGTTTGGCCCATCAACGCTGGGCCGAGGCACGCGCCACCGAAGATGTGGCGCATTTTTTGCCCATGCTGGCCCATATGATCGATCTGAAACGCCAAGAAGGGGCCGCCTTGGCGGCGGGCAGCGGCACCAGCCCCTATGACGCGCTTTTGCAAGATTACGAACCGGGCGCCACCAGCGCCCAACTAGAGGCGATGTTTGGCGCGCTGCGGCCGCGGCTGGTGGCCTTGCGCGACGCCTGTTTTGGCGCCAGCCATGCACCACAGCCCTTGCAGGGCCAGTTTGACGAGGCAGGCCAATTGGCGCTGTCGCGCAGCTTGGCCGTGGCCTTTGGCTATGACATGGCGCGCGGACGCATCGACAAGGCGGTGCACCCCTTTAGCTCGGGTTCGGGCGATGATGTGCGCATCACCACCCGCACGAACCCCAGCGATCCGTTCAATTGCTTTTATTCCACCATCCACGAGGTGGGCCACGCCGCCTATGAGCAGGGCATCAACCCGGCCTATCGCCTAACGCCCTTGGGGCAGGGCGTTTCGATGGGGGTGCATGAATCGCAATCGCGCATTTATGAAAACCAGCTGGGCCGCAGCGCCGCCTTTACCGGCTGGCTGTATCAGCAAATGCAGGCGCAATTCGGCGATTTTGGCATTGGCAACGCAGAGGCGTTTTTTGGCACCGTGAACCGGCTGCAAAATGGCTATATCCGCACCGAGGCAGACGAGGTGCAATATAACCTGCATGTGCTGCTGCGCTTTGATCTAGAGAGGCAGCTGATTTCGGGCGCTTTGGATGCCGCCGATCTGGAAGAGGCGTGGAACACCCGTTTCATGGCAGATTTCGGCTTTGCCGTCGACAAACCATCGCATGGCTGCCTGCAAGATGTGCATTGGTCCGAGGGGCTGTTTGGCTATTTCCCCACCTATAGTTTGGGCAATGTCTATGCCGGCTGTCTGCATCAGGCCTTGCGCGCCGATCTGCCCATGTTGGATGCGGATTTGGCCTTGGGAAATACCGCGGCGGCCACGCAATGGCTGCGGGAAAAGGTGCAACAGCATGGCGGGCTTTATGCGCCGCGGCAAGTGATTGAAAACGCCTGTGGCCAAGCCCCAAGCGAGGCGCCGTTGCTGGACTATCTGGAAGAAAAATTCAGCCAAATCTATCGGTTGTAAGGCGTTCTTTACGCTGGAAATGAAAAGGGCAGCCCAGGGCTGCCCTTTTTTATGCACATAGCGCGGCGGCTTATTCCTGCGCGTCGCCGTCGGTGGTATCTTGTGCGCCGGGCTGCACAACTTCGCCTTCGATGATCTCGCCTGCGCTGGTGTCTTGGTCGTCGTTTTGTTCGGCCACGCGGGCCACCGAAACCACCACTTCGCCGGCACCGGTGTTAAACACCTTCACCCCGCCCGCGCTGCGCGAGCGGAAGCTGATACCATCCACCGGCACGCGGATCGATTGCCCCTTCGAGGTGGCCAGCATGATTTGATCATCCAGCTCTACCGGGAACGAGGCCACCAGCGGCCCGCCCCGCATGGCGCGATCCATCGCCGTGACACCCATGCCACCGCGCCCGCGCACGGGGTAATCGTGGCTGCTGCTTAGCTTGCCCGTGCCCGCCGATGTGATCGTCAAGATCAGGTTTTCCGCCGCGGACATTTCTGCATAACGCTCGGCTGTGATGCTGGCATCTGCCACCGCCTCGTCGTCGCTGTCTTCGGCGTCGTCTTGCAAACCGGCCACTGCGCGGCGCATTTTCAGATAGGCGGCCCGCTCTTCTGCCGAGGCGTCGAAATGGCGGATCACCGACATGGAAACAACCCGGTCATCCGCTTGCAGGCGAATACCGCGCACGCCAGTGGAATCGCGCCCCTTGAACACCCGCACTTCGGTTACGGGAAAGCGGATTGCGCGGCCCGAATCTGTTACAAGCATGATGTCGTCATCTTCAGAACAGATGCGCGCATTTACCAGCTCTACGCCCTCGGGCAGTTTCATGGCGATTTTGCCGTTGGATTTTACATTGGTGAAATCCGACAGCGCGTTGCGGCGCACGTCCCCAGCCGAGGTGGCAAAAAAGGCGTGCAAATCATCCCATTCGGCCTCGTCACGATCAACCGGCATGATCGCCGCGATCGAGACACCGGGCTGCAGCGGCAAAATATTGACAATCGCCTTGCCCTTTGACGTGCGCGACCCCAGCGGCAAACGCCATGTTTTCAGCTTATACACCATACCATCGGTGGTGAAAAACAGCAGCTGCGTATGGGTGTTGGCGACAAAAAGGTTGGTCACCACATCATCGTCTTTGGTTTGCATCCCCGACAAACCCTTGCCGCCACGGCGTTGGGCCCGGAAATCGCCCAAAGGCGTGCGTTTGATATAGCCGGTTTGGGTGATCGTCACCACCATGTCTTCGCGTTCGATCAGGTCTTCGTCGTCCATGTCGCCGGACCAATCGACAATCTCGGTGCGGCGCGGCACGGCAAACTGGTCTTTCACCTCTTGCAGCTCGGCGGTGATGATGCCCATGATCCGCTCGCGCGAGGCCAAGATTTCCAGATATTCCTTGATCTTGGCGGCCAGCTCTTCCAGCTCGTCTGTGACCTCTTTCACGCCCAATTGCGTCAGGCGTTGCAGGCGCAGATCCAAAATGGC
>Ga0181607_10004150_pt1 | contig 12441 bp, 7 predicted proteins | sample 041ome_9_FD_132420 | JGI IMG/M metagenome (GOLD analysis project Ga0181607, IMG submission 132420) | Coastal salt marsh microbial communities from the Groves Creek Marsh, Skidaway Island, Georgia - 041413US metaG (megahit assembly) | ecosystem: Environmental > Aquatic > Marine > Intertidal zone...
AGAAATTGGGAAGGTACAAGAAGGAATGGAAAATCAATTGAGTTCAGATTTACTGGCCATTGATCTAAGGCAAGCATTGTTTCATTTGGGAGAAATCACAGGTGAAGTAACCAATGATGAATTATTGGGAAATATTTTCGCTAACTTCTGTATTGGAAAGTAATCACTACAAAACAAACATTCAAATAATACACTAAAAACTACTATTAAGTCCTGTTATTAAAGCTTTTTGCTTGCGTTATAGATACTATTTAATTTGTGCTATTATGCGTTTATTCGGTACAAATTTGTACCCTATATGTACCTCAATTAAGTGAGAGGACTACAACCATTGAAATAATACTTTCATTATACGATTATCCTAATTCTAATATGCCTGTCTTCCTAAACCCATACATGCTTTTATCATTGCAAATCCCCTAGTAATATGACCTTCAACTGTTTTCATGGAGATATTTAATTTTTCTGCCACTTGAAAATGTCTTAGTCTTGAAATTTTACTTTCAATAAAAACGGCTTTACACTTACTTGGTAAGGCTTCGATACATTCCTTAAGTTTTTTAATTTTTTCAGCTTTCAAAGCTGGATCAACTTCAATGGCCTGCATTAAGGCAGTATGGTAATAAGAAGAAAGCATTTCATCTTTCCGTTTTTGTTTTCTGTAATTATCCATTAACTCATTATATGCAGCTCGGTAAAGGAAGTTTTTAAGAGAAGAACGTATCGAAATTTCTTTTCTCTTGTTCCATAGCCTTGTAAAAACATCTTGAACGGTATCCTCTACTTTATCTTTATCAGAGGTGTAACTCATTAAGTAAACGCACAATTTTTCATAGTACTCACTGTAAAGTATTTTAAACGCTTGTGAATCACCTTTTTTAATACGCTCTAATATGAGATCTTTTGAATCCAGAGGGAGGAATTTTATGTGTTTATTATGCAAATGTTAAAAAAATAAAATAAAATAGAGGGATTTTAGTATTTTATACGTCATAATACTAAAACCAAGGCCCCGTGAATCAAAAGCAAATAGATAAAATCATTGTTAAGTTATTTGATAATACTATATCCGATAAAGAATCGGAAGTATTGAAAAAATGGCTTCAATATGAAGATAATCTTTCATACTTCAATCAGTTTGTCGAGATAAATCATTTAACGAACTCGTTGACGCGATTTAGTTATGAACTACCCCTAGAAAAAGTCCTAACACAAACTTTAGTTAAGCCCAAAAAATTTAATGCTTTATATAAATACGGAATTGCTGCGTCCTTAATTCTCTTTGTGACTTTTAATTTCATATTTAATAAAAATAATCTAATAATTGATGAACCAGTTCATCAACCAGAAACGGTAAACAACAAAATTGAGGCTGGGACTGACAAGGCAATTTTAACGCTAGAAGACGGTTCTTATGTAGCATTAGAAAAAGGACAAGAATATAGTACTAACAATTTAACAAGTAATGGTGAAGAGCTAATCTATGTTAATTCAAACTCAAATAAAACTGAAATAGCGTTTAATTATCTCACCATACCAAGAGGTGGACAATATTTTATTAAACTATCAGATGGAACACAGGTTTGGCTGAATTCTGAATCGCAACTAAAATACCCTGTTAGATTTATTAACGGAGAAACTCGTAAGGTTGAGTTAGTTTATGGTGAAGCTTATTTTGATGTATCCCCAAGTGAAGAACATGGTGGAGATAAATTTTCGGTATTAAATAATGGTCATGAGGTTAATGTTCTAGGAACTGAATTTAATATTAAAGCTTATAAAGATGAGTCCCATATTTATACAACTTTAATCGAGGGCCTAGTGGCTGTGAAAATTGAAGATAAGGAACAAAACTTAAAACCAAACCAGCAATCAAGTTTTAACTTGAATACCAATGCTCTTTCTGTAGCCGTTGTTGATGTTTATAATGAAACTTCTTGGAAAGATGGGTTGTTTAGTTTTGAAAGAAAACCATTAAAAGATATTATGAAAGTATTATCTCGCTGGTACGATATGGAAGTTGTTTTTGTCAATAATGAGGTTGGAGAACAAAAGTTTATTGGGGTTTTAGGTAAAGATCAAAATATAGAAGAAATATTAAGCATCATTAAGAATTTCAAAATAATCAAGAACTATGAAATAAAAGATAAAACAATATTATTAGAATAAAAAAAGGAACGAAGTAATTGAAATTTTGCGGTCTCATGCTTCGTCCCCAGCGTATTAATTAATGTATAACTAACACCAAGTAAAAATATGAAAATTAAATTTATTAATATCCGTTGCTTCATTAGAAAGCGAATTTTATTTAACACTATGAAATCATTTATTTTCTTACTCTGTACAACTGTTTTTGCATTGAATGCGGAGAATGGTTTTTCACAGAAAGAAATTAAAATTGATGTTGACAAGGAAGTATCAATTGACGAAGTTTTTAAAATAATTAAAAAACAAACTGATTACCGCTTTATATACCCTGAAGACTTGTTTAAAGGTTTACCTAAGGTTCAACTTAAAAAGGGTATAATTCAATTAAAACAGCTTCTAGACAATAGTCTTAAAGGGGATAAAATGAGTATTGAAATTGAAGATAATACAATTCTCATTAAGAAGCCTCCTGTTGAGAACACGCTAAAAAAAGAGCTACAAGAGGTGCAAATTTCCGGAACAGTCATAGATCAGACTGGTCAACCATTAGCTGGTGCCACTGTTTTGATTAAAGATAAAGGAGAAGGTGTAATAACAGATTTTGATGGAAATTTCGAAATTAAAGGATTAGAACCTGTAACGTATAATTTAGTTTTTAGCTACGTTGGTTATTCTACGTTAACTCAACAAGTCGATTTAACACATGGAAATACAGTTGTAAATGTTACATTAAAAACAGACTTACTGCAGATGGACGAAGTAGTGATAACAGGAGTTGGAAACGTTTTACGAAAGAAAGAAATAACTACTCCAATAGCATCACTATCTAATGCACAAATTGAAGCTGCACCAGTGAGTGGAGTTGATGGATTATTGCAAGGACGAATTCCAGGATTAAGAGTAAATTTAAACTCAGGGGTACCCGGTAGTGGAGCAAGAATATTAAATAGAGGTGTTGTGAGTACATTTGGTTCTACAATACCTGTTATATATATTGATGGTGTTCGAGTGGATAACGGATCAGATAACACATTGAATTTAGGAGATGGCGCAGATAGGTCCTCAGCACTAGCAGACTTAACTGTAGACGATATTGAACGTGTTGAAGTAATTAAAGCTGGTGCAGCATCTACGTTATTTGGTTCTGATGCAGGAAATGGGGTTATCCAAATATTCACGAAAAGAGGTAAAATTGGTGATGCTAAAATTACAGTTAGAACCGAAACCGGTTTTGATCAACCAATAACTCGTTGGTATGCTTTAAGGTTTTTAAAAGATGAAACCTTCAAAACAGGTTTTAGTTTAAGAAATAGTGTCAATGTACAAGGTGGTGGAGAGAAAGGAACTTATTATTTAAGTTTAAATCAAAAAAAGAACACAGGAATTTTTGATAATCTGGATCAGTCTACATATAGTTTTCAAGGGGGAATCAAAAGTAATTTCAGTAAAACCTTTAAAATAGATGCTTCCTTTAATTATTTCTATGATAATTATGGTAAGACATATTCTAGTTTTGGAAGTTTTGGAAATGGTTTTTTAGCTGCAATAGATTCTGGGTTTTGGGGCATTAATTTTAAGGATGACATCTATGACAGCCCTAGTGATTTAGACCTAGCACGTTCTACATTTAATGATTTTTTAGACGGAAATAATCTAAGACAAAATATACATAGAACTACGGCTTCAGTAACATTTCTATACAAGCCATTTGACTTTTTAGATAATCGATTAACAGTAGGAGTTAACCAACGTACTAGTGAACTTAGAGAAACTATCCCTGTAGGGTCAAACCCTTTGATATTTTATACTTCAGCTAATGGACACGTAGCATCTTCAGAACGAGATAATACGATTTTAACGTTAGACTACTCATCATCTCTTGTACTAGAGCCATTTGATAATGTAAAATCTACATTCACAGTTGGTTTGCAAGGATTCAGGCAGGAAACAAATTCTACTCTAAGATCAGGTATAGATTTTGGCATTTCTGGAGCCGAAGATTTAGACGGCGCAGCAATACAAACAATCGATGAAAATAGAATAGAGCTTTTTAATGGAGGTTTCTATCTTAATGAACAATTAGGTATTAAGGATAAACTATTTTTATCACTAGGTGCTCGTTTTGATTACAATAGCTCTTTTGGAGATGATATTGGCGCACAATTTTATCCTAAAGCTGGAGTATCATATTGGGTTTCAGAAGAAAATTATTGGAAGGACAGCTTTTTGTCAGGTATTATTGATGGGTTAAAATTACGCGCTTCTTGGGGTAAATCAGGGAAATTTCCAAGCCCATTTGCTAAAGACAGAACATTTGCAACAAGTCCTTTTATAGGAGCACCATCTGCTTCTTTTGGAAGTGCTGGTAATGATGATCTTGGCCCAGAAGTAACAGTAAGTACAGATTTGGGATTTGATATTTTATTATTAAAAAACAGACTTTCATTTGAATTTAGCTACTATACCGATAACACATTTGATGCAATTCTTAATGCACCAATTGACCCTGTTTCAGGATACACCTCTCGACTAATAAATTTGGGTCAGATTGAAAATAAAGGAGTTGAGATCGCTATGAATGCTCAAATAATTAATAGTACAAATTTTCAATGGAACTTGGGAATCAATTACGCAACTGTGAAAAATAAAGTTGTAGATATGGGAGGTGTAGCTCCATTCTCAATAGGTGATTTTGGGAGTTCAATGGTTATGGAAGGATTTCCTGTTGGGATTTTAAGTACAAATAGACCTACGGCAGCATTAGACGGCACGTTTGAAACTGTTTTCGAAAAATCGATTATTCCAGACAAAAATGGATCAATTAATACTTCATTGACTTATAAGAAACTGTCACTTAGTGCTAATGCCGATTGGCAAACAGGTGGTTATTTTGCAAATACTGTATCCACCTGGCAATTCTTCTTCGGAGGTGATTTACCAGGAATTGTACCTCCAAATTACTCATGGTTTACAGCTACTGACAATTTTAAAGATAAGTCTGATTATTTTTCTATAAGAGAAATTTATCTGAGTTATGATCTTGGTGACCTTCAGTTTTTAAAGGATATACGACTATTTGGTAGCATTAGAAACGTTCATACCTTCCATTCAGTAAGGTTTGAAAATCAAAACCCAGAAACGTTACAATCCTTTGGAGATAATACAGATTTAGGATCAGGTGCTGCTTTTACAATTTCTCCGCCTCGACAATTTAGATTCGGAATTAAAGCATCATTCAAATAGTAAAGTGTTCAATATAAAAAAAACAAAGATGATATCTACATATATAAAAAAATTATTACGAGTTAGTACTATCGCTTTAGTACTAATGCATATAGGATGTGAAGTAACAGATGTTTCAAATCCTCAAACAACAGCAGAAGATTTGGAAAACAATGCCTCAGGGAGTACAGTTATATTTGTTAATGGTCTTAAAAATACAGCTAGTACTGTAATAGAAGAAATGACTTTGTTCGCTGAATCACTATCAGATAACTATGATAATACAGGAGGAGAGAGACGACCGCATTGGGATAACCCAAGGGATATAGCACCTCTTCCAAATTTAGTAGATGTGGGTCCATATAATTCTTTACATGCTCTAGTACAAGAAGCTACATTTGTTATTGAAACCGTCTACCCTAATGATCATTTGGCCACAGCAGAACTGCTCGCAGAGAGTTATTTTTATAGAGGTCTAGCCTACATGCTTTTAGGTGAGTCATATCACGGTTCTCCAATAGAAGAAGGAGGTGAGCCAATAACAAGTGATACATTACTATCAATGGCAATTTCTGATTTTAATGAAGGACTAGCAAATAACTCAGATCTAAACTATGCGACCCGAATAAAGCTTTTATTGGCTCGTATATACCGTGTGATGGGAGATAAAGCAAATGCTGGTCAATATGCTAACGAAGCTTTGGTCTCAGGATTAAATGATTTTATTTATTTTGCTGATTATGACCCAAATACGGAAAATAATTTTAATGATTGGTCAATAGTAACATCTTGGCAACCTAATCCTAGGTTAGATTTCTTAGATCAAAAATATGTGAATTTTAATGACCCAATTGCAATTTCTAAAATTGAAGAAGCCTTTTTAATAAAAGCTGAAATCGAAATTTCTGATGGTCAATTTGATAATGCTAAAAACACTCTGGTTTCAGTAATTGATGTAGTTAATAGTCGCCCAACCGTAACTTTTGTTGATGTTGATCCTAGACCAGATGATTTACAAAGAAATAATGGAGGAACAAGACCTATGTCGGGAACTGTAAAGTTTGATGCAAATTCTCCAGAGAAAGCTGGTTTAATACTGCCTAGAAACGGTAGCAGTGTTACAATACCGACAATTTCAGGAACTCATATTACAACATCAGATATTCAATCTATTGATGTAAATACATTAAGCGGTCAAGAAAACTTGTTCTATATGCTATACCTGTTGCGTCAAGAAATATTCTTTGCAGAAGGACGTAGAATGGCAGATTTAGGCATTCGTCTTCCAGTAAGTTTAAGGCAAATTGAAACAAATTCAAACTTTACACAGGGAGATGCATTCTCCGTTGTTTCTGTGCCTTCTTATATTCCACAGGAAGAAGATATGGATTTATTTACTGTATCAGGAGGTGTTACAACAATGTTAGTTGATGTCAATAAAATTTTGACAGATAATAGGGCTTCAGTAAGTCCATTCCCAATTTCTTTTTGAAAATTGTTATTATGAGTGCTATTCTATATAATATTAAACGATTCGTTTTATTAATTTCAGTGATTTTCCTGTTTGATTCATGTGATAGTGGAAAAAACGAGATTTATGGGCAGTTACTGGACTTAGAAGGAAATCCAATTGAAAATTCTCATGTAAAAATTAGAGTGCCAAACGAAGACGTAAAAAATGATAGTTTAACTTCTAGTTTGTTACAAACTGTTTTAACAGATAAGCAGGGTAATTTTAAAATTGATGCACCATATGAAGGAGCAGCCATATTAGACTTTACCGCACCACTGCATGAAAATAAAAGCCTTCCAGTGTATTTTTTAAATGATTCTAAACTGCATTTAAAAATTCAGTTAGCTCCAATTACTAAAAAGGAAGATTTGTCGGAGTTGGCAGTGGTAGGAAATTTCAATGATTATGATAAGTCGAAGAGTGTTCCAATGACATTGAATGATAATGGAATTTACACTTGTGAAATAGAATATTCGGGAGATCAATTGGAGTATCAACTAGTGAATTATACGGCCGATATGGAGTTTATTAATGCTAAATATCCAGGTTTAAATAGTTGTAACCCTAGTGAAGCAAAAACTACCATTACAAGTGACGGTACTTATGTTTCTGTTGCTAAATTGAAGGATGGAAAAGCTATAATTGAAGTAGATCCTAAAATACTTGACACAAAGGAAAGAGATGGCGTATGGACGCTAGTAGAATCTAGTGGAAACACAAAGATGTTTAGTGACTTAGTGAAATCTTTTGAAAATGATGTTGAATTATATATTAAAGATCGTATTCGAGTAAAAAACGGCTTCGACAAGGAAGATGAAATAGGTGCGCTTAGAAAGAAACATGATTGGAGCAAAATCAAAAACACTATAAATGATGTTCTTGAAAATGAGGATGTTGAAACTGAACTTAAGCAGGCTGTTTTGGCATATTATACGCAGTCTATAGGCTCTTTAGGTGAGATGTTTTATAATGCACTAGACACAGATTTAGGGGTTAAGGCTTTAGAATTAATTGAGCCGACATCTTCTATATGGACGTTGTTTGAAGGGGTTAATAATTTGCGCTGGTCGCATCAACACAATCCCATTCGCAATTTTGAACCTTATTTTGATGAGTTAGTCAATAACCATTCTAACAGTATGTTAATTCAAGGAGTATTACTTTACGATGTTAAAGTATCCCTATATGAAGAAGATTTTGATCGTGTAAAAACACACACAAATATTCTTATTAATAACTATCCAGAAAGTGCAGCAGCCAAAGAAGCTGCTAAGTTTTCGGGTATTAAAAATGAGGTAACTACAATTCCTTCCTTTTCAATTAGTGATATTGATGACCCAAATAAAATATATTCAGACGAGTCTCTCAAAGGATCTTATTATCTAATAGATTTTTGGGGAACTTGGTGCGTACCTTGTATAGCTGAGATGCCATATCTGCATCAAGCGTACGAAAAATACCAAGGCCAAGAATTTGAAATACTGAGTTTGGCATGGGATAAATCACCAGAAGCGGTTCAAAAATTTAGAGCAAAACGATGGAATATGCCGTGGTCAAATGCTTGGATTGAAGGATATAGCTCAAGAGAAAGAGATGAAAATGAGTTGCTTCGTAAATTTAATGTGAATGGTTTCCCAACGACTCTATTTATAGATCCAGATGGAAACGTCATTGCAAAAGGAGGTGCTCTAAGAGGAAGCAGGTTGGACGAAACACTTTCAAAATATCTTAAATAGTTAATTAATCTATGACATCTTCACTAAACTTTGATTCAGATTAGTATCACTTTGATTTAGCCACATAAAGGAATTAGAAAGGTGTTAAAAAAGGGCTGTTAAACAAACAGCCTTTTTCTTTAAAAAATTACTGGCGCATTATGAAAAAACTAATTATAATATGCACTTTACTGTTTAGTTTAAGTGGAGTATCACAAATCCATGAACCCGTTAAATGGACGACATCTGTTGAAAAAATTTCAGATACTGAATATAATTTAATCTCTAAAGCCACAATAGAATCAGGCTGGCACCTATATTCACAATATGTGCCTGAAGATGGTCCAATTCCTACTACTTTTAGTTACGATAACACAAATGAACACTTTAATTTAATAGGTAATACATTAGAAGAAGAAGGTCATACTGTTGAGGACGCGGTTTTTAATATGAAAATTAAGTACTTCGAAAATAATGCAACCTTCGTACAAAAAGTTAAGGTTTTAAATGATGTCACAACCATTAGAGGTTCTGTTGAATTTATGGTTTGCGATGATGAAAGGTGTTTACCACCTGATGAAGTTGATTTAAAATTTAATCTCTCTAAACCAGCATTAGCAAAAGAAGCTGTAGATAAAGTATTAAATAAAACTCCAAATACATCTAAATACTTAGTTAAAATAACAGATCCAAAACCCGAAAATGATTCAAAAAGAGGGCTATGGAGTATATTTATTATTGCATTTTTATCTGGGTTTGCAGCATTATTAACCCCCTGTGTATTTCCAATGATCCCCTTAACAGTTAGTTTTTTTACCAAGCAAAGCTTGAATAAGGCACAGGGAATAAGAAATGCCATTTTCTATGGCATCTCCATTATAATTATTTATGTACTTTTAGGTACAGCCATTACGGGAATATTTGGTGCGGATGCCTTAAATCGTCTGGCAACAAATGTTTGGTTCAATATTATATTCTTCCTACTATTGGTTGTATTTGCAATATCATTTTTAGGAGCATTTGAAATTACATTGCCAAGTTCTTGGGCCAATAAGGTCGATGCACAGTCCAATAAGAAAGGATTAATAGGCATCTTTTTTATGGCATTAGCTTTAGCTATTGTCTCTTTTTCATGTACTGGACCAATTGTTGGAACTCTACTTGTAGAAGCGGCATCAAAAGGAGGTATAGCTCCAATAATAGGAATGCTAGGTTTTTCACTGGCAATAGCTTTACCATTTGCATTGTTTGCTATGTTCCCAGGTTGGATGAATTCACTTCCAAAATCAGGTGGATGGTTAAATACCGTTAAAGTAGTATTGGGTTTTTTAGAATTAGCACTAGCCTTTAAATTTTTGTCGCAAGCAGATCTCGTACTACAAACTCATTTATTAGAACGTGAAGTATTTATAGCCATTTGGATAGCCATATTTGGTGCCTTGGCTTTCTACTTATTTGGAAAAATACAATTACCACACGATTCATCATTGACACATATATCTGTTGGTCGTTTAAGCTTAGGACTTGTGGTGTTGTCATTCACTATCTATATGATTCCTGGACTTTGGGGGGCACCACTTAATTTAATAAGTGCATTTCCACCACCTCAGGATTATAGCGAATCTCCTTATGGGGTAGGTTTCACGAAATTACTAGCTGGCACCACTACTATTGAGAGTCATGGCAATTTGCCAGAAGGAGCCCATTTATTGGCACCCCACGATATCATGGCATTTAATGATTATGACAAAGGTTTGACTTATGCAAAAGAGGTTGGTAAACCAGTAATGATTGACTTTACAGGTTGGGCATGTGTTAACTGTAGAAAAATGGAGCAGAATGTTTGGCCTAAACCAAAAGTATTAGAGATTTTAAAGAATGATGTGGTACTTATATCTCTATATGTTGATGATAAGCGTAAACTGGAACCAAATGAGATCACAGACTCTCAATTAAAACCTGGGAAAAAACTAAAGTATATTGGTCAGAAATGGAGTGAATTTCAAACAATAAAATTTAAAGCAAATTCGCAGCCGTTTTATGTCCTTATAGATCATAATGAAGAGAATCTTAATGACCCTGTAGCGTATACCCCTGATACAGATAAGTATTTAGCATGGTTGAAGGAAGGAATATCGAAGTTTAAAAAATAAAGACTTTTCTTTTTTGACCTTGTTTATTTAGTCAAGGTGGTTCTTTTCACAATTTTCACAAAAGATAAAATGTAAGAGATATGTCTTCTACTATAAAAAGAGTACCTTCTAAACTTGAAACTTATTTCGATTCTTTTCGGAAGAATATTATTGGTATAGATCAAACTTTTGAGTCACCTTACGGAACCCAAAATTTAGTGTATGCAGATTGGACAGCCAGCGGAAGAATGTATCGTCCACTGGAAGAAAAAATTTTAAACGATTTTGGGCCTTTTGTTGCCAATACCCATACCGAGACTTCTACTTCAGGAGCAGCTATGACACTTGCTTATCATGAGGCGAGAAATATTATAAAGCGACATGTTAACGCTTCATTAGATGATGTGTTGATTACTGAAGGTTCAGGAATGACAGGAGTGGTAAATAAGTTTCAAAGAATTCTTGGACTAAAGATTACTGAGAATCTAAAAGAAAATACTTCAGTCCCTGGAGATAAGCAACCAATAGTATTTGTAAGTCATATGGAGCATCACTCCAATCATACGTCTTGGTTAGAGACTATTGCGCAAGTAGAGGTGGTACCCTGTGATGAGTTTGGACTGATTTGTTTAAGAAGCTTTGAGAAATTATTAAAGCGGTATCAAGATAAGCCTCTAAAGATAGCCTCGGTAACAGCGTGTTCTAACGTTACAGGAATTAAAACAAACTATCACAAAATCGCTAGCCTAATTCATAAATATAATGGTTTGTGTTTCGTAGATTTTGCCTGTTCTGCACCATATGTAGATATTGATATGTATCCTGAGAATAAAGATGAATATTTAGATGCCATTTTCTTTTCACCTCATAAATTTCTGGGTGGTCCTGGAAGTTCGGGAGTATTAATTTTTAATAAGCGACTATATAAAAATACAATTCCAGATAACCCTGGAGGAGGAACAGTTTCATATACCAACCCTTGGGGCGAGCATGATTATTTCGACGATGTTGAAACTAGAGAAGATGGAGGGACACCTGCATTTTTACAAACTATTAGAGTAGCACTTTCAGTTCAGTTGAAAGAACAAATGGGTACTGGAAAAATTAAAGAAAGGGAGGATGAGGTCAATGAAGTAATTTTTAATACCCTTGAAAATCTGGAAGGGGTGCAAATTTTAGCACCCAGGCATAAAACCCGTTTGAGTATTTTTTCATTTTATTTTGAGCGATACCACTTCAATTTAGTTGTGAAGCTTTTAAATGATCGATTTGGAATTCAGACTAGAGGAGGGTGTTCTTGTGCAGGAACCTATGGTCATTTCTTATTAAATATAGATGTTGATACTTCTCATAAAATTAAAGATCAGATATCAGAAGGTTGTAATACCGAAAAACCAGGTTGGGTTCGTATGTCTGTACACCCAACAATTACAGATCATGAAGTTGAGTATATCTGTAATTCTTTAAAAGCACTTTCAAGAAACATTATGCAATGGTCAAAAGATTATAAGTATGACGTCATTAAGAATGACTATGTACATAAATCTTGGATTCCAACGGAAAAAAGTTTAGTAGCAAAATGGTTTAATAGTTAAAAAGAAATTAACTGATCAGAAAAGTCACAGCATTCATCTGGGTGATCTATTGGATGGAGAACGCATCATTGATGAAGTATTGGTAAGTGTTTTTAAAAATCCTCATTCCTATACTG
>Ga0181607_10004157_pt1 | contig 12432 bp, 8 predicted proteins | sample 041ome_9_FD_132420 | JGI IMG/M metagenome (GOLD analysis project Ga0181607, IMG submission 132420) | Coastal salt marsh microbial communities from the Groves Creek Marsh, Skidaway Island, Georgia - 041413US metaG (megahit assembly) | ecosystem: Environmental > Aquatic > Marine > Intertidal zone...
ACCACGCTTTCATCATCGCCATTGACCAAGCCCGTGATGGTCGCCGTTAAGCTAGGATCCGTACCGCCATAGGTCTTGCTGAGGTCATCGGCGGAGATCGTTATCGGCTTCGGCGTTACAGTCACTACCACACCATCACTAGTAGAGCCCGCCGAATTGCTCACCGTAACCGTTAATGAATAACTACCCGCATTAACAGAAGTGACGTTGGTAATCTGTCCAGTGCCAGAATTAATCGCAAACAAGCCAGAGCCATTTCCGTCCAAAATACTATAACTGACTGTTTCGCCACCATCATCAGCAAGTGCCCCAGTTAGTGAAATGTTATTCCCATAGACAAAACTAATATCGTCATATACTAATCCGTTAGGCGCCGTGCCCGTATCTTCACTAATCACCAACTCGTTGCTTGTACCGTCAGTAAGCGTATAGCCTTGGCTATTCGTAATAGTTGCCACAACCTCGTAAGTACCAAGGCTGAGTTCGCTAGACAGAGAAAGCGTCCAAGTTCCACCGCTTATGGTCAACTCATTATCATTTTCATCATAAACCACCCCGTTTACCCTTACAGTTAGCGCCTCTCCATTAATCAGCGAAACACTTCCTGTAATTTCAGGTGTAGTATCTGTCGTAGATAGTGAATTAACGGTAACAGGCCCATCGGGTTCGGAAGCCCTAACTTCCGATAGGTATTGGTTTAGCTCGTCTAATGGAGAATCATTACTGCCTTTAATATTGTCACCGCTATTGGGGCTGAAAGATGAGCCCACGCGCTTAATAACAATGTTTGTGGGGTTTTGATTACCAGAAACTGCTTCAACCCCCAATATGTTATATGCATTATTTCCAGAACCTATTGTAATATTAGTATTTGCCGCGGGAATAAATCCAAAGGCCAAACTTGTATTTCCGCTTTTTACATTCCAAACAATAGCCCCATCGATATCAACAAGTTGACCGGTATTCATAGTCAACTGTAAAACACCCGGGATATCATTTCCTTGAAGCTCAAACTCATTTGATGAACTACTTTGGCTAAAGAAGTTCATTGTGGAAACGCCAATTTCACTGAAAGTAACAATGTTGTCTGCTTCGTTGGTTTTATTTCCAACTCGATCCCCAAAGTATACCTCATTGAACGGCACAACTATTTTCTGCTGAGCAAACGTCAACACCGGGGCCATCGCTAATAGCAAAACAAAGGCAACCTTGAACCCTTTCAATAGGCACTTTGATGCAAAAAATAGGGGCTCCAAATTCTGATATAGCGATACCATAGGGAGAGTCTCTCCCTTACCCTTAATACTTGATATTATGGTTGAAATATTTATTGTGCAGTATTTTAGATGGTTTTTACCAATCTTAAAATACTAAATAAACCCCCGTAACTATTATAATATGATAAATGGTTTGTATAAATACATAAATATGCTTACCCATATTTGTATTAAAACCATAATTACGTCTAAGCGCTTCGCTTTTGGACAAATTCACCCGGCGTTAAACCAGTCTCACTTTGAAAAGCACGATAAAAAGTGCTTCTATTTCTATACCCACACTCATCCATAACTTCATCAATAGTGAGGTTGGTATAAAGCAACAAATACTTTGCTTTTTTAGCGCGAATCCTATTAATAAATGCATTAAATCCCATCTCCAGATTGGTGTTGATAGCCTCACTAACATAACTTGTATTACTATTGGCTTTTTTTGCTAGTTGATTTAAACCCAAACCTGGCATTTTAAATAGCTCATCTTTAACTATAATATCAAATAACTCATAAAACAATTGGCGCCGATTACCTGTTTCTTTTGTTTTTCCAAGTTCTACCCGAAATATATCCAGTGAGATATAATTTAGTTCTTCTTGCTCATCTCCACTTATCGAAACAGACTTTGTGAATTCATTTTCTGCATTAGCAAAAAGCTTTTCTATTAAAACTTTTTTCTTTCGGTTCATTATAAGAGCAATAAAAAAACCTAAACAAAGAACAAATACAAGTACACCAAAAAATACATTAGTTTGCTGGTTTCTTTTTGCCTCTATCCTTTGATTTTCATTCAATAATTCCGCCTGCCGCAATTCATAGTTCATTAACTCCTGATTCAAACTGTCTAATGAACCTTGCTCAGATATCTTTTGCTGATTACTAACAACCTTTTTATTGTATTCAAGTGCTTTTTTGAAATTGCTTCTTCTTTCATATAGCTCTGATAATTTTTGATCTAGAAATGTTTGCGTTTCTAAATCATCAACCTCAGACATAATCTGCTCTGCTTCAATGAAATACGACTCGGCTGAACTAAGGGCGTCCAAATCCATCAACAATGTTCCCCTCATAATTCCAATGAGGGCTATTGGGTATCTATAGTTAAGTTCTTGAGCAATTTTATAGGCAATATTATATCTATAAGAGGCTAAATTATAATTACCCTGCTCATAATATATATTCCCAAGATTGAAATTATTTTGTGCATAAGCAGACAAGTCATTAATAGCTTGAGATAACTCTATCGCCTCAAGATAATAGTTGGTGGCGCTTTCAAAATCTTCAATTTTTTTATAATAAACCCCTAAACTAGATAACATCAATAACTGCTGTTGCTTATCTCCCGATTCTAATGCAAGTAACTCGGCTCTTTTATATAATTCTAAAGCAAAGCTGAAGTTATATAGCGTTTCATTTAACTGTGCTAAATTATTAAGAGTAGCTATTTGAGAAGATGTGTCTTTAGTAGACTCAAAATAAACTAAATTCTCGAAAAGAATCTCAGCCGATTCTTTATACCTACCGGCGTTACTATAAAATGTGGCTAAAAAACCTCTAGCAGAGGCAACAGCGTCTTGATCTTGACTGTTATCAATAATTTCGTTTGCAATTGTTATGCCTTTAAGAGTATTCCTTACCGAGGAATAAGCTTCTAATAACTCAATATTTAGAATGGTACGCTCAAACTCAGATAAAATAACTTTTGTTGAAGCCTTGGTGTACTCAATATCATCGATAACTCTCCTATGAAAACCTATTGCATTAATGGTTGGCCAATTTTCCAACCCTATTTTTAGCAACACATCAGCCCATTCTTGTTCCTTGGCTATTTCTCCAAACTCAAATAACCTCTTTATATAAACAGTGTCCCTGAAATTGCCTTGAAATTCAATTCTTAGACTATCATAATCCAATAACAAAGTCTTACTATCTGAGAAATCCTGAGCGCTAGCTACAGTATACATTACTAAAGTTGTAAACAATGCACACAACAATATCAAAAAACCCTTTTTTGTCGCAATTAATAAACCCACCTACAATACCTATGATAAAAATAAAAAATATTAGTCTTAGTTCTGCCGCTAATTGTGCCACGAATATAGGCACCCTATTATATCAATGTAAAATATAACTGCGCACCATCTGCTATTACTTGTGTTCTAAAGTTATTTGGTGTTACGCCCACTTCTTTTTTAAAAACTCTAAAAAAGTTGCCCTGTTTTGAAAGCCGCATTCCTCCATAATCTGTTCTAGAGGCCTATTCAAGCTATAGCTTGCCATTAATCTCCTTGCTTCATTTATTCTAAGTCCATTTATTAAATAATTAAAAAGACAGGCCCGAAAACATATTAATTGAGGAACTTACATACCTCGTATTGCTTTTCATAGTTTTGGTCAATTCCGATACATTAAAATCTGCTTTTGCATACAATCTTTCATCAGCAATCTTTTTTACTATCTCATTAAACACGTCCCACAATAGCTTGTTTTCCTGTATGAATTTTTTAGATGGATATTCAAAATAAATAGAGTAGGTATCAGCATTTTTTTGTTTCTCCGAAAATTGAGTAGTTCTAATCGAGTATTCTAGAAGCTTTTTCTCGTTTTTAGAGTGTCTTAAGTTATATATATACTAATCATTATTACAAACCCAACAACAGTTAAAATTATAATTGTAAGGACTCTGCTTCTTATCTCTTGAGTCAACATTCTTTTTTCTATTAGTCGTCTCTAATGTTCAGATCTTTGCGTTTCATATTCATTGGCCTGCTCTCGAAGTTGAATTTTCTGATTCTCGGCATCTATGCTATCGCTTAATGTTTCAGCTAGTTCATGGTACATCAACGCTTTTTCATAAACTTTTTGCCGCTCATTGAGATCTTGTAATATTTCATACAATTGCACCTTAACGATGGGGTCATCTAGCTGCATCTGGATTTCCAGGGCCTGTTGTGAAACAATATTTTCTACGGATTCAAAACTTGTTAGTGCCCAATCAAATTTTTCTTGCTCGAGATATATGTTGCCGATGTTATATAGGTTCTGAGCGATTGGGTATTCATCTCCTAATTCTCTGGCAAGTCGCAAACCTTCGTTATAACTTTCGATAGCCAATTCATACTGCTGGGTGTTTTTATAAACAATACCTCTATTAGAATAGATTCTTATCTGTACGTCCATCAATAAATATTGTTCAGCGGCCTCTGACTAATTTCCAGTTTTTGATAATGCTTCTGCAAGATTATTAAAGAGTTTAACCTCCTGTTTTATTGTTTTTTCAAAAGCATCTAGCTCGCCAATATGGTTAATTGTTTTTTGGCTTTCGTACAAATGATTCCATGATAGAAGCCGATCTATTTCTAATTCCACTCGAAGACTATCATCTATACACTCTAAAACACCACGATTTTCCAATTGATTTAATTTATCTTGTATAGTGTTTGGGTTATTTTTTAACAAATAATAGTCATTCAATAATCCCTAATAGCCGAGAGTAACTGATACATTTGCAGGCTATACGCTTGGTAAGCTGCCTTTCAAATAAAGTGATATTATAATCATCTAAATCGGCGATACCCTGTTGAAATGTTCCCAATTGAGCAACTAACCTTTCCTCAGGTTTATCAGGGTCATTGGTAATGTCTGCTGATATTATCGGGGTTTTAATTCCACCAAACCTACATTATATCCTTTTCAGAAACCACTCTTTTTCTAAATTCTTTGGGAGTCATTCCAACTTTAGCATTAAACGCTCTATAAAAAGTCCCTCTGTTTTGAAAGCCGCATTGCTGCATTAGCTCTTCCATAGTCATAACAAAATTATCCCGTAGCAACCACTCTGTTGCTTCCTGCACCCTAAATGTGTTAACGAAATAATTAAAGTTTAACCCAGAGAATAATTTTATCGCGCTACTGACATATTTGGTGTTACTTTTAACTTTTTTTGTTAATTCACCTAGGCTAAATTCAGGATTTCGATACCACTTTTCGGTTATCATTTTCTCCATAATGTAATTAAACAACTCCCAAAGTTGTTTATTTTCCTTAATAATCGATTGGGATGGCTTAACGAAATAAATTTCACTTACACTTCTTTTGAGCTCATCTCCGCTCAGCTGAGTTAATTTCAGGTTTGTTGAAAACAATTCTTTCTCCACCCTTTTTTGCTTCCTTTCCAAAGCAAAAACAATAACTGAAAAAAGCACTACAACAATAAGGACAACACTAATACCAAGATTTCTTGTATAAATGACCCTTTCTTTCTCTTTAGCCAAGGTCTTTTGTAGCTCTATTTGAGTCTGTTCATAGACGGTAATTTTTTTCTGTATCTCTAAGGCCTGTTGCTCAGAGTTCAAGCTATCCTTCAATGATTTTTCTAAGTTATTGAAATTAAGGGCCTCTTTAAAATTCTGCTTTTTCTCGTATAAGACAGAGAGCAAGTGATAGGTTTCAAGCTTTGTGTAGGGATTATTGATCTGTTCTTGAATACCTAAGGCTATTGTAAGTTGATTTTGGGCCTCATCGTACTCTTCTCTTACTATGTTGACCGAAGCTTGCATTATTAACGCTAAGCTATATTCTTGATGAGAATCCCAATTTATTACCTCATTTTCAACGGCTTTGTAATATACCATGGCCGAATCATATTGGAGTCTCTCGGCAAAGATATTGCCAATATTAAACTTATTTTGAGCCATTGTATAATTGTCTTGCTTTTCCATTGCCAGAACAAGGGCGCTTTTATAGCTGACCAACGCCTCCTCATAAAGCTCTTGATTTTTATATAACACACCTAGGTTAGATAAAACCACCATTTGTAATTCATCAAGGTCACTATCGTAGGCTAACTTAAGTGCCTCTTTAGAATATACTTCTGCTTGATTATAATCTCCTAGCTGTTCAAAAATTATCCCTATTGCATTTAAAATGAGGATTTCATTCTTCTTTTCTCTTTTATCTAGTTCGGTCCTAGTTGCATCTAATGCCAACAAATAATAGTCTAGACTTGTAGACAGGTTACCCGCATCTGCGTATGCTTGACCTAGTAATGTGTACAATTTTATTTTTTGCCAAATAGATAACCTCTCGCTTTTTAACCTCTCACCTAACTCTATACTTTTTATATTCGTAAACTCGCGATTCCAAATGGTTATGATATCTAATTCTAATTCAATGTTTAAACTATCGTTGCTACTGGGTAAAAACTCCTGTTCAAGCAAAAAAGCGCGCTTTTCTTTGGCCTTTTCCAAATTATACTTCGACAAATGATAATCGATAAGTAAGCCCTGGGTTGCAACAAAAAGCTCCCTCATATTTTTATTATACGCAGCATCAGATATGCTACGAAGTAGATTTAATGATTCATCATCAAAGCTTTTGACTTCATTAGCAAACCCATTAATTCGACGCAGAAAATAATATTCCTGATTCTTTCTAGAAGATTTTAGTGCTATTCTAAGGCTTTGTAAACGATCGATACGAATTAGTGTGGCGGTTTCATTATCCTGTTCATCTAGGTGGAGATTTTCTACTTGATCATCCAACACGACATGACCGCCAAATAAATTTTTTTCAGAATGATCAGCGTAGGAATGTGTACTTAATATGCACACTAAAACCACGCACAACCGCACAATGAATGTGTGTCGCATATCTATCCCTTTTCTAGAATGTTGTACCCAATAATGTAAAGAAGCTAGCTAAAGTATATTATTTCAATAATATACTTTCCCAACTCTAATAAAACAATACTTTAGGCAAAACCAATAGTGAGCATTTTTTTAAGGCTGCTATGAATGTAGCCCCGATAACGATCTAGTAAAGGTCGCCTTAATTTTAAGCGAAACGATCTGCCAATCGATTAATTAGGTAACCCGACTCTTCTAGTGCCTTGGTCGCGAATGATCCAAAAAAATCAGTAACCTGTTCAAACTCTTTAATAAACCCTTCACGATTATTGTTTTTTACCATTTCCGCTAATAGTACATGATGTTCAAAAAATCTAAGTAATAGGGCTCGCCTTTCTTCATTAGAAAAAACAATATCGGCATATAATTCCGCGCTTTGTGCAAAGATTCTTCCAGTCATCATGAGTTCGGCGCGATAAATGGGAGACGAATAATCCAACATATCGTTGGGATTAAGATCATAATGTTTCATAAAAGAGCCATGCAATAAAGCAACAAAATGTCGCAAACCTTGAACCAAATGCATTACATGATCGTGTTTTTCGGCCTCAGCCTCAATTAACCTCATACCCCAAAGTTCACATTGTTCTAAAAACCATTTGCTTTGCTCGGCCTGCTGTACTGGACACGCCACCATAAGTTGCTTAGAGAGATTCTCTACATCAGGGCCATGCATTGGGTGCAAACCCAAAATAGGACCATTATGAATGGCTTTCATCTGATCTATGGGTCGCCGTTTGTTTGAGGTGAAATCAGCCAAAATCACCTGTTCTGGAAGCCTTCCCTCTAACCTCTGAATAACTGATTCCGTCACGTGAATTGGAACCGTAATAATAACCATATCGGCTGTCTCCAGGGCTCCATCTAATTCATACCAGTTACTTTTATCTATACTTGTTGTCTTGTGTCCGGTTTGATCTGAAATACGCTTGTATAACTTCCCCATACCCCCGTCGCCCCCAATATAAATGATATGTTTAGCCACTTGGGTAGACCTTGGGAATGCCGCTTCAGATTGACGCTGCCTTGAAGAACCCATAATTAAGCGTAAAAAATCCTCTGCCCAGGCGGGGTCTATTCCCCTTTCTCGAGCTAATTCCTTAAAGGCAGCCGTCTTTTCCTGTTCTCGCTTAGGAACGAAAACAGGTAACTGATGCGCTAATTTTGCTTCAGTAACTTGTTTAACGATGTGTCCACGCTCAACCAATAGATCAAGTATTTGTTGATCTATTGAATCTATTTGATCGCGAAAAACTTCTAGATTTTTGTTTTTATGCGGCATACAGTTTCTTCGAGTCTGGTTCTAAACTCCCGCTATAATACGCCATGTGTATCTGATTTACCAATCCTTTCACAATGAATTTATCCCACGGAACACTTGTTATAGAAAAAGGTCTTACCTTTGTTTAATTAGTTTATCACATGTCTGAATTCAAGCTTCACTCCCCTTTTAACCCAGCAGGCGACCAGCCTCAGGCAATCAAAGAATTGACCGAAGGAATTCTTGCGGGCGACCGTTTTCAAACTCTTTTGGGGATTACTGGATCCGGAAAAACACGAACCGTAGCCAGTGTAATTGAACAGGTACAACGACCTACCTTAGTCATGAGCCACAACAAAACGTTGGCCGCACAGCTATTTCGCGAGCTAAGTGATTTTTTCCCCGAGAACAGGGTCGAGTTTTTTATTTCCTATTATGATTACTATCAACCCGAAGCATATATCTCTTCGCAAGATAAGTTCATTGAAAAAGATTTATCTATAAACGAAGAAATTCAGCGCCTTAGGTTACGCGCTACCAGCTCATTACTGTCCGGACGTCGTGATGTTATTATCGTTTCCTCAGTGAGTTGCATTTATGGCATTGGTTCTCCCTCAGAATATGAAAAACTCATCATTACCTTAACCGTTGGGACAGAAATTCCCCGTAATACCTTGCTCTATGATTTAGTAGACCTTCATTACACCCGAAAGGATAATGATTTTCATCGCGGCGTTTTTAGAGTTCGCGGCGACGTGGTTGATGTATTTCCTGCCTATTCTGACGAGGGTTTACGTATTACTTTTTGGGGTGATGAAATCGAACAAATGGCCATTTTTAATGTTGAAACCGGTTCAATCGTGGAGCAAGTACAAGAATTCCGTATATATCCTGCTTCCCATTACGTTACTTCGAAAGGTCGGCAAGAAGAGACTATAAAAGCTATTAGAACTGAATTAACCGAGCGGGTCGATGAGCTTTTGGACCTTGATAAGTACCTGGAAGCTAAAAGGCTTGAACAAAGGACTCTGTTTGACTTAGAAATGATCCAAGAAATAGGATATTGTAGTGGAATTGAAAATTATTCTAGGCATTTAAGCGCACGAAAACCAGGTGAACGGCCTTATTGTCTCATTGATTATTTCCCTGAAGATTTTTTACTGGTAGTAGATGAAAGCCATCAGACCGTGCCGCAAATAAATGCCATGTATGGCGGGGATCGTTCTCGAAAAACTGAATTGGTAGAACATGGTTTTCGGTTACCCTCTGCGTTGGATAACCGGCCCTTAACCTTTCAGGAATGGGAGGGAATGATTAATCAAGCCATTTTTGTGAGTGCTACACCCTCCGATTATGAACTGGTAAAAAGTGAGGGGGTATTTACTGAACAAATTATCCGGCCTACTGGTTTAATGGAGCCCGTTTTAGAGGTAAGGCCGCTTGGAAATCAAGTAGACGATCTTTTAGAAGAAATTCGTCTGCGTGTTGCAAAAAAAGAACGCGTCTTGGTTATCACACTAACTAAAAGACTTTCTGAAGAATTAAGCGCCTACTTGAAAGAAATAGGAATTAGCGCCGCTTACATGCATAGTGAACTTGATGCTCTTGAACGAATAGAGGTTTTATATAAGTTTCGTAGAGGTGATTTTGATGTGCTGGTGGGAATAAACCTTTTAAGAGAAGGTATTGATATTCCGGAATTGAGCTTAGTGGCCATCATGGATGCTGATAAAGAAGGCTTTCTGCGCTCTGAAACCTCTCTATTTCAGATTGTAGGAAGGGCTGCGAGAAATGTAGATGGTAGAGCCATTATGTATGCTGATAAAATAACCGAAAGCATGCGTAAAGTAATCGAAGAAACAGATCGTCGCCGAGAAATCCAAATGGCCTACAATGAGAAACATGGTATCACTCCAAAAACCATACAAAAAGAGCTTAAACCGCTGGTTGATCCCGCCCTTATTTCCACCCAAAAAGTGGACTTTTCCAAAGAAGCAGAAGCAGCTGCCCAATCCGATTACATGGAGAGTATTAGGGTGGATGATAAAGGGCTGTCCTACAAAGCCAATACTGCTATGAATGAAGTTTATTTTGAGTCAAAGAATAAACTTTTAGACCACTTAAGAATGACGATGCTACATGCGGCAAAAAATATGGAATTCGAGGAGGCCGCTAGAATTAGAGACCAAATTGGCAAATTGGAAGAAGAGCTATAGTTTTATGTAGGAAGTCTTACTGGTCTCTTACTCAGCTTTCCATTGAGATGCGAAAACCCCTAGTTTTTTACACAAAGAGGATAGTTGCGCTAGCTCATTTTCGTCCAAGCAACTGAAAAGTTCAGAAATTCTTTGTAAATGTCCTGGGAAAACCCCTTCAATGAAGCGCTTTCCATCAGCCGTAAGAGTAATGGTGTGAGAGCGTTTATCGTTTTGGTCTTTCGTCTTTGTTACCCAACCCTGCTTTTCTAAATTGACGATAACCATAGTCATGTTACCGCCCGATTTTAAGATTTTTTCTCCAAGGCTTCGCTGATTCAATGGCCCCAAATGGTATAAGGCCTCTAACACACCAAATTGACTTTCTGTTAATTTATAATCTGCTAAACTTCTCGATAATTGCTGATGTAGGGTATTACTCGCCCTTGTTAACTTTATAAAAGTATTGAGTGTGGCTATTTCGCTGGGGCTTCCTTTATAATGGGTTGGCATGTTAGAACCGGTAGGTTACGGTTACTGGAGCATGATCCGACATGTCCCACTTTGATTCAATTTCTGCCTCTAAGATTCTTTGAATCATCGTCTCACTCACCATGTGGTAATCTATTCTCCAACCTTTATTTCTGGCTTTGGACCCCGCCCTGTAACTCCACCAGGAATAGGTATCTCTAAGAGTGGGGTGTAACTCCCGGAAGGCGTCTGCATAACCTTTTGATAAAAGTTGTGTCACCCATGAACGCTCTTCGGGCAAAAAACCTGACGTATTGTGCTGTTTGTCTGGATTATGAATATCAATATCCAAGTGACAGATATTAAAATCACCCGTTATTATCGTAGGCTTCCCGTCCTCTTTAAGAGCCATGGCAAAATCCATAAAATGACTCAAGAACTCCATTTTCATATCTTGTCGTACATCACCCGTGGTTCCACTTGGGAAATATGAGGAAACCAATCTAAACTCATCATATTCTGCCGTCAAAACTCTGCCCTCCTCATCAATCCAATCAACCCCTATGCCATAGTGTATCGTATTGGCCGGTGAAGTACTAAATATGGAAACTCCAGAATATCCTTTTTTTTGAGCTATTTGATGATATTGAATATAATTCAGCTCAGCTAATTCTTTTGGCATATCCTTTTCACTTGAGCGCATTTCTTGAAAACAGATAAGGTCTGGAGCGGTCTCACTTATCCAGGTGAGTAGTCCTTTTTTGGTGGCTGCTCGTATTCCATTCACATTATATGAGGCTATTTTGAGATCTGCCATTTTAATCGCTTTTTAGCAGAGCAAATTTTCTCTTACCTACTTTCAACACCTGCTCATTCCCCTCCTCTGCTATAAAACTATAGTTTACATCCATAATTTTTACATCATCCAGACTAACTCCACCTTGTTTTATTAGTCGTTTTGCCTCACCATTACTTGGGGAAAATTTTAAGGCCGATATGATTTCGAGAATTCGGTATTCTTGTCCGCTTTTCAGCTCATATTCTGGAGCGTCATCTGGGACCTTCTTTTGAATGACGGTTGTTTCAAAATGGTGCCTAGCCCCCTCCGCCGCTTCTTTACCATGATACATCTCTACTAGAGTGTACGCTAAATCATGTTTGGCATTTCGTGGGTCAACTTCAATCTTCTGTTTTACGGCTGGTAAATCTTCGTTGGGTATATCCGTGGTCAGCTCAACATAGGTGTAGATAAGGTTATCCGGAATAGATAGGGCTTTCCCATACATATCGTTAGGGTGTTCATTAATGCCAATATAGTTATCGTATGATTTAGACATCTTTGCGGTACCGTCTGTGCCAACCAGTAATGGCATCATTAAACAGACTTGAGGGCTTAAACCGCGTTCTTTTTGTAAAATTCGACCGACTAATAAGTTGAATTTTTGATCCGTGCCACCCAGTTCTATGTCGTTTTCTAAGTGAACAGAATCTTGACCCTGAGCTAGTGGGTATAAAAATTCGTGAAGTGAGATCGGCTCATTGTTTGA
>Ga0181607_10004160_pt1 | contig 12427 bp, 11 predicted proteins | sample 041ome_9_FD_132420 | JGI IMG/M metagenome (GOLD analysis project Ga0181607, IMG submission 132420) | Coastal salt marsh microbial communities from the Groves Creek Marsh, Skidaway Island, Georgia - 041413US metaG (megahit assembly) | ecosystem: Environmental > Aquatic > Marine > Intertidal zone...
GCTATGACTAAACCTTTTTTGAAATCTCTTCCTCTCTTCCTCCTCTTCGTTACAAAAACAACAGTACAAACGCGTTTACTGGCCGGAACAAAAGCGATACATTCGCTTGCGCATTTCCACCAAAGCTATTAAAACTTTAAACAAAGTAGGTCTCGAAAAGATGGCGAAAGATGCCGGGTTAGACTTGATGTCTTTGGCGTACCAACAAGCGGACGAGGCGAGAGCCGAGTGGTTAGCGGCGAACGGCGGTCAAGAACCGACGAGAAAGGATAAGAGAGCACCGACTGGACCGAAGAAGTTGTACATCCCGAAGTGGAAAGAGGCCAGAATGAGTAAATTGAGCCCGGAAGCGAAAGAGGCGGAGACGAAGAGGTTTGCGGAGAAGTACAACATGACCTTGGCGTAAAACCTCTGCTCCGGGGACCTTGACGTAAAACAAGAGAGGAAATTCATTAGCAAATATTATATTATATATAACATACATTGTAATTAGCCTTCTATAATTCACACGAAACGAAACGAAACGCTAACTCATAAACTTGGTGCAGAATTCAGCGCCTGCCCACCCTTCAAACTTCAAATCGCCCGGGCGGCATCCGACGGCGACGGCTGTTTCGCACGTCTCTCTGAAGGCGACGGGCGACTGAGTGATGGTTTGCGCTAAAGAGTCCGTGACGCGTTTGAACTCGACGTGATGCGCTCGCCAAGTGCCGTCGTACAGCGGACATTTCGTGCGACGTTGACCTCTGTCAAACTCCAACTTTGAGTCGTCCACTCGAAAGCTAATGCCGTACGTATCGTGAGCGGCGATGACTTTCAACGAGTCTCCAGCTTTCGACGTCAACTCCTCGACGTATTGCACCGCTTGTTGCCACGTCGCGCCTTTCTCGCCGTGTTCGGCGAACGGGTTTGTCGTGAGTGTAATTTCTTCGTCGAGCTCTAAGTCGAACCAAAACGCGATGGCGTTGAACGTCCCTTCTTCGGTAATCTCAAACGACATCGCCTCCTCTTTCGGGCGCATATTTTCTTCCCACGCGTAAAAGTCAAAGTTGAAAAACGGTTTCGGTCTCGCGAGCGCTCTCCACGAATTTTTCGGAAGCTTTTCTAAATTGACGCCTTCGTAATCGTCTCGATATCTCCACCTGTTCGCGTTGGTCAAGTCGATGGTGTGTTTTCCGTCGAGCGTTTGATAGTTTTGAAATCTGTACTCGATTGGCGCCGCGAACATTTTCGCCGCGCGAGGGACGAGCGTGGCGTCTGGTTTCAACAATCGGTGCCTCGCCATGCCGACGATGTGAAAGGCGCCTTCACCGATTAAGCCAGAATCAAATACTTCAAACGCGAGAACGTCAGATTTCTTATCCATCTCGGGATAGTTCCCGTCTGGTTTTAAACCGTGCTTGATTAAACCTTCGGATTCTTTCGTAAATAAACGTCGGACGTCTTTGTTGTGAAACATAATTTTCAATCCGTAACCGTTCATGCACACGGTTTCTTCCCCGACGTCACACATGTGATTGTTTTGTTCGCACGCGTGCACGTAGTCCGCGCCGGCACGTGCGGCAAACATGGATAATATTCCACTACCCGCTCCGGCATCGAGCACCTCGCAAGAACCTTTCTCGCGCTTCTTGCGCTCGACGGCGCGTTTGATCGCTTTTTCGTACGCACCGTTTCTACCGGAGTCGTTGAGCATGTCGAAATGCCAAGATGGAACGTGCGCGTGACGTGCGCGCATTTGTGGCGGCGTGGATTCGAAGTAGATTTGCGCCGCGTCGCGTTTGATGGTGACTTGCGTGATAGCGCCTTTGGTCACCGGGACGTCGTCGAGGTACTGGACGCCAACGTTGAAGGACTCGCAATAGGATTTCCTATGTTTTACTCCTTCTTTTTCACCGTCGAGTGCGACTTCAGTGTTGTTGTCGCTGCTGTTGGTAATTGCGGTGTTGATGTCGTCCTTATCGTTACCGTCGAACGTCGAGGCGATTTTTGGTGGCAGAGAGGAAAATACCGTCTCCTCGTCGAGTTGGCCTTCGAACCAAAACGCCACGGCGTTCCACGTGCCGTCTTTGATAATTTCAACGTTTTCGAGAGCTTCATACTCCCACACGTCGTCGTAATCGATGACACCGTCTTGTACTTTTTTCGGACCTTCTTGCAGAGCCTTTCGTAATCGCTCGTTCAAATCCACGGTGCAACACTCGAACGGTTTCGACAACACTTCGTGCGGCTCCTCGAATAAGTTTACTTTCGCACACTGCGGACTCCATCGATAGTTGTTCATCGCCGATAAATCGAAGCCTGAAACCGTCGATAATCGTAATTCGATCAATCTCGCTTTAATCGTAATTTTTGTCGGCGTTACAGTCGCGTCGGACGTCACAAGCTTTCGATGGCCGCAAATATCGATTGCCGATAACGCGCCCAATCCAAGCGCGGTGAAATCGAATAAATCCGTCACGATTTTATTCGCGCGACACGGCAGCTCGACTGGACTATTTCTATCCGTAGCAGCGGTGTTACTCTTTTCGACATCTGTTTCAACTTTGTTCTCTTTTCTCACTTCCGCATCATCGTCACCTTCTCTCTCATCGGCATCGCCTTTAACTTTCTCGCAACTTTCGAGCTTTTGATCCACAAGCGTAACCTTCTCGAACAGCTTTTTATTCGCCTTTCCTATTTGTTTTAAATTTCTGTACAAAAATTGGTTACGTTCGATGGCAATAACGCGTTCAACCGCATCGCTATTCGCGACGAGCGCGGGTAAAATACCGCACCCTGAACTCAACACGAGCGCGATTGTTTTGTTCTTCGCCGTTTCCTTTTCGCCGGCGGATTCGGTCCACCCACCAATCGCTTTTTCGTACGCGCGAAACCTCTCGAAATCCACCAACCCTTTACAAATTTCCGTTTTCGGCGAACTCAACTCGGCTAAACCGATGGCGTAATTTACCACGCCTCGTTTGCGCGGGTCTTCCATGAACCTCTCGTAGTCGATTTTCTTCGATCGCGCGATTGGTAAAAACGTCGGCCTCCACGCGTAATCCTCCACGTCCCAATCTGGTCCACCAAGCGTCTGCTTCCACTGGTTGATGGTCTCCTGATTCCTATCCTCCCGTCTCGCCTTTCTTAATCTCAACGCTAAATCTCTTCTCGCCGACTTCACCTCTTTCTCTTTCTTCTTCCTCTCCTCCTCGTACATCGACTTCGCCGTGGCTAATCGCTCTTCGATATCTTTACTCCCAGGCATCAATTTCACAGCCGTATTCAACGATTGTGCGGCTTTTAAATACTCGTGATTCGCCAACAGACTCGTTCCCAAACGATACCACGACTTCGCGTCCTTCTCGTCCAACTCGACCGCTTTCACCGAATCGTGTATCGCTTCCAACCTCTCCCCGAGTTGCAACCGCGCCGCTGCTCTATTGCGCCATAACGTCTTATCTTTCCTCGCGCCAGCGATCGCAGTCGTGTACTGCTCGCAACTCTTCTCGTACTCCCCGTTCTTAAAATGCGCGTTCGCGAGTTCTTTCGCGCGTTTGACGGCCAAATCGATCGCCTTTGGATCCAACTTTTTCAAATCGAGATCAAATGTCTTTTCGATGGATTCGATGTCGAACGAATCGTACGACGATAAATCGAAACGACTTTCGACGAGATCTTCGTCTTCTCCGGCGTTGTTCGACGAAGAGGGAGAAGAGACCTCGCTCTCCCTCGAAACCATGTTTTGTTTTTTGAGATGCGATATAACAAGTGCCGCTTTGAGATGATGATGATGATGATGTGCGCGCCTGTGTTGTGCTTTCTTTTCTTCTTTTTAACGCGTTTGAAAAATCAAGCGTTTTTTCCCGGACGAAAACCCTAAACAGAAAGGGTCACTTTTTCCCGAGAAGGCTGCAAACCTCCTTTTCCACAACGCGCGCGCAGAGAGAGAGAGAGAGACAGAGAGACAGAGAGACAGAGAGACAGAGAAACACAGAGGAATTAATCGCAGCATGGGTAACTTAGCGAAAGGCGCCTCCTCTTTAGTCGGCTCTCCGGCCTTAGTCGCCGCCATGCTCGCCTTCACCATCGCGCAAATATGCAAAGTGTTCACGCATTACCACACGACCGGGAAAGTCGATTGGGGGAGATTAGTCGGGAGCGGGGGGATGCCTTCGTCGCACACGGCGCTGGTGGTCGGGTTGACCACCGCGATTGGCTTGAAAGACGCGTTAGATTCGAGCATATTCGCGCTGTGCTTGGTGTTTTCGCTGGTGGTACGCGCAAAGTTTGGTTTTTGTTTTTCGGTCCGGATGGGATCTTTTGGATCGAATTTTTTCCTTCTCTTCTCTCTCGTGTTTTGACCATTATTGTTCAGAGCGAAGGGCTTCTCGCGCGCGCGTTTTTAAAACCATCCTCTCCGTCTCTCTCTGACTAACTCTCTCTCTCCTTGTCGCATCAAAATAAACGACAGGTGATGTACGATGCTACCGGCGTTCGTCTCCACGCCGGTCGACAGGCGGAGGTTTTGAATCAGCTCATCGTCGAGCTTCCTCGAGATCACCCGCTGACGGATAGCAGACCTTTGCGAGACTCGCTCGGGCACACGCCGGTGCAAGTCGCCGTCGGGGCGCTTTTAGGAATGGTGGTAGGATACGCGCACTTTAACATGTGGTTGATTAGTCAGGGCGTGGATTTGTGACAGATGGAGGAGAGAAGAAAAGAAGAAAGAGACTCGCGATAAAAACGACGCGTCGGTCCGCGGATGTCGCGTCGCGAGAAGAGAAGTAAGAAATAGAAACAGACAGAGAGAATGTTCTCCTTTTTTAGCTTTGCGCGTTTTCGCGCTTTCGCGAGAGAGAAGCACACGCGAGAGGAGAAACGAATTGTTATAATAAGAGTATGTATTAGCCCGTTGCTTTAATGCAATCGTCGTCGTCATCGCGCGCGGAAAAGTCACACTTTGGAAAACACTCATCAGACACGAGGGGACAAAAGAGTCCTCAAAACACATGACGCGTTTCCTCGCGGACCAAACGAACACCGCGGCGGGTCCTTCCTCTTCCGCGACCTCGTCCTCGAAAAAATACGATGAATTAGACTCCTATTTTAAACGACTTTTTCGGGAAATACTCGACGCATCGAACCAAACCCGAAACGACGCGGAAGAAGAAACCGGGGCGTCGTCGTCGAAGAAAAACATTGACTCGATGGATTTCAAAACGAGGAAAAGTGAAGAAACAACAGAGGAGATTTTCGCGATGAACGAAGAAGAAGACGAAGAAGAACTGCGAGCGAAAACGGCGTACGTGATGGACGTTTCGTCTTTGGAAGAAAACGAGGCTTTGAAAATCGCGCGCATACGAGAACGGCAGATGAAAGAGTTTGAAATCGAACGGCTTAAACGAACCGTTAAGATGCTCTGCGAGGCGCGAACGTCGTCGTCCAAAAAGCGAAAAGAAGATGAAAGCATCGACGACGTGTTGACCGAGTACGACGAAGAGTTAAAAAGAAGAGAAGCGATTATTGCAAACTTACGCGAGGAATTACGCGAGACGAGAAGAAACGCCGCCGATGACAGTCGCGCGAGGAAGCCGGGCGCTTCCTCTTCGTCCGCGCTCAAGTTGAACGCCAACAGAAACGACGAGAAAGAAGAGATTTTATTCCTCCGACGAGAGCTGAGGAAAAGCGAAATCGCGCGAGAGAAGGACGCCGCGAAACACCACGACCTCACGTTGCGCGAAAAACGCGTCTCGCTTCGCGAAAAAGCCGCGACGACTCGCGATAAGCGATTAGAACTTCTCGAATCCGAACGAGGAAAGATTCTCGCTCGCGCCAAAACCGCAGAAACCGCCGTCGCGACGTTGACGTCCTCCTCGGAGAAACTCGAAAAGCAAAATCAACTCCTCCTCGAGCAACTTCGCGTTTTGCGCAAACGAGAAGTCGACGCGGACAGGTACTCGAAGCGCTTGTATTATTACTAGAGAGAAAGAGAGAGAGAAAACGTACGCAGACGCGCGCAGCCCGCGGCGCGCGTAGGTAGACGATAGCAGATAAGTTTGTCCACAGCCACACGCACGCGCACGCACGCGAAAGAGCGCGAGAGCGAGTAGTAAAAGCCACGAATGAAAATTTTATCAGACGCAAAACCACACGCATCAAAGCGCGCGCGCGCGAGATAGAACGCGAGAGCAACACCACCACAGGAAGAGCTTTAAGCTTTCCAAAAAACTCTGCAACGACATTTGTATATCATTTCCCTCAATTTTGCCTTCTTCCAGAGTTAATGTGCCTCAATCAATCTCTCCAATCTCTCTCTCTCCTCTTCTTTCGTGCCTTTTTGCGTTTTCTCTCTCTCTCTCTCTGTCTTTTCGGCCACACAGACAAAAAAATTGCAAAAAAAAAGCTCTCCCCTTCGCCATAAAAAAAACATCATCATCATGTTCGCATCATCGCAGAGTCTCGTCCAACACCACCAGCGCTTTTCTTCTCCCGCGCTCATCGCGTCCACGTCGCGCGCGCGCAACAACACCTCTTTGAAGAAGAGAGCGAACGCTGTCGCCGTCGTCGTTGGTGCGTTTTTTTAAATAAGATTTTGCACTCTCTTTCTCTTCGCTTTTGTCGTATCGCGCGTTATCCTGAACGCGAGATCCATCCGTGACGTCCTACGTGTCTCTTGATCTTTTTCTTTTCTCTCTCTCTCCGACAACGCGCGCGCGAGAGAGAGTCTTTTCTTTGAAGAACGCTGACCCGATGCTTCTTTTTTTGTTTTCTCTCTCTCTGTGTGTGTGTGCCTCGATGACGCGACGCGAACGCAGCCGGCCCGACGACCGTGGCAGACACCAAGGCGAAATTTGCCCAAGGCTACCCGTACCCACTCCCGTCTATTTGGGCGACGGTTTTGCAAGAATTATTGGTCGGCTTGCACTTTACCGTGACGAGCTCGAAATACCAACACGAAGAGATGCGAAGCTTAGGATTCGTTTCGGTGTTTGACCAGCTGTTCGAGGGGTACCCGCAGGAGGATCCGAACGCGAAGGAGAAAATTTTCAACACGTTTATGGAAGCGCTCGGGCAGGACCCGAAGCAGTGGCGAGCGGACGCGGAGAGATTGTCCGCGTTTGCGGCGGAGCAAACCAGCATGGATGGGATCCTCGCGAACCCGATGTTTGCCAGCATGAAGTCTAAAGTTGAATCGAAGAGTTTAGTGTACGACAAGTTCATCGCGATTGGGTTTTTCCGAGCGTTGGAGACGAGCAAACAAACGTCGCCGGAAAATTTGAAGATGATTTCTGAGGCGAGCGGGGTGACTTTGGCGAAAATCAACGGCGATTTGGGATTGTACAAGTCGGTCTTGTCGAGAATGAACTCCGCGAAGGAGTTGCAAGCGGAAGTTTTGGAAAGAGAGCGACGGAAAACGGCTGAGCGCATGGAAAAGAAGGCGGCGAAGGAAGCCGAGGAGGCCCAGAAGGAGGAGGCGCAAGCGAGCGAATAAACAATTTTCCGAAACGCGCTCGCGAGAAAGAGAATACATAACAAGAATAAAAGAACAAACGGACAGAGAAAACGAGGGAGCCTTAGAGAGAGAGGATGAGAGGGCCTTAGTGAGAGCCTTAGAGAGACGGAGAGAAAACACTACAATCACATTCGCGCTGCGTATATATTTTAGATTTTTATACCAAAACTTTAGAGAACAATATTATCCAAAACGTCAAAACAGAAACTTTCGCGCGCGCGTAAAGAAGTAATCTAATAAAAGCGACATGTCGTTTCCGGAGGCGATCAAAGCCATCCCGGCGGATTTAGCGTTGCACCAAAACTCGAAAATCAAGAGGTCCGCGCAAATCACCAAGCTTTTCATCGACGAAGCGAGAGGTATTCTTTCGATGATTCCTTACGGCGTTCGGGCGAAACTCATCCACGCGATGACGCCGAAAGCGTCGGAGACGACGGCGGTCGGCGAGTCGTCGTTCGAGGAGTCGAGAGTGACTTTAAGGAAAGGATTCAAGTACGGCGAAGGCGAGAGGCAACAGTTTGACGTGTATTTACCGTCCTTGCGATCGATACGAGGAGGAAGAGGAAAGAGAGACGTTTTCGACGACGACGAATACGAGGAGGAAGAGGAAGCTGAAAATGTGAACGCGGCGAGAGTGCCGATGGCTGTATTTGTCCACGGCGGCGTTTGGGCGTCCGGCGAAAGATGGCAGTTTGCACCGCTCGCGCACAGATTAGCCGAAGAGGGCATAGTCACGGCGGTTATTTCGTACTCGTTATACCCGGAGAAGTCGGCCAAGGCGCAAGCGGAGGAAGTTTTGAAAGCGGTGAAGTGCGCGATCGTGAACGCGAAGTTGTTCGGAGCGGATGCGAGCAGAACGCATTTGGTTGGACACTCAGCGGGGAGTCATTTGTGTGCCATGGCTTTATTGTTAGATGAAGAAACGAAGGAAAAAGAAGAATCGGAGAAATTGAAATCGTTCGTCGGCATGTGCGGCGTGTATAACATCGAGACGCATTACGAGTACGAGGATAAACGTGGCGTGGCGATGTTGAGCACGATGGGTAGAGCAATGGGTGGCAAGGAAAAATTCAAAGAAATGTCGCCGTATCACATTCTAGAAGATAAAATTAGCAGTAGTAGTAGCAGCAGCAGTAGCACGGGTAGCAGCGGCGAAGACGGCAACATCAACGGCGTGGCCAAATCTTTTCCAAAGACGTATTTGTTCACGTCGGATACCGATATTGTCGTCCCGAAGCGCGAGTCGGAAGATTTCCACAACACTTTGCTTAAACTCGGCGTAGATAGCGAGCTTTCGGTGTACGACCACGGCACGCACGGAGAGTTTGCGCTCGGATTTAAGAAACGACCGAAACCTTTGAAAGCGTTTCATTGCGATTTAATAGAGTTATTACATTCCTAGTGATTAGATTGAAAATTATTAGCACATCCTACACGATTACCCTTCCATAGCTACATCGTCCGCGTTGGCATCTTTGAGCTCCTCGGCTTCTTCCTCTTCCTCGTCGTCTAACTCATCTTCTCCTTTTCTCCTCCTTTCCTTCGCTTCTTCGAAGGACTGTTTCCGCTTCGCAATCCTCTCCAATCCATCCTCTACCTCCGTCATCTTCGTTTTCAACCACTCCTCCACTTTCGCGGGTTGCCTCGCCAACATCGACTGCGTCTGAATAGTCTCTTTCTTTGGCTTCCAGAATACCCTCGGCAACGCTTCGGTCCGTAACTTGCCGTTCGCGATTTCCCGCTCGCAATCCGCCGCCATCGAGCGATACAACTCCTTCTGCTTATATTTCATGTCCACTTCTAAATCGATTTGCTTCTCGATCAAAGCCTCGCGTTTTTCCCAGTATTTCTCTTTAAACTCCTTATAAATTTCTTCGTTCCTCGTCACCGCTTTCGTTTCCGCCTCCCGGAGTAAATCTTTCCGCTGCGTCTCGCGGTCTCGGGTCTTCAGCAAATCCGTTTTCGATCTCTGCAAAGTTCCCAAGACTAAGTTCCCAAACATTCGTTTCGATCGTTTTCTGTCCGCATCTTCTTTCGTCGAAGCGTCTCTCGTTTCTCTCGTTCGTTTCTTCGCGTGCGTCTTCGCCGCGTCTTCTTCTTCTGTTGGTTCTTTCTTTTCCATCTCGTCGTCGTCTTCTTTCTTTTTGCTCGCGCGTCGGGGAATCGGTCCGAGAGATTTGATTTCGTTCGAAATCTCTTCGCGCTTTTGTCGCAGTTCGTGGAGGATCGTTTTCAACTCGATGGTTGCATCCGAGTCGGACGGCGAAGTGGTGATGCCGTTGGCGTGCGACTGGTGGCGAAACGGGTGGTGCGTTTGCGTCATTATGTGCGCTGAATTTCGTGCGCGATGCAAAGTTTTGACGACGACGACGACTGAAACAGTTGAGAAAAAGTAAAAGAGTGAAACTGTGAAACTCTAGGGAGCGCTTCACGACGAGACTTTCGATTGTTGTAATCAATTTGCTATGAATTCGGTTTATACTTCAAATTCGTATGCCTAGTAGTAGTAGTGTATGTCTAATGGTGTGCGCGTTCGTTCTCTCTCCTTCTCTCTTTCTCTGTCGCGTCTGCGTCTACAAGAACATCCCGTCCGGCACGTTTTCTTTCTTCTTGTACAACACTTTATCTTTGGCAGTCTTGAAATCTTGGTGCGTGATTTGCATTCTTCGCTCTCGCAACGCTAAGAGTCCGGCTTCGGTGCATAAAGCTTTGATATCGGCGCCGGATAAATCGTCTTTCGCCATGACGAATTCTTCCAGTTGCACGTCTTCGCTCAGGTTCATGCGAGACGTGTGAATGCCAAAGATGTGTCGTTTCGTTTTCGCATCCGGTAGCGGAAACTCGATTTTACGATCGATTCTACCCGGACGCAACAACGCTGGATCTAAACTTTCGATTCTATTCGTTGCCATGATAACTTTCACATCTCCTCGGTCGTCAAAACCGTCCAACTGATTCAACAATTCCAACATCGTTCTTTGAATCTCCTTCTCGCCGCCGCTTTGCGAGTCGTACCTCTTCGTACCGACCGCATCAATTTCGTCCAAAAATACAATCGATGGAGACATATCGTCCGCCACTCGAAACAATTCTCTCACTAATTTTGGTCCGTCGCCTAAATATTTTTGGATCAGCTCGGATCCAACCACTCTTAAGAAACTCGCGCTCGTCGAATTCGCCACCGCTTTCGCCAACAACGTCTTCCCCGTCCCGGGTTCACCGTATAATATGACGCCTTTCGGCGGTTTAATCCCAATATCCTCATACAACTCTGGATGCGTCAACGGTAATTCTACCGCCTCTTTAATCTCCATGATTTGATCTTCTAACCCCCCGACGTCGGCGTAACTTTCTTGCGGCGCTTTATCCACCTTCATGACCGAAACCATCGGATCGGCGTCGTCGGCCAACACGCCAACTACCGCAGAGTGTCTGTGATGCAACAATACCGCACACCCAGGCTCTAACTGCGTTTTATCCACGAACGAGAGTATGTTCACGTAATATTCCGGACCCATCGCCGAACTCACAATCCCGTGATTATCGTCTATGATCTCCTCCAAAGTCCCGACCGATAGCGGCATCCCTCTCAAATCGTCCAATTTCGATCGCTCCTCCTCGTCTCGTTCGTCTCTCGGCGTCGCTTTTTCCGCCTCCTGTCTCGCCACAAACTCCTCCTCCATCAACAGCCAATCCTTCACTCTTTCCAACTTCAACGCTCTGAGTTTACATTTCGTCGCGGGCGCGATTGGGGGCAATTTCCCTCCAGCTCCCGACACCGTTCCTCTTTTTTTCTTCTTCTTCCCCACGCGCTCGGGAGGCGTCGGTGGGACCCACTTTTTCTTCTTCGACTGATCGCCTTTCTTGCCTTGCTGGTTGCCATCGCCCGGGAGCGACTGTCCGTTTCCCATATCGTCGTTCACTCGATATCTTTAAACGACAGACGTCGACGAAAAGGGAGTCGTTAGGTCGCGATCTCTCTTTCAAAATCCAAAAGATGAGATCTCTCTCTCTCTCTCTCTTTTACGTTGTTTATTCAAAGAAAGACACGCGTAAAACGCTCTCAAAGGCTCCGAGCGCGCAAAAAAAAGACGCGATCGAGGATGCGTGTTATCCCTTTTCCGGTGCTGCCGCGAGATATAAAAAAAAGTCTCTCTTTGTTCGCGTGCGCTAGTGTGTTTTAGTACTCTGTTTTGACGTGTTTTTCATCATCGGGCGTGTCAAAGGGACCGAAAAGAGAAACGAAAAAAAAAAATTTTGCATCCCCCCCCCCTGCCTCCCGAGTGAAAAAAAAGCTGCGTTTATATAAAAAAAGGCGTTTCTCTCTCTCTCTCTCTCTCTCTCTCTCTCTCTCTCTCTCTCTCTCTCTCTCTCTCTCTCTCTCTCCCGCGTCGTTTCAAAGTGTTTTTCACGGAAGACCTTGACCCGCGAGAACGCTTTCTCGTATCATCCAGTCTCTCTTATTTTTTGGGTTCGCGATCTTTTCGTGCATTCTGAGCACGAATTCCATGGACCCGTCGTCCTCGTACTCGTCGAAGTCTTCGGACTCGTCTTCGGACTCGTCTTCGGACTCTTTTTCTCTCGCTCGCGCTCTTTCTCTTTCCCTCTCTCTCTCTCTTTCTCTTTCTCTTTCTCTTTCTCTCACTCTCTCTCTTTCTCTTTCTCTTTCTCTCACTCTTTCCCTTTCTCTCTCCCTCTCTTTTCTTTCCGACGCTTCTCGACGACCGAAACAACCGCTCAGCGCCGCGCCCATGTTCTTCTTCCTTCCTCCTTTCTCTCTTCTCGTCGCGACTTTTCTTCTTCTTCTTCTTCTTCTTCTTCTTCTTCTTCTTTGCGGTCTTCGGTGGTGAGAAACTGTGTGTATCGCTCGTATTTTTTGATACAAAAAAGCTCGAATTTTGAAAATTGGCGACACTCTCAAAAACAAAC
>Ga0181607_10004169_pt1 | contig 12420 bp, 11 predicted proteins | sample 041ome_9_FD_132420 | JGI IMG/M metagenome (GOLD analysis project Ga0181607, IMG submission 132420) | Coastal salt marsh microbial communities from the Groves Creek Marsh, Skidaway Island, Georgia - 041413US metaG (megahit assembly) | ecosystem: Environmental > Aquatic > Marine > Intertidal zone...
AGAAACTGAGAGTGAAAGAATAAAGGATGAAATAGATGCTCTAAACAAATCTTTTGAAGACCAAGTTAAGGTAATCGATGATAGCATTGATGCTCAGCAGCAAAAAATTGACCTCATTCAAGAAGAAATAGATGCTCTAGAAAGCCTTAATGAAAAAGATAATAGAAGCATTGATGGCCTTGAGCGTGAAGTTGAAATGTATAACAGGCAGGTCGATGCCATAGAAAGACTTAATGAAAAAGATCAACAAAGAATTGAGACATTAAGAAGACAAGATGAATTAAGAATGAGAGAGTCCGATGCTCTTTCTCATGAACTGGATGCCATGGGTGCTGTTGAACAAAAGATTAAAGACTCATATCAAGAAAGAATAGATGCATTAAAAGAAACTCAGTCTATAAACGATCATCTAATCAATCAGCAAAAGCAGCAACTTGATCTTTCTCAGGCCTTGAGCACAGGCGATGTTTATGCCGCAGCCGCTGCCGCTCAATCAATGCAGGAGGAATCAACAAGATTCGCTTCAGAACAAACCACTGCTGCTTTGCAAAGGGGAATGGAAAATGCTGTTTCTGGCTTGACAACATCTACTGGATTGACTAGAGATCAGGCACAAGAAAGAATGAATGCTCTACAAGAGCAGTCATATCAAACTGGACTTCTTATTCGTGACATTGAAGATGTTATATATGAAAGAAACCAAGACACTCTTCCAATTCGTGAAGAGATTAGGAAAAAAGAAGATGCTATTCTTGTGCTCAAGGATGCAATATATGTCAGAGAGAATCAAATATATGACGTTACCGTGAATAGACTTAATCCTGCACAAACAGAATTAGAAAAGTTAAGCGACAAGAAAGACGAACTTAAGAAAATTCTTGATGCACGAGTAGACGAATTGCAAGCGCAACTTGAGAGCATAGAAATGACTGACGAGCAAAAGAAGAGAGTTGGAGACTTGGCTGATGCGTGGGCAGAGGTAGAAAGAAAGATTAGTGATGCTAATAAGCAGATGAATGATAGCAAGGCAAAACTTGGCAAGCCACCAGTAAGAACTGCAACAGAGTCAACTGACGACTTTAAGGCAAGGCTGGATGCATGGAGAACAAAATTGTCAGATATTGAGAGCAAGTATGCAGCAGACGCTGCTAAAGCGAAGTCCAACTTGCCAGCAATGTCAACAGGTGGACTTTTGGGTGGAAATGGTTCAAGAGATAGCCTGATCTCAAGACTAACTCCAGGAGAGTTTGTTGTACGCAAGGCCATGGTAAACAAGTATGGTGCAGGAATGCTTGGACAAATAAATAGTGGATCTTTCCCAAGATACGACACCTCTGGAAGATCTGCATCAGTTTCTGGAGGTGGGGCTGGAAATATCAACGCACCAGTGTATAATAGTTACAGCATAAGTGTTCCTGTCAATCAGCCAAACGCCTCTGCCGATGAAATTGCAAACAAGGTTATGACTAAGATAAAGAACATAGACAGCGCATCAATTAGGAGGATAAATGGATATTAGCCCAAGCAACCCAGCCGCTACCTCCACATACATATCTGGTAGAAAGAAATACTCTCGTCCACAGGCAATGTTGTGGTCAGACAATTCTGGAACAATTTCAGACGGGGTGAGAATTCCAGAAGGTAATGAAAAAGAAGATTTTATTATTCTTTCAGATCATAACCGTGGAGAGATTTCTGTTGCACAACAAAGAATTGAGCAACGACAGAGAATGGTTAATGGCACCATGCGCTCGTACCACATTGCTGATAAAATTTCTCTTTCTTGCAGTTGGTCTAGGCTACCCTCAAGATCTTATTCAAGAAATGTAAACTTTGATTCTTATGGACAAGCAACTCTATCTGGAGCAACCGAATACACTGTAGACGGCGGTGCAGGCGGGGTAGAGTTACTAGACTGGTACGAATCACATCAGGGACCGTTCTACGTCTACCTTGGCTATGACAAGTACAATAGCGACACCTTTAAGGTTGCTGGCAACGTTACAGATGAGTCATTTGATTATCTTTCTATATATAACGACTTAAGACTCATGTATTTTTCAAACTTTGATTACACAATTGAAAAAAGAGGCGGAACAAACTTTGACTTTTGGACGGTCAATGTCTCTTTGGAAGAGGTCTGATGTTTGAGTCTGAAGAGTTAAACAATCACCTTAAGTTTTCTCACACCATTGAAGAAAATCAAGCGGTATGGATGGAAATTAATGGAAATAAGTCATACAACATATCCAAGGTAGGAAACTACAGGTATCGACCTGGATCAACAGATCCTCAATACGGTATTATTCAGTCACAGTATGATACAAATGACACGGGCAACTTCTACACAGGGGCAACTGATTCAGACATTATAATCAATGCTGGATTTGATGATAACGACAACCCTTCATTCTATGTTGCACCAAAGAAAAGAATTAATCTTTTATATTCCTTAGACGACTGCTTCCAGCAACAAAGGCCACGATCAGGAATAAATAAACTCCTGTACCTTGGAATTGCTGGATCTCCTACGGGGTACAACCAATACATAGACAGCCTAACAACTAGAGGACAGTCAGAAGATCCAGAATACTTGGCTACAGTCAATATCGCACGCCGCCCACGATACTACATGGCATCAAGATACGATGATTTTAAGTATTGGACCTCATATAGGACCGAGGTTGTAGATAACGTAACCAACGAGTACGGAATATCTTTCAATGACTCTGGAACGTATTATATTTATGATGCCGCTCCATTTGTTATCTATAATGACAGGATTCCATCAAACAGAGTTGTTGTTAAGATGCAGACCAACGTTGGAGAATTAAACAATGGTCCATATAGGGTGGGGAATAACACAGAGATCCCAGATCCCCTTTATGGTCAAGAAAATCAAACAACTCCAAAAAGTTGGGCTATTCAAAAACTTGATGAAAATAATCAATGGGTTGAGGTTATTTCTTTTACTGAATCAGAAACAAGAAGCGACGGATCTCCTATAATTGGATCTGATGGACATGTTGAGTTGGAGTATGGGCTATCCATTCCATCAATCTTTGAAGATAACTTTACTTTTGTTCAAGAAATTTATTCAACTAACCTATTGCCAGATCTAGCACCATATGGATACGCATACCTATACAAAGAGTCCGTGACTGATCGTGGAACACTTTATGTGAGCGATGGTGGAAACTGGCAGACCTTTGAGCCACAATACTCTTGGCAATTGGGTGGAACAAACATAACAAAGAACACCAAGGTAGTAAAGAAGTTGTCTGATCCAGATTTTTATTTAGACGGATCAGAGAAGGTGTTTAGAGAGTTTGATTTTGTTAATGGTTTGAGAATAGTTGTAGACACAATGAACAGGACAAATTCAACATTTGATTTAATTGAATTGTCTCCTAGACTTGTTGCAGACATTACTGACAAGGTTTCTTCTTTTTCAGTAACAAAGACCTTGGCTGATCTAGGAAACAACTCCATGCCAACAGGGTCTTTGCTTGCATCAACAGGAAGCATAGACCTTTTTGATGAAGACCTTTCCTTTAATGAAAACAACGTTTTCGATGATGAGACAAATTCTGGAAGCATTGTTAGTCCATACATGGACTCAAAGATTAAGTTCATGTTCTACGACATTGTTAAAAATATCGGGGCATATGATTATTACATTCCCATAAAGACTCTATATTCAGAGAATTTTCCACGAGCAAGCGATAGCGCTGCGATGGTAAGTATAACTCTAAGAGATCTATTCTTCTACTTAGAATCAAAGAAATCTCCAGAACTTCTTCTCACCAATGTTTCTCTAAGTTATGCTATAACAGTGTTGCTAGATAACATAGGATTTAGTAACTATGTGTTTAAGAGAACAGAAGAAGACGAAGAACTTATCATCCCCTACTTCTTTGTTGGGCCAGAGCAGAATATTGCAGAAACACTTCAGCAACTAGCAATATCTTCTCAGAGTGCAATCTTCTTTGATGAAGAGAATAATTTAGTTATTATGTCAAAAAACTATCTTATGCCATCAAGTGATGGAAGGCCAACAGACTTGGTTCTTTATGGACAAGAAGAGGCAATCAGCGGCGGCACGGCTCTGCCAAATATAATTAACATTTCTTCACAGGAAAAGAAGGTGTACAACGGTGGAGAAATCAACTATACAACAAGGTATATTCAAAAGTCCTTGGGATCAATAAGCCAAGCGCCGTATACTGATGAATACAAGACTTATGTATATAAGCCAGTTCTTTTATGGGAGGTTGCTGGGGAAGAAGCAACAAAAACAATTAATGAATCTGCAACACAGGCATCTGGATACTCACTCTCTGCTATGCCATTAAAGACAAGCCTATCTTCTAGTATTCCAGAATACTCAGATGGATCAATAGTAAACAACATCATAGACTTTGGTGAGAACATATATTGGCTAGGAAATTACTCTGGATACTTTTATGCAAATGGAGAAATAATTAAGTATGATTCTGTAGAGTATTCTGTTGCAGGGGTAGGAACTGTATGGGTAAAAAATAATCAAGAGTATCAAAATTATTTCAGCAAACTCAAGTTTAATGGGAAAATGTACCCTACTGGTAGAGTAAGGGTGTATGCTAACCTTCAAGGAACAACTATTAAGGAACATGGTCGTGGGCAGTTTGGAACAGAAATAACAAATCATCCAGCGGGGGTAAATGAATCAACATGGGTTTCTGATTCAAACGTAAGAGGATGCATTCAAAGTGCAAAGGACTACTTGTTCAATACCAACAAAACCCTTTCCTACCCCTTGAATCTTGGAACAGCAGAGGCGGGTAACAGTAAAACAATCAACGATAATCTTTATACTTCACAGTCCTATGCAATTAAATCATCAAGAAATGGTGTCATAAAAAACTTTATGGCAAACACAAACATAACCGAGTCCGACGCTAACTACTACAAGTCTGCGCTCTCAGGATCAGTTCAAACGTCAGCGTTAGTATTTAACGGACCATCTCTGCCAGACGATATTGATCCAGCAGAGTTTGTTACGTACTCATACAAGCAACTTGATAAGCCATATAGACATTTTGGCACAAGAATGAGAATCGTTGGCAGAATAGAGTCTGGAACAAATAAGGATCAGACACCAATCGGAGCATTTGACTTGTATCCCACAAGCGAGTTGGTTTCTGACGATCCATCTAAGCAAATTTCCATATCTGGAGGGTCTGGAGGAGTTGCTTTTGGTCTAAACAAAGACACTAACGTTGGATATTACTTTGAAATTGCTGCATTGACTCAAAACACCGTGTCATCATACAAAAACAATTCAAACCAAGTTGTATATAATATATCCACAAGCGTGCAAGCAGAGTCTGTGAACGATACGGTAACAATAACCTTAAATGAACAGCATGACTTTAACATTGGAACTAAGATAGTTATTGCAGGGCTTACTACAGCAGGGCTAAATAGGTTTAATGGAGAGTTTAGTGTGACCGCAATATCTCAAGATAGAAAGCAGTTTCAGTATGAAATACCATCCCCGACTGTAACTTCAATTGCTGTCACGGCAGCAGAAGGAGATGGTTCAAAAATTGTATACACTGCTGAGGGTCATAGATTTTCCGTTGGACAAACGGTAACAATTACTGGTTTATCAAATGGATCTTTTAATATAAGCAATGCCACAGTGACATCGACAACCAATCCTATTGCATCTGACGATACTTTTACCATTGCCTCTTCAGTAACTGGAACTCTCACATCTGAAAGCGGAACAGCCACCTACGTTCCATTTAATGCCACCACAGTAAGTGGTGGAACCGTCACCCAATCTCTAGAAAGTGATACATTGATATCTGACGTATTCTTTTATAAGATTGTTTCAGATGATGAGGGCAACGCCATTCCAGAAATTCTGTGGAGAGGGTTTACCGAGGTAATTGTAGATGACGGCAAGTTTACAACTCAATCAAGATTAACAACATCAGAAAAGACTACTGTATACGATCTATCAGCAGAGTATCTTGACATTGGAACAACTAGAAACTTTTACCTTTACCTTAATAATAAGCAAATAGCAACGGTTTCAGATACGAATCCATTGCCAACTTACAATAACGTTGGGCTATTTGTTCGTGGATCTTCTAGGGTAATGTTTGAAAACGTTTATGCATTATCAGATAACTTATCTCAGAATACCGCAAGATCTCTTCAGACACCTGTATCAAAGATATTTGGAGATGAACTAATTACAGAGTCTGAGGCAATTAGCAAATATGCCATCAGCGGCATGGTTCAAAACACATATCTGTCTGGTATTAGTTCAGAGTCTGAGCCAGCATACAATCTCTTTTATGAAGAGTTTGGAACAATCATGCGAGAGGCTGCATACTTCAATATTAAGTATGATCGTGCATATCCAGCACTTTATGCAAAACTAGCAGAAACACTCAACAGGGTTCGGGGATACACTACGTCTGGATTCTTGGCTGGATCATATGGGGCAGAGTTTTTAATCTTCAACGCCATTGACAAGAACTTGAATCTTGACGATACCTCTGGAAACTATCTAAGAATTTTAGGAATTGCATTTACTCAGAATACAACAAAGGCGCTAAAGGTTGATGATTTCTTTAAGAAAAACAGCAACTTCACAAATGCCCTATATGGGGAGTCCAGCAATCCACAAGAGTACCAAAAGATATACAATGATGTTCAAAATAGTAGAAGCAGGTATGGAAGAAACGATTTCACATTAGATATGCAATATGTACAGACCGATGCCGCAGCGGAATCAATGATGGACTGGATTATTAAAAAGGTTATCTACCCAAGAAAAACTGTAGGTGTGAACTCCTTTGCAACTAATACCGTCCAACTTGGAGACATAGTAGAGATAGACTACAATGATGGTGGGCTAGATATTGTTTCTCCAACCACAACAAGGTATGTAGTTTATAATATAGAGAATACAAAGAGTAGCGGTCAGTCATCTATGACCCTACACTTAGCGGAGGTGTAGTATGAATTGGGAACAAATGCAGGCCGCTGTAAGGGCTGCAAATGCTGTATACAACAACCCTAACGCTTCTGCGTCTGACAAGTCAGCGGCGGTACAAAACAGGAATAATGCAGTAAACGCCTTTAATTCATACAAGGCATCCTACTCACCACCTTCTCCAGCCCCCTCTGGACCTCCACCACCCCCTCCACCGCCTCCACCTCCTCCTACTCCTCCATTGCCAAAATTTACGTCAATGGCTGCTCCAGACAAAAACATAAAGGCGGCGTCCAGTGATATCATTCAGTTTGACGACTCTTCAATAGATATTGCCTTGATTCAAGACTTGTTGTTTGAAGATATTGGAGCAGTAGAGTTGGCAAATATATCTAGGGCAGACCTAATTGATGGCCAAGAAGTTATGTACTCCCCAATAAAAAATCTGGCATCAGTCAGAAGAGAGTTTAACCCCAATAACATTATTGCTACAGCATATTCAACTAATTATTTTTCAAGATTTGGAATAGACTTAATTCCTAGAGGGGTCCATGATCCATATTTTGATGAGAACGGAAACATGATTATAGAGGTAGATTCAGTAAGTGACGCTGAAGAAATTCAGGTACAAATACTGTCAAATGGTACAATTGACATAATAGAGGAAATATGATTACCAACGACGGAAAAGAAATTATCTCAAAGTATCTCTTGGGGCAAGTACCAGAATATGCCACTCATTTGGCTATTGGTTGTGGGGCGAGCCCTCTAGACGTTTCTGACCCCCTTCCAAATTCAATGCACGCAAAACAAAGACTTGATTTTGAAATGACTAGAGTTCCCATTTCTTCTAAAGGATTTATTGATGACTCAGTTTCCTACCTAATAACAGAAAAGGGGGTAGTTTCCAATGTAGCAACCCTCACTACAGCAACAGCGCACGACATTGTTGCTGGAGAAACTATCATTGTTTCTGGGGTAGACGATAACTTAGACGGTCAGCATAGGGTTGACTCCGTAGGCTCTAATACGGTGTCCTATGGGGTAACTACAAGCGATATCAGTCCGTCAGTATCTTTGTCTCCAGAGGGGCTAATGATTGTTTCAAGAACAAAAATGTCTCTCACGGCAGAATTGCCAACAGAGAACAGGTATGACATAACCGAGGTGGGTATATGGTCTGCTGATGGAAACAGTTTAGTTTCTCAGTATGACAGCAAGATGTTCTTTAATTTTTCTGAAGGGTGGCAAATTCACGAAGTAGCAATAGAAGATCCACCACTCAATACTAATCTTGGATATGATGGATCATCAACAACGGTAAACATTCAGGATACACGAAATGCATTCTACGTTAATACCAGCGATCCAATTTTTCAGGTTTCCTCAAGAAAGAACAGGAAAGAAGGTCCAAGGCATCTGAATAGATCTCTTATGCTTAGGGGTGATTTTTCAGATATTGATGATAGTGCAGGAATTGATGGGGATTGGAGCGCTACGGGGTATCATGTTCATCTAAACAATATTGGGTTCGATATTTCAGGAAACAACGTCTCAGACCTTCTTAAACTAGCATTCTCTATGGTAGACAGAAACGCCTCTGGAGATGCTGCGGTAGACAATGTGAAGATACTCATGGAATTTTTTAAGAATGAGGTCAGTGATACAAGCGCATATGCAAAGGCACAGATCTATGTTCCTGGATCTATTTTGGATGTAGACAGATACTATGTGGCACCCATGCAAATATCTCAAAATGTTGATCCCAGCAATGAGGCAGTCAGTTCGTCATTGCCCTATATAAGGTTTTACACATCATCAGACTTTGCAGCAACAGAGATTAAGATATGTAGAATCTTTGTTTCTATTACAAAGCCAGATACAAACTTGTCCACAGACCATTTCATCGCCCTTGACGGATTCAGGATCGACAACACCACAGAAAATCCAGTTTATAAAATGTCGGGGTACTCAATTATTAAGGGTGATGGATATCCTATCACCAAGCCATCAAATACGAACAACTACATAGACTTCAGATTTTCCTTGGGTGTTTCGTAATGTCTAAAAAACTAGTCATCACAGCAGAAGAATTAGCCAACATGGGCATTTCTGGGCCAGACTATAGCGTTAGATTTAGGTTGGTTTCTGAGGATAGAAACAGGTTCTCCTCTTGGACTCCTATATTTTCTATTTCTGACCCCAACTGGACACCTCCCCCACCTGGATGATATAATTAACTATGGCAAAAATTCCACTACCTGACAGAGGTCAACCACTAGACGTTACATATATTTATCAGATTGCCAATGCAATTAATGAAGTATCAAATGAAATATCTTCAGCAACATACAATTACACTACGGTTTCCACAAGAGATGCAGGAAACCAAGTAATTCAGACTAGGGCTGCCCGAGTCATTGCTGGATATGTTGATATTGCTACCAATGAGTCTGTTACTGCTGGAACAACTAAGCCATTTTCATTCTCATATTCTTCAGACTTTAAGTATCCACCAGTAGCGACTGCAACAGTCGTAAACCGTGGAACATCAGATATTGGTGACGACGTTACGGTAGTAATTAGATCAATCACTACCTCAAGAATTGAGGGTGTTGTTAAGTTTGGCTCATCTGGTCAGGTAACAACAACAGTGAATATTACTGCCATAGGCATCCCTACATGATATAATTCTCAGACTATGGTTTTTTGCCCGAGGTGCCGAGGAAGAATGTTTGTTGACAGAGCATTCACTCAACACAATCATATAGAAATTTTCTGCATTTGTTGCGGGAACAGAAGGTTCTACCATAATGAAGATATGAGATATGGAGAAGGAGCAAGATTGTGGCTTCTGGAAAAGATGATGGCCAAGAACTCAGTTTGCCAGTAATTCAGCGACCAAGAAGGAAGACGTGGTTTCTTGAAGAAGATCTTGTAAGAATAACTCATATCAGTAGGGCGCAGGGGATAGCCACTTTGTGGAATTGCACAAAGGCTGTGCAGATGACAATGAATCTTATAGAGTTTAAGAAAAAAAGAAAAAGAGCCTTTACCGTGGCAGAGACAGCGTTGCTGCTGAACTACCACAGAAAAAGCATTCCTAGGCTTGTCAAGAGGGGGTTATTGCCACCACCAGTAGGCGAATTGCCGAATGGAGAGAGATCTTTTCATTATCTTAGTTACTACAGTGAGGACCATATTTGGGAGGCTAGAAACCTTATGGCTCAGACTCACATAGGAAGAGAAAGAAAAGACGGGCTGGTAACAAACAACAAAACACCAACTGAACAAGAGTTGAGGTATGCCATGGGCGATGGCATGATTTATTACGTTAAAGATGATAATGGAAAGTTCATACCTGTTTTTGATGAAACAGTGTAGGCACTTGACAACTTGGTCAAGCAAGAGTATCATCGTCTACAAGAATCAATGAAAGGATTTCTATGGAAACAACAAAGGTACAATGGTCACTAGGTTACACAATGAATACTGGCAACTTCCAATCCCTACGATTGGACTGCCAAGTAACAGATCATGTGCGAGAAGATGAGTCCACAAAAGAGGCATCTGATAGGGTGTATGCTTTTGTTGAGCAAGAACTTATTAGCAAACTCAATGAGGCCAAGGAGGAACTGGCATGAATAACGGCAAGAACGCATATGTAGCATTTGGTGAGCAGCCCATGATGGTTTGCTCCTATGGAAAGACAACAAAGGATGCGCTTAAGCAACTGTCGAAGATTCTTGATGAGGTCATGGATGAAGATACCATACTTATGGGGATCAACGTCTACCTTGATGACGATGGGTATCAGCACCTAACGGCAACTATTTCGACGGCACTTTAATGGCAGAGCGCAAGAACAGGTTCGCACTCATCTCAAAGTTTGAGCAAATGTGTAGGATTAATGGATATCAAAAGCCTACCTTGAACAAGCATAGAGAGCAGTGGGCCGCAGACGACCTGTTGGAATCTTGGGATGATCCAGAAATATATTCTGCAATGGAATATTACTTTCAAGTTAACAAGTCCCCATCGTGGAGGGGATTTGCTAATAGTGTGGACCGTCTGATACAATCCATGAAGACAAAGAAGGAAGACGAGGCATTTCGTGCAGAAATGCGTGAGAAGGCAAGGGAGTGGCTGAGTGAACCTAGAGGCTAAGACTCTATCGGCAGCACTAAACGATAAGCAAATTCATGTTTTGTTGCAGGCAAACGTAGATACATTGCTCAGAACTCATAATGATGTTTGGCAGTTTATGCGAGACTATTATGAGCAAAACCAAACAGTTCCTCCTGCTAACATTGTAAAAGAAAGGTTTGGAGACTTTGACTACGCTGGAGATACTGGTAGCACAAAGCACCACCTTGATGAACTAAGGACGGAATTTCTTAATGACAATATTAAGGTTATGCTGCGTACTGCTGCATCGGAAGTTCAAGATGGCAAGGCTACGGATGCGCTCAACTCTCTTATTGCTGAGACAACTACTCTTAAGCGAATTACATCAACAGTCAGAGATTTGGACGTATCGGATCTGGATGATGCGGTTGCGCATTTTGAACAAGTTAAGAGGATGAAGGAGAATGGAACCCATGGAATCTACACAGGTCTTGCAGGATTCGACAACTACTTGCCAGCGGGTATTATGCCTGGGCAATTTGGCGTTCTTCTCGCCTATCCTGCGATTGGCAAGTCTTGGATGGCTCTTTATCTGGCTGTTCAGGCTTGGAAGAATGGGAAGTCCCCGCTCATCGTATCCCTTGAGATGACAGAATCAGAGGTTCGCAATCGCATCTTTGCGATTATTGGGCAGGGTATATGGAGTCATCGTAAACTATCAAGTGGTGACGTAGAGATTGACATGCTAAAGAAGTGGCATGAAAAGACATTTGCTGGAAAGCCTAGTATCCACATTATTTCAAACGAGGGTGTTGGGGAGGTTTCTCCTAGTGTTTTGCGAGGAAAGATTGATCAGTATAAGCCAGACATTGTTTTTGTTGATTACTTAAACCTTATGACAAGCAATCAAAAGACAGACAATGAAGTGGTTAAGATGAAGAATCTGAGTCGTGAATTGAAGTTGCTTGCCATTTCAGAAGAGATTCCTCTTGTTGCCATTTCTTCTGCCACACCTGACGATGTGACTGACATGAATAGCGTTCCTACCCTAGGACAAACGTCGTGGTCACGACAGATTGCCTACGACGCTGATTGGTTGTTAGCGTTGGGCAGGGCGGCAAATAGCGATGTTCTAGAGGCGGTGTTCCGAAAGAATCGTAACGGTTTCTTGGGTGAGTTTGTTGTTCAAGTAGACTTTGACAGCGGTCGCTTTATTTATAAAGATTTTGAGTAATCCTGTATAATTAAGGAATGGCTTTCCTTCATAAAAGAATAAAAAGATTTGAGTTAACTGG
>Ga0181607_10004177_pt1 | contig 12405 bp, 10 predicted proteins | sample 041ome_9_FD_132420 | JGI IMG/M metagenome (GOLD analysis project Ga0181607, IMG submission 132420) | Coastal salt marsh microbial communities from the Groves Creek Marsh, Skidaway Island, Georgia - 041413US metaG (megahit assembly) | ecosystem: Environmental > Aquatic > Marine > Intertidal zone...
CATGCTTTTTTCACACTTAGTATAGGTATGGGGGCAATGATGACCTACGGGGTCTACATGCCAGCAGATAGCCGAGTTTTTTCCAATGTTTTGATGGTGGGTATTTTGGATACCTTAGTTGCATTAATTGCAGGGCTCGTAATTTTTTCTATTGTCTTTGTAAACCCGAGTATTGAGTCAAGCGCAGGCCCTGGATTAATGTTTGTAAGTCTACCAGTAGCTTTCGGAAATATGCTTGGCGGCCTAATCTTCGGAACTATATTTTTCGTTTTAGTCACTCTAGCAGCATGGAGTTCCTCAATCTCTTTGATTGAGCCTGCAATTGCTTACTTAATAGAATCTAGAAAATGTACTAGATTGATGGCAAGTCTAGCCTTAGGTTTCATCGCATGGATTATTGGATTAGGAAGTGTTTTTTCTTTTAATATCTGGGCTGAAGAAAAAATTGCAGGATTCAACTTTTTCGAATTAATAGATTTTATAACTGCTAATATCATGCTTCCACTATCGGGTTTGTTGGTAGCAATCTTGATTGGATGGAAGATAAAGTCAAAAATGGTTGAAGACCAGTTACTATCCGATAGTCCTAGATTGTTCTTTGCTTGGAAATGGGCTATAAAATTTATCTCACCTTTAGCTGTAATAGTTGTTTTAGTCATGGGCATTTATCCGAGGTTTGCATAATGTCTACATCCATTAACCGAACAACCCTGTTGTCATATTCAGCACAAAAGATGTTCGATATAGTAAATGATGTAACGAGCTACCCTGATTATATGAATAACTGCATAGGTTCTAAGATAATTGAGCAGGGTGAATCTTTTATGGTTGCGAGACTCGATCTAAAAAAAGGCTTTTTGCAGCACAGCTTTACAACTCATAATATTTTATTCGAGCCAGAGCGAATAAGTATGACTTTAGAAAAAGGCCCGTTTAATAAATTTAGGGGAGAGTGGATCTTTAAAGAATTAGATAAAAATTCCTGTAAAGTTTCTTTAGATTTAGAATTCGAATTTAGTAGTTTTTCTGTAGGATTAGTATCTAACCAGTTATTTACATCAATAGCCAATAATCTTGTTGACGCACTTTCAACAAGAGCAAAAGAGGTTTATGGTTGATGGCTATAAAAGGTGATATTTTCGTTGAAGTTGCTTATGCATTACCTGAAAGACAGCAAATCATAGAGCTTCAGGTTCCATTAGGAACAACTGCGTTCAACGCAGTAAAAAATTCTGGTATTATTGATGAATTCTCGGATATAGATATTGAAAATGCAAAAATGGGGATATTTGGAAAACGCTTCGGTACGAAAGGCTTAAAATCACCAAAAGAGTATGTGCTGAAAAATATGGACAGGGTGGAAATATACAGGCCTCTTATTCTAGATCCAAAGGAGATAAGAAGACTTCGTGCAAAAAGCAGTTAGAATATAAAATTTAAGCACTTTCTATATCAACTATGATGCTCTTTAGTCTGCTGAGTTAACTTCTTGATCCAGACTTTCAATTTCGATCGCGTTGGGCATATAGTCTCCACGCAACATAGATAACTTGTCATCCTTAAAGAAAATAACCATTCTTTCTCTGACCTCTTTTCCCTCAGCTGGCTTTAGCCCATAAAAATAATCCCAACGATTTTGATTGAAAGTATCTGCAATGAGTGGAGTTCCCATAATATATTTAACTTGATTTTTAGTCATACCAGGCTTTAATTGATCAATCATGGCTTGTGATATTACATTACCTTGCTGTATATCGATTTTGTGAACCTTTGGTAATTTAATAAAGCTTCCATCAAATTTTGGCACCTTGGGTATAGAGGGCATAGAAAAATTAGAGCAACCAGATATTGTCACAGCGACGGCTATATAAATCAAAATTTTCTTTATGTGGCGCATTATTAAATTTCCATGATAATATTATAGGATAATAATACAGAATACAGGCTATCTATAGAAGGGTTTAAAAAGAATGAGTGATGAAAATCAAGATTTACGTGCTGCAGGGTTAAAAGTAACTGCTCCTAGATTAAAAATTTTAAATATTCTTGAGAAATCAGCAGAGTCACATCTTAGCGCTGATGATATTTATCGACAATTAGTTGAGGCTGGAGAAGATGTTGGGATAGCTACAGTTTATCGTGTGTTGACACAGTTTGAGTCATCAGGACTTGTTATACGTCATAATTTTGATAATGGTCCTGCAGTTTATGAAATAGAACGTGGCATTCATCACGATCATATGGTTGACGTTAATAGTGGCGCTGTTATTGAATTTCAAAGCCATGAGATTGAAGAACTACAGAAACAAATAGCAAAAGATAATGGATTTGAGTTAATTTCTCACAGCTTGGTTCTTTATGTGAGAAAAAATGAGCTTTTGTAATCAATTTTTCTTATTAGATGAGAGCATCTCTTTTGCATGATCCAAAGTAGCATCTGTGATGTCAACCCCACCTAGCATCCGCGCAATTTCATTTAATTTTTCAGAATCGTTTAAAGTAACAATATTACTAAACGTAAGATTTTCTTTTGTATTTTTACTTACCTTCATATGGTCGTGTGCTTTCGAGGCTACTTGTGGCTGATGGGTAATACATATAATTTGTCCAAGTCTACCAAGATCTTGAAGTATCGATCCAACTATATCTGCAGTAGCGCCACCTATTCCAACATCTACCTCATCGAATACGAGTGTTGGAATGGAGGAGTTTTTTGCCGCTATCGCCTGGATAGCAAGACTGATTCTAGATAGCTCTCCTCCTGAAGCAATTCGTGCCAATGATTTGCAAGGCTCTCCAGGGTTGGTGCTAATAAGAAATTCAACTTCCTCTTGACCTCGCCCACCGAGGTCATTATTTGTTATCGGATTAAGGTTTACGTTAAATTGTGCGCCATTCATAGATAAAAGTTTTAATTGCTTTTCTATATCTGAAGAAATTTTTATAGATGCTTTGGTTCTTATTTCAGATAATTCTTTTGCAGCTAACGAATATTCAGCAAATAATTTTTTTGTTTCTTGCTCAAGACGATCCTCTTCATCGTGACTTACTAACAATTTCTTTAACTCATCCTCAATACTTTTCTTTTCTAAATAAAGATTCTCTGGTGATATTTTATACTTTCTTGCTAGTTGGTATATTTCGGTAAGTTTATTCTCTACCTTATGAAGTGCCTCTGGATCAGCATTAAAATTATTAAGGTATTGCTGAATTTCTTTTCCAGATTCTTGAATTTCAATCTGTGCGCTAGTAAGAGAACGATGCGCTTCTTCAAGAGATTTCGATTTAGCAGGTATCTTTTGAAGAATCTGAATAGATTCATTGAGTAATTTTTCGAGATTACATTTCTCTGCTTCTGAATACAATTGAAGTACTTTATTGCAATCAGAAATTATTGATTCTGAATTTGCTAGACACGCTTGTTCCTCCTCAAGTGATTGGAGCTCTCCTTCAGAAATATTTATTTCTACAAGTTCCTGAAGCTGAAAAGATAAGAAATCTTTAGATGAAATTAATTCTATATTTGTGTTTTTAAGTTTTTCAAGTTCCTTTCTAGCGCGAACCCATTCTTGGTGAAACTTTTTTGTTTTTCTCGATAATTCAGAGCAATTTGCAAAATTATCCAATATATAGCGATGTGTTTCTCGCCTCAAAAGCGACTGATGTTCATGCTGATTATGAATATCAATGAGTGTTTCACCAATTCCTCTTAACTGCTGCATCGTAGCTGACTGACCATTAATATGCCCACGAGACCTACCCTCTTTTGTTAGCACTCTTCGTATCACACACTCATATTCTTGATTATCAAAATCATGTGCTTTGAGCCAACTCTTAGCTAAAGAAACCTGCCTAATATCAAATATTGCTGATACCTCGCACTTATCAGCAGCCCTTCTGACCTGGTCCGTATCTGCTCGATCACCTAAAGCCATAGCAAGAGCGTCAACAACTAATGATTTACCTGCACCAGTCTCACCTGTGAGAGCAGTCATACCATTATTGAAATCTACTTCTAAGTACTCAACTAAAGTAAAATTTTTAATAACCAGTGTTTGTAGCAAAATTATTCTCAAATTAAATAAAAAAATAATAACATTAATTTTATACAGATTTTTCTGATGCGTCTGCCCTTGAAACTTTTTCCTGTGTCCCAATATATGAATATACAGAAAGATAAGCTTTTGAAAACCTATCTTTCATAAATTCTTTAATTCATAAAAAAATTTGTACTTAAGGAGATTGTCTGTGGCGGGAAAAAAAAATAAAGAACCCAGTGAAGTAACTGACGAGCCAGTAAAAAAACCTAAAACAAAAAACACAAAGAAGAGTAAGTCGAAAAGCTCTTCTGCTAAAAAAGATTTAGATTTAAGTTCTGAGATTGAACTTCTTTCTAAACAATTAACAGAAGCACAAGATGAGTCTCTTAGAAATCAGGCAGAAATGCAAAACATTATTCGCCGCTCAGAGAGAGATGTTCAAAATGCTCATAAGTACTCCTTAGATAAGTTCGTGGCAGAGTTATTGCCGGTTGTTGATAATCTCGAGCGCGCCCTTGGGAGTATTGACCAAGATAAAAGTGAACTTAAATTGTTAGCTGAAGGCGTTGAGCTTACACTTAAGAGCTTTCAAGATGTTTTAGAGCGCCAAAAGATAATCTCAGTCAATCCAGAAGGTGAAATATTCAATCCTGATCTGCATCAAGCTATGAGCATATTAGAGAAACCCTCGGTTGCTCCAAATACGATTATAGACGTATTTCAAAAAGGCTACACATTAAATGGTCGATTAGTTCGCCCTGCGATGGTTGTAGTTGCAAAAGGAGAAGCTCAATAATCTTTCAAAAATAAATACTTTGATAAAGGTTGAAATACAAAATAATGCGCCAATATAGTTATGTATAAATAATATTTTTGTTTTTTTTTAGTTACGTTAATCCCGGAGAAAAAAAATGGGTAAAATTATAGGAATTGACCTTGGTACAACAAACTCGTGTGTTTCTGTACTTGAGGGCAATAAGCCAAAAGTTATCGAAAATGCTGAAGGCGTAAGAACTACTCCATCTATCGTTGCTTACATTGATGGTGGCGAAATTCTAGTTGGACAGTCTGCAAAACGTCAAGCAGTTACAAATCCAGCTAATACATTATTTGCAGTGAAACGATTAATTGGACGGAGGTTTGAAGATAAGGTAGTTCAAAAAGATATTAAAATGGTGCCATATAAGATAGTTAAGGCAGACAATGGTGATGCATGGGTTGAGGTGAATGGAGAAAAGCGTGCAGCTCCACAAATCTCCGCAGAAGTACTTAAAAAAATGAAAAAGACGGCAGAAGATTATGCTGGAGAAGATATTTCACAAGCAGTCATAACTGTACCGGCGTACTTTAATGACTCACAACGACAAGCTACCAAAGATGCAGGAAAAATAGCTGGCCTTGATGTTAAAAGAATCATTAATGAGCCTACCGCTGCTGCATTAGCATATGGATTAGATAAAACTCCAGGAGATCGAGTCATTGCCGTTTATGATCTTGGTGGAGGTACTTTTGACATCTCTATAATTGAAATTGCAGATGTGGATGGTGAGCATCAATTTGAAGTGCTCTCAACAAATGGAGATACCTTTTTAGGTGGAGAAGACTTCGATATGCGTTTGATCGAATATTTAGCCGATCAATTTAAAAAAGAGAATAACTTTGATCTGTTGAAAGATCCTATGGCAATACAGCGTCTCAAAGAAGCAGCGGAGAAAGCTAAAATAGAATTATCCTCAAGCCAACAAACAGAAGTGAACCTACCTTATATAACTGCAGATGCTACTGGACCAAAGCACCTAGTGGTTAAGCTAACTAGATCTAAGCTTGAATCTTTAGTTGAAGAGTTAGTTGAGCGCACCATGTCGCCACTTAAAATAGCTCTTAAAGATGCAGGTAAGTCTGTATCTGATATCAACGATGTCATTTTAGTTGGCGGCCAAACTCGCATGCCCATGGTACAAGAAAAAGTGACTGACTTTTTTGGGAAAGAGCCCCGTAAGGATGTCAATCCAGATGAAGCAGTTGCTATGGGCGCAGCCATACAAGGCGCAGTTCTATCTGGCGATGTAAAGGATGTATTGCTGTTAGATGTAACACCTTTGACATTAGGTATAGAGACAATGGGCGGTGTCGCTACTCCTCTAATTGAAAAAAATACCACAATACCTTCAAGAAAATCTCAAATTTTCTCTACAGCTGAAGATAACCAGACAGCAGTAACAGTTCATGTAGTCCAAGGTGAGAGAAAACAGGCAACAGGAAACAAATCATTGGGTCGTTTTGATCTTGCTAATATTCCACCTGCCCAAAGAGGTATGCCGCAAATCGAGGTAACGTTCGATATTGATGCAAACGGTATCCTTAACGTTAATGCTAAAGATAAGGCAACTGGAAAAGAGCAGTCGATCGTTATTAAAGCTTCTTCAGGTTTATCCGATGAAGAAATTGAAAAAATGGTAAACGATGCAGAAGCTAATGCTGCTGAAGACCAAAAGTTTGAAGATTTAGCGCAAGCTAGAAATACTGCAGATGGACTTGCTCATGCAGCTACCAAGACTCTAGAAGAGGCAGGGGATAAAGCGACTGACGAAGAAAAAGAAGCTATTTCATCAGCCATAAAAGAGGTTGAAGAATCTGTTAAAGGAGATGATAAAGAAGCTATAGATGCAGCAGCAACAAAACTTTCAGAAGCGTCTAGTTCACTTGCTCAAAAGCTGTATGCTGAGCAAGCTGCTGCAGGCGGAGATGATTCTGGAAATGATCAAGGTGCTTCGGCGACTGACAATGATGCTGTGGATGCAGAGTTTGAGGAAGTAAAACCTGAAACTGACTCAAGTGAATCTAAATCAGAAGAAGCAGAGTCCAAACCTCACAAAAAAAGTAAGAAGAAATGAAAAATTTACGAAAGTAAAATTTTGATTTTCTTTCTCAAGAGCTAAAGCGCGGTTTTTACATCGCGCTTTAATTTATTTTAGAGAGACGATAAATGATTAGATTGTTCTCATTAAATTTTCCTAAAAAAATTAATTATTAAAAAGTTGATTACCCATGTCGAAGCGAGATTATTATGAAGTGCTGGGTGTACCTAAAAATGCACCTGAACAAGATATAAAAAAAGCCTACCGTCGTATAGCGATGAAGAATCATCCCGATCGAAATCCAGACAATAAAGATGCAGATCATCTATTTAAAGAAGCTACAGAAGCATACGAAGTTCTCTCCGATAAAGAGAAAAAAATGGCCTATGATCAATATGGGCATTCTGCACCAGGAGCTGGCGGTGGCCATGATCCTAATGGCAATTTTAGTGACATTTTTGGTGATGTCTTTGGCGATATTTTTGGTGGTGCCAGAAATCAAGGTCGACCTGGACCTATGCGAGGGTCAGATTTGCAATATAATTTAGATATGACTCTAGAGGATGCGATAAAAGGCAAGACAGTAAAAATTACAATACCTACACTATGCTCTTGTAAGGAATGTGATGGGTCTGGTAGTAAAAAGGGATCCTCTCCCACAACTTGTGGTACTTGTGCTGGACACGGCCAAGTGAGAATGTCGCAGGGTTTTATCTCAGTTCAGCAGGCTTGTCCCAAATGCCATGGCCGTGGTTCGACTATAAGTGACCCTTGTGGTGCGTGTCGTGGCCAAGGTCGGACAGAGGAAAATAAGACTCTTTCAGTTAAAGTTCCACTTGGAGTTGATACTGGTGATCGTATACGTCTTAGTGGAGAAGGAGAAGCTGGCCCCGAGGGCGGACCCCCTGGTGATCTATATGTTCAAATGAATGTTCAAAAACATAAGTTATTTCAACGAGATGGACGTAATCTTCACTGTGAACTACCAATCAGCATAATCAGTGCTATCCTTGGTGATGAACTTGAAGTGCCAACTTTGAATGGACCTGTAAAATTAAAAGTTCCAGAAGAAACCCAAACAGGAACTACATTTAGACTCAAAGGTAAGGGAGTTAAAACTGTTCGTAGTGCTGGAGTTGGCGATTTATATTGTACGGTGATTCTTGAGACTCCTGTAAAATTAAGTAGTAAGCAAAAAACTATCCTTCGTGATTTACAGAATAGTATGGGTCTTGAAAAAAATTCACCTAAAAGAGATTCTTGGTTTAAGGGTGTAAAAAAGTTTTTTGACGGCTTCACTCCCTAATTTAGAGCAAATCACAAACATATAGCTGTATCAACAGGTCTATTATAGAATACCAAAGTAAATTGATTTAATTAACTTTTGATAAGATCATCGATATTATGAAAAATAATTCCATTAGAGTTGCTGTATACGGTGCCGCTGGAAGAATGGGTCGGTCGCTTATAGAAGCTGTAATTAATAATGATTCGGTTAAGCTGGGCGCAGCCATTGTAAGACCTGGCAGTTCCTTGATAGATTCTGATGCGGGTAATCTTATTGGAATCTCTGACACGGGTATAACAGTAACTGATAACCTGCTTAATGTCTTGCATGATTTTGATGTACTAATTGATTTTAGTTCAATTGAAGCATCCCTTGTTAATTCACAAATTTGTAAAGAGCACAGCAAAGGCATGGTGATTGGTACAACTGGCTTTGACGATAATCAAAAACAACAATTAACGTCTGCTTCGAGACAATCTGCATTATGTATTGCATCTAATTTTAGTACAGGGGTGAATTTGTGTTTTGGATTAATTGATCTTGCAGCTCAAGTTTTGGGGCAAGAGGTAGATATAGAGATTTCTGAGGCCCATCATAAAAATAAAATAGATGCGCCATCAGGAACTGCTTTGAATATGGGTGAAATAATTGCTGAATCATTAGGCTTGAATTTTGACGATGTGGCGGTATACGGGCGAGAAGGCCAGACTGGCAAGAGATCTAAAAATACGATTGGTTTTTCAACGCTAAGAGCCGGGGATATCGTGGGAGACCATACTGTAACTTTTGCTTCAGATGGAGAGAGAATCGAAATCACTCATAAAGCCTCCAGTCGAATGTCATTTGCTAGAGGTGCAGTTAAAGCTGCTAATTGGATATCTAGTAAAAAAAATGGTGTCTATGATATGCAAGATGTACTTGGCCTCAAATGATAAGTCGTTTTTTGAGTTGGGATTCTCTGGACAGCCTGCCATGGTTCGCCTAAAATATTCTCAAATTTATTTGTACTTAATAGCCAGGCATTAGGCAATTTAAATCTAGTATATACAGAGTGGGGTGAGACCGTTAGTTTCATCTCATTTTTTGCTGGATAATATTTTCCAGAGTTGTTAGCTATCGAATAAATTTAAATTTAATTTTTTGTCGTTAAGGAGGTTGCATTGAACGCCGATCAATATCAGGCAGCTATCTTAGTCCTCCAAGATGGCACAATATTTAAAGGGAAATCCATCGGTGCTAAAGGCTATTCCACTGGCGAAGTAGTCTTCAATACATCAATGACCGGTTACCAAGAAATTCTTACCGACCCTTCCTATGCTAGACAAATCATAACTTTTACTAATCCTCACATCGGTAATACAGGTACAAACGCTGAGGATGAGGAGTCATCAAAGATTTGGGCAAACGGTCTCGTAATAAGAGATCTGCCAATATTATTAAGTAATTTTAGATCAGAAAAGGCACTCGATGAATACCTAAAAGAAAAAAACGTCTTGGGAATTGCAAATATCGATACTCGCAAATTAACCCGTATTCTAAGGGAAAAAGGATCCTTAAGTGGCTGCATAATGACTGGTGATATTGACGAAAAAATAGCACTCAAGATGGCATGTAAATTTATTGGCTTGAAAGGAGTAGATCTTGCCAAAGAAGTCACTACTGCTTCCATATCCAAATGGACAGAGGGTTCTTGGAGATTAAATCTAGGTTATCAAAGTATAAATGCAGCGATTTACAAAGTAGTAGTTTATGATTTTGGTGTTAAAAGAAACATCTTAAGAATGCTTGTTGACCGAGGCGCTGAGTTGATAATAGTTCCTGCTGAAACCCCAGCACGTGAAGTTTTAGACATGAACCCTGATGGAGTATTTCTTTCTAACGGGCCAGGGGATCCGCAGCCTTGCACTTATGCCATCGAGGCTATAAAACAGCTATTAGAAATCAATATCCCCATATTTGGAATTTGTTTAGGCCATCAGCTTTTAGCTTTGGCAAGTGGCGCCAAAACCTTAAAAATGAAATTTGGTCATCATGGAGCCAATCATCCTGTTAAAGACGTCGAAACAAAAAAAGTTATGATTACCAGCCAAAATCATGGGTTTTCTATAGACGAGTCAACCATTCCAGAAAATCTTTGTGTCACACATGTATCATTATTTGATGGGTCTATTCAAGGAGTGCACCGTATAGATAAACCAGCATTCGGTTTTCAGGGGCACCCTGAGGCTAGCCCTGGACCCCATGACGCAGCACCTTTGTTTGACCATTTTTTTGAGCTGATAAAAAACTACTCTAATAGAAATATGAAGAATTGATAATCTATGCCAAAAAGAAATGATATTAAAAGTATTTTAATTCTAGGAGCTGGGCCTATCGTTATAGGTCAAGCTTGCGAGTTTGATTATTCTGGGGCTCAGGCATGTAAAGCTCTGAAAGAGGAGGGGTTTCGAGTCATTCTGGTGAATTCCAATCCCGCTACGATTATGACTGACCCATCTATGGCAGATTCCACCTATATAGAGCCATTAGAGTGGCGGACCGTTTCAAAGATTATTGAGGAGGAGAAACCTGATGCCTTGCTTCCTACAATGGGTGGCCAAACAGCACTTAATTGCGCCTTAGATTTATTTCGAGAAGGTATTTTAGAGCAAAACAGTGTTGAAATGATTGGTGCTGATCAAGATGCAATAAATAAAGCTGAAGATCGTAGCCTTTTCGCTATCGCAATGAAAAAAATTGGTTTAGAGACCGCAAGAGCCATAATCGTCCATACCTTGGAGGAGGCGCTTACGGCTCCAGATATTTTTGGCTATCCATGCATTATAAGACCATCTTTTACTATGGGTGGATCCGGTGGAGGTATTGCCTATAACCGAGAGGAGTTTATTGAGATATGTCAGCGCGGATTAGAGTTATCTCCAACCAATGAATTATTAATTGATGAATCCTTACTTGGATGGAAAGAATTTGAAATGGAGGTTGTGAGAGACCAAAAAGATAACTGCATCATTATTTGTTCTATTGAGAATCTTGATCCAATGGGCGTTCATACAGGAGATTCTATTACTGTTGCGCCCGCCCAGACGCTCACAGATAAAGAGTATCAAATTATGCGTAATGCTTCTATTGCAGTATTACGTGAAATAGGTGTGGAAACAGGCGGCTCTAATGTCCAGTTCGCCGTGAATCCCGTTAATGGAAGAATGGTTGTTATTGAGATGAATCCAAGGGTTTCCCGATCATCTGCTTTAGCATCAAAAGCCACAGGTTTTCCAATTGCCAAGATTGCGGCAAAGCTTGCAGTTGGCTTTACATTAGACGAGCTTCTTAATGATATTACTGCAGGTTCGACCCCCGCATCCTTTGAACCTAGTATTGATTATGTAGTTACAAAAATTCCACGATTTGCTTTTGAAAAATTTGATCAAGCTAGTTCTAGGCTTACTACACAAATGAAGTCGGTTGGGGAAGTTATGGCTATTGGTCGAAATTTTCAGGAATCATTTCATAAAGCACTAAGAGGATTAGAGGTGGGCTCGGCAGGCCTCGAGGAAAAAATAAATTTTTTCTCAAAAGATAATTTATCTGAACTTCGATACCAGCTTAAAGTTCCTGGATCTGAGCGTATATGGTATGTTGGAGATGCCTTTCGAGCAGGTATGGATATAACTGAAGTTTTCAACTTAACATTTATTGACCCTTGGTTCTTATCCCAGATACAGGATCTAATCAACGAAGAAAATATTATTAGTAAACTATCTATGCGCTCTCTGGATAAAGAAAAATTATATCGACTTAAGCAAAAAGGATTTTCTGATAAACGCCTATCTCAACTACTGAAAGTTACTGAAAAAAGTTTTAGAGAGTTTCGTTACGCCTCAAAAGTAAGACCTGTATATAAGCGAGTAGACACATGCGCGGCAGAGTTTTCTACTGCCTCAGCTTATATGTACTCTTCTTATGATGAAGAGTGTGAAGCAGATCCATCAAATAAAGATAAAATTTTAGTTTTAGGCGGAGGGCCCAATCGAATTGGACAAGGTATAGAATTTGACTATTGCTGTGTTCACGCTGCTCTAGCAATGCGTGAAGAGGGCTATGAAACAATTATGGTTAATTGTAACCCAGAAACAGTCTCTACTGATTACGATACCTCCGATAGATTATATTTCGAGCCAGTAACTTTAGAAGATGTATTAGAAATTATTAATATTGAAAA
>Ga0181607_10004184_pt1 | contig 12394 bp, 13 predicted proteins | sample 041ome_9_FD_132420 | JGI IMG/M metagenome (GOLD analysis project Ga0181607, IMG submission 132420) | Coastal salt marsh microbial communities from the Groves Creek Marsh, Skidaway Island, Georgia - 041413US metaG (megahit assembly) | ecosystem: Environmental > Aquatic > Marine > Intertidal zone...
GGGCCCTATTTGAGCGTGATTTCCGCCGATTTCAGTTGATTTTCCGACCCGATGATTTGAGGTACTGATGCATCTTTTTTTAGCTTCGTTGGTTGCTGTCCTCCTGGTCTTCACTGGCCACACCCAAGCCCAGCTACAAATCGAAATTACCAAGGGCATCGATAATCCCACGCCTATTGCGATTGTGCCTTTTGCTTGGGTTGGTAGCGGAACGTCCCCCGACGATGTTGCCCGGATTATTGATTCCGATTTAGCCCGGAGCGGCCAATTTGCGCCCGTGAGCCGGCGAGACATGCTGAGTTACCCGACCAAAGCCGCGGAGATTTTTTTCCGGGACTGGCGCGCGATTGAAACCGACTACGTGCTTATCGGCCGCGCCTTCCCCTCCGGGCCAGGCAATATCAGTATTGATTGGGAGCTGTTTGATACCGTTCGGCAGCAACAGATTGCTTCGGGTAATGTGACTGGCGTCGCACCCGAGCTGCGTATGCTTGCTCACCGAGTTGCGGACGAGGTCTACCAGAAGCTCACAGGTATTCGCGGGGCGTTTGCAACGCGTCTTTTGTATGTATCAGTAATGCGTAACCCTTGGGCAAAGGATTTTTATCGGCTCACCCTCGCAGATTCTGACGGTGCAAGGCCGATTGTTCTGCTGGAAAGTCGGGAACCGATTCTCGCGCCGTCTTGGTCACCCGATGGCAGCGAAGTGGCCTACGTTTCTTTTGAAACGTCGCGTCCGGCCATATACAGACAGAATCTTCGTACCGGTGCGCGAGAGCAACTCACCAATTTTAAGGGGCTTAACAATTCGCCGGTGTTCTCGCCCGATGGCAATTCAATGGCGATGGTCTTGTCTAAAGATGGCAGCCCCGATATTTACTTGATGAACCTGACTTCCAAGCGATTGACGCGATTGACCGAGCACTATGCGATTGATACCGAGCCCACTTGGATGCCGGACGGGAAGTCGCTTCTTTTTACTTCTGATCGCGGTGGGCGCCCCCAGATTTATCGCTACGAGTTAAAAACCGGCGCAATTACCCGAGTCACCTTTGAGGGCCGCTACAACGCCCGGGCCCGGGTAGCGCAGGACGGTAGGAACGTGGCTTTGGTTCACCAGCAAGATGGAGCCTACCATATAGCCGTCTTTGATCTGGTCACGGAGCGTCTGACGGTACTGACCACGACTAGCCTTGATGAAAGTCCAAGCATTGCGCCTAACGGCTCGGTGGTGCTTTATGCCACTAAGCGGGGGGGTAAAAGTATCCTTGGTGCGGTCGCGGTAGACGGTGGCGTGAGCTTTAATCTCCCCGCGAGAGATGGCGAAGTGCAGGAGCCGTCTTGGTCTCCTTTTCTGGAGCGATAGCAAATCGGTGATTTACTGGTATGCTAGTGCCCGGACCGCTGTATTTATCTTGCGGTTAACGAGCAGTTATCTATAATCCGAGGAAACCAAAAATAGGATCGTGTCATGAAAGTATTCCCCGCCGGCGGCAAGGTTGCCGCTATATTGTTCGCATCTTTGGTGTTAGCTGCTTGTTCAAATACTGATACCAGTGACGCTGATGCCGCTGCTGCCGAGGCCGCTGCTGCCGAGGCTGCCGCTGCCGAGGCCGCTGCCGCTCAAGCTGAAGCAGCTGCTGCACAGCAGGCATTGCAAGAGGCTGCCGATGCTGTGGGTACGGTATTTTACTTTGAGTTTGACAGCTCGGCGTTGACAGACTCAGCGCGCACCGCGGTCGACGCTCACATCGCAGCCCTGCTGGGTAACGATGCCAGCGTCCGACTAGAAGGCCACACCGATGAGCGCGGTACCCGCGAATACAATTTGGCCTTGGGTGAGCGCCGCGCTAACGCAGTGCGTGACTACATGGTTGCCAACGGCGTACCGAGTTACCGCATCGAAACTATCAGCTATGGCGAAGAGAACCCGGCTGCGTATGGCTCTGGTGAGTCAAACTGGCAGCAGAATCGCCGCGTTGAGCTCAGATAAGGCTCAACACTTACATGAAAGCCTTGACTAAGCCGGTGACTTCAGCCGGCTTTTTTACAGCATTGCTGCTCGCGACATCAGCCGCTTCCCAAGACTACATTGATGTTGAGGCCGAGCGCCAAGTTGCTCAAAGAGCAGCTAATCAACCGAGCACTCTGAATAGCCAGAGTGCTGGTTATACCCCTGGCATCCAGCCTTACTCAGGTCAAACATCCCCCGCTTCACCCAATCCGGTTAATCAGCCCGGCCCCATGGTTAGCAACAGTATGGGAACACTGGTTGTCCAGTTACAACAATTGCAGGAGGAGGTTAGACGTCTTAATGGTGTGGTCGAGCAGCAGTCAGCTGAGATAAGTCGATTGAAAGAACAGAGTTTGGAGCGGTACGTCGATTTGGATCGCCGCATAGCGGACCTGTCAAAAGGGGGTGCCGTCTCTATGGGTGCCGCCGCCGGCGCTCAGGGTGGTGTTGCAAATACGCCTACAACAGGCGCGGTTGCTTCAGAGCCGCCCGCAAATATGCAGCCGCTTCAGCCGGGGGAGGAGGCTGCTTACCAGTCGGCCTATGGTTATGTTAAGACGCGCAATTTTGCAGAGGCTGTAGAGGGCTTTCAAAAGTTTTTGCAAAATTACCCCTATGGACGCTATGCGCCCAATGCGCACTACTGGTTGGGGGAGCTTTATCTTGTAATTGATCCCCAGGAGCTAGAACTGGCCCGTCAGAGCTTTCAGTTGCTGCTCGATCAGTATCCGAATAACGCAAAGATCCCGGATGCACTGTACAAGCTGGGCAAAGTGCACTTCCTCAAGGGCAATAGTGAGCGATCCCGAGAGTATTTGGATCGGGTTATCGCCGAGTACCCCGGGCATCCGGCCTCGCAGCTGGCGACCGATTTCCTCAGCGACAACTTCTAACATCGATGTCGGGCGAGTCGACGGTGGCGCAGCTGCGGATTACCGAGATATTTCATTCCCTGCAGGGCGAGGCGCGCTCCGTGGGACTGCCCACCGTGTTTGTTCGATTAACCGGCTGCCCCCTCCGCTGTGTTTGGTGTGATACCGAGTACGCATTCGCCGGCGGTGACTTGATGTCGTTACCCGAGGTGATGGATATAGTCGCTGGCTTCGGCTGCAACCGGGTCTGTGTGACCGGCGGAGAGCCCCTTGCACAGCCCGAATGTTTACCGCTTTTGACGGCTCTTTGCGATGCCGGCTGCGAAGTCTCGCTTGAGACCAGTGGTGCCTTGTCCATCGCTGAGGTCGATGTAAGAGTGAGTCGCGTGATGGACTTGAAATGCCCCGACTCGGGAGAGAGTCATCGCAATCGGTGGGACAACATAGAATGCTTGACTCCACACGATCAGGTAAAGTTCGTGGTGGCGAGCAGAGCCGATTACGATTGGGCTCGCTTCAAGATTGACGAGTTTTCACTGGCGCAGCGCGTGGGTGATGTGTTGTTTTCGCCAACTCACGGCGGCCTCAGCCCCCGAGAGCTGGCCGAGTGGATGTTGTCTGATGGCGTTAATGCCAGATTTCAGCTTCAAATGCACAAGCTGCTGTGGAACGATGAGCCCGGACACTGACAGCCATGACTAAGCGTGCCGTGATTTTAACGTCGGGAGGACTCGATTCGGCGACCGTTCTCGCCATGGCGTATCGCCAGGGAGTCCAGTGTTACGCCCTGTCCTTTGACTACGGACAGCGACACCGTGCGGAATTACTCGCGGCGGCGCGTGTCGCTGAGGCATTTCCAGACACTCCCCATAAAACCGTTGGATTAGATCTTCGCGGTATTGGTGGATCAGCACTTACAGACGATGCGATTGATGTGCCCGTTGAACCAACCGAAGGTATACCGGTTACCTACGTGCCGGCGCGAAATACGGTGTTCCTGTCTATCGCCCTCGGTTGGGCGGAAGTGCTCGAGGCTGAAGAAATTCATATCGGTGTCAATGCGGTGGATTACTCGGGGTATCCAGATTGTCGTCCCGCCTTCATTGCGGCTTTCGAGGCCATGGCGGCGACCGCAACCAAAGCTGGGGTAGAGGGCAACCCCATCAAAATCGTCACGCCCATCATCAGTCTTAGCAAGGCTGACATCATTCGCAGAGGTGTCGAGCTGGGTGTCGATTACAGTTTGACCACTTCCTGCTACCAAGCTACCGAGACCGGTTTGGCTTGCGGGGTGTGTGACTCATGCCGACTGCGCCGTCAGGGATTTGAGGACGCTGGAGTCCCAGATCCAACTCGCTACGTTTAGTTCAGCTACGCTTCAAAGGGCTCGAAAATGAAGCGGTCATCCGCGAAGCTTTTAAATTCGAGGGCGTAGTTATTGGGGTCGCGGAAAAACAGGGTGCGCTGCTCCCCGGGGGTGCCTGCGAAGCGCACGGAGGGCTCGATGACAAAATCGACGTTGCCTTTCAGCCGTTCAACCAGCACTTCAAATTGCACTGGGGTCAGGATGATGCCGAAATGCGGCACCGGTACCTGATGTTTGTCCACCGGATTATAGCGATCGGGCAGACCCTCGCCCCCGCAGTCATGAAAGACGACCTGATGACCAAAGAGATCTAAATCTATCCAAGTATCGTCGGTGCGACCAAGCTTGCACCCCAGCAAATCGCAGTAAAAAGCTTGGGTGGCGCTAAGATCAATAGCAGGGAGGGCAAGGTGAAAGGGTCGCAGCATAGGAGAAGGTTGCACTTTTGGTCAGGATAAGTACCATACGCCCCTCGCGGCGACGCCGCACCTCCTTTTGGGTCGTTAGCTCAGTCGGTAGAGCAGTTGGCTTTTAACCAATTGGTCGCTGGTTCGAACCCAGCACGACCCACCATTTTTCCCTGACAAACAAGGCCAAACGGCATAAGACGCTCTTTGCGTGAGCTGCTGTCAAAGTTTGATAGGACATCAGTTTGGCGGCAAGAACCGTGGTGGAAACCATCCCATACTATTTTTACCCGACGAGCTGAGCCGCCTGCCTGATGCTTTGTTTTAGCTGTTGCGCAGCTTCTAAAGCCGGCAGTGCCATTAACTCGGCAGAAAATACTTCAACATTTAGAGTGGACTGAACGCCTGCTGAGTAAAGCGCCTCCATGCTCGAAGCTGCATGGCCAACTCCCGCGCCAGGAAGCTCTCTCCCTAGTGATGTTTCTTCAAGGATGTCCGACCATGGCTCTAACGCCACGTCGTTGAGTTGCACGGCTGTCACGACGTGGGGGTCGAGAGTTGCCAGCTGTTGAACCATACCGCCGCTGCGAAAGTGGTGCCAAAGGTCAATATTGACGCCAAAATTTGACTGGCCTACGGCCTGAACAAGGGCGACGGCTTGATCGAGATTGCCGATGGGGGACCATGGTAAAAATTCCATAGACACTTGGAGGCCACGGGTGGCGGCGCGAAGGCAAAGTTCGGCAAGTAGCTCTACGCGCTGCGCTGGCGTTATTAAGGATGGCAGTGCCTCAATGACGTTGAGAGAACTGCCTCCCAGGACGTCAGCCATGCGAAAGAATTCATCTTCGCCATAGCTGAAAAAAGTCGCGGTCATGTCATTCGGATCCACCGTCACCGGTAACCAGGCGCAGTACGGATCCAGTTCAGTGACGCGGAGACCATTGTCATCGAGAATGGTGATCAGATCGGCCTCGCTATAACCGTTTTCCAACGCGCTGTAGAACAGGGTTGGCCACATTGAAATAGATTTGAAGCCCGCGCCCGATGCTGCTTCGACCAACTCTAAAAAGTCAGCCTGCACCAGGCTGCCGCAACAGAGTCCAATATCGTCGGCGTCAATCATATCAACGGCTGTCTTCGCTGAACTGTGTGGCAAAGAGAGTGACAATGCCTTCGGCGACGAGCGCGAGAATAGGCTCTTTTTCCGCCACTTCGGACGCCTCGACCTGGCCGCGACAGGTCCACTCGATCTGACAGCCTTGAGCTTGGGGTATCACCTGTGCAGTCGCACGATAATGCGTGATGCCCATCATGCCTTCATCAATACCGTACTCGAGCTTTTTGGTGCTCTGATCAACCATTAACAAGCGCTCTTCGAGCCAGTCCTCGCTTCCCTCTAAGCGCACTCGCCGAACCATGCCAATGCCTTGACCCTCAATTTCAATATCGGCAATGCCAACTGCCCAGCCCAAATCCGCAAAATCTTGCATCTTGAGCCACACTTGCTCCGCCGAGGCATCGACAGCCACGGTTTTTTGACCTGTTATTTCTTTAGCCATTGGAGTGATCTCATTGCAGAATAGGGTCAATAGGGACAGTCATTAAAATAAGTCTGGGCGGATAGCTGCGTCTGTTCCACCGTCCACCCAGACCATAGTCCCGTGGATGTAAGAGGCGTCCTCACTCAATAAAAAGGCGATAACCTTTGCCATCTCGGAAGCATTGCCTTTGCGCCCAACGGGGATAGGTAAAAGATCCAGCAATGGGCCGACTTCGGGGTCTTGCTTCAAAGCATCAACCATTGGTGTCTCGGTCATGCCGGGCACAATTGCATTGATTCTGACCCCGAGAGGACCCCAGATGCTCGCTCGTCGGCGGATTGCCCTCGCAAGCGCGTGCTTTGAAAATCGATAGGCGGCGCCACGATCAAGCCAAAGTACCATCTGCCGGCATTTTTCTTCGTTGCCCTCAAGAAGCGCTGTGACCATTGGGTCGTCGTAATCCACGTCGAATTGCGACGAGTTAGACACCAAGCCGATAGCACAGGCGTTTGGCCTGCCTTCCATGGCCGGTCTCAGTGCATCTAGCAACTCGACAGAGCCAAAATAATTGACAGAAAGCGTCACATCGCCCGGGTGGTACATACCACTGAGACCGGCTGACAAAATCAAGCCATCGATCTTCCCTTCGGTGTAGGCGAGGGTTGCTGCTATAGCCGTATCGCGCCCCGATTGGGTAGAGAGGTCGGCCGCGATGTCAGCGTCCGATAAATCGATACCTAGGACACGATCGCCCGTCGTTTGAAATTGGGCTTTGCACGCGGCGCCGATGCCCGAAGCGCTTCCTGTGATTACAATATTTCTCAAGGTGGATTTCCGTTTTTTGAAATTCTCATTTAGTCATGGCCGTCGATCATCTCTTTAACCGCCCCAGTAATTTATTGATGGCGAATTTGGCGAGCACTGGTAGTAAGACCACTTTTGGGGTCAGTTCGCTAAGATGAAATTCCTCCACCGTTTCGCGTTGGGCGATGGCTCTTAATCGCTTTTCAATGTTTTGAAAATACACGGCGGTCATGGCGTTCCACTCGATGACTTCCAGGGTAATCTTGGTCGTTGAGTTTTCGATATAGGACATGCGTGCAATGCCATCGATACCGGTATCCATGACGATCGTGTTGTCAGGTTGGCTTGTTGCGTAACGGTAAGCCTCGGGAAAATTCTTTACCCAGACAGCGTAGTGGTGCACGTTTTGATCATGTCGCTGAATCATCTCTTGATAAGGCGATGGCACGTCATTGACTGGGGCGATAAGTTCAAGCTGCATCTCACCGACGTAGGAAAAAGCGATGTCGATCGTAATTCCGTCGGTTTTGGTCCCTCGGTAGTAGCTATTACTGAAGGGGCTTACTTGGCGTGTTACGAGAAACGGTCCAACGTTTTGAGATTGCCAAAAGGCGATGGCGTCATCGATGTTAGGAACAATATAAGCAATTTGTCTTACGGGACCATAAATCGTCGGCGGGGTGGGCGGCGCTTCAAAGTCGTCTAATTTCATTGACCACCCCCCTCGTTTAGAGGGCAGTAAACACCCCCTGGGGCTTCGATAAGTGAGGCGCAACGATTGCAGTGGATACACCCGTTAACGTAGTTCTTTCCACTGTTCAGGGAAGCGATGGCATTATTAACGTAGGCGGGATCTTTGATCAGCGGGCGAGCCAGTTGTACAAAATCAAATCCCTCTCGCATCACCTCCTCTAGGCTATCGAGCTCGGTACAACCGCCGATATAAATCATTTGGCAGTTCACGCTGTCCCTGACCTTCTTTGCATCTTCGAGAAAATAATTTTCGTAGTAGGGGTAATTCTTGAACAGCCGGTTCGATGCTATTTTTAAAAGAAATCTAGCAAGGGGGTTTTTCTGTTGCTCGGCGAGGCCTGTACCCAAGCTCTCTCCCCTGAAGTAGATCATGGGGTTGTAGGGACTGGTTCCTCCGGAGCAAACAAGCGCGTCCAAGCCGCCTTTGTCCAGAAGGGTAGCAACTTTTATGGCTTCTTCTAGGTGCAGCCCACCTTTGATGCCATCTGTGAGATTGATTTTGCCTATGATGGGGAAGTCGTCGCCGACGGCACTTTTCATGGCCTCCAAGACGCGCAATGGCAGCCGCATCCGGTTTTTGAGGCTGCCACCGTATTCGTCTGTTCGTTTGTTCGTTTTTGGGCTGATGAATTGACTGAGCCCATAGCCGTGACCGAAATGAATTTCAGCCGCGTCAAATCCAACGGACCGCATAAAGGACGCTGCGTCCGCATAAAGCGCTACCACTAGATCGATCTCCCGGCTGTCCATGGCATCGATGAACGGAATGCCCGCGGTCGCGCCAAGCATATTGAAGGCTCTTGAGGGTCCTATGGGGCGCTTGAGCCGTATTAACTTTCGATTTTTGGTAAAGCCACCGCTGTGGGTGAGTTGCCCGGAAATCTTGATGCCTGGCGCGGTACGCTTCAGCGTTTGCGTCAGGTCGGTCAACTGCCCGCGAATACCCTCGTGAAGCCACATCATCTGGTCATTGATGCGTGCATCGGCCTCGACGGTGCAATAGGAGATCGTTGTCATCGCAACACCGCCCTCAGCAACAGCTTGATGGAAGTCAAGCAGTGCCTGGCCGGGGATCCCGTCGGGTGTTTTACCTTCGTAGGTGGCCGCTTTGATAATCCTGTTTTTGAGCGGCAGGTTTCCCAATTGCGCGGGCGAAAAGGCACGGTCTAAGTATTCATTCATGTCGATCTTGATGCTCGATGCTGGAAAGTTATATAGTATCGATATATATCATATATAGTAATACTATATATGCTAGCGGCGATAGCCAGAGCTAAGCGATGACAAAAAATAGCCCAAATATTAAGCGCACACAGGCAGACCGCCGGAACTCATCGAAGCAAGCGGTACTCAGCAGCGCGTTGACGTTATTCGGGCAACGCGGCTATGCGGACACCTCAATTGAGGATATCGCCAAGGATTGTGGGCTCACTATTACGCCGATCTACCACTACTTTGGTAATAAGAAGGCACTGTTTGCCGCCGTTGTCGCCGAGTTAGAACAGCGCATTGTGGACAGCATGGGTGGCGAGTCTGTTGATTCTCAATTGGATAACTTTATTAGTCATTGGAGAGCGTTTCTGGATTTATGTGAAGACCCTGGATTTCGCCGTATCGTACTCGTCGACAGTCCCAATATTCTCGGGCGAGAGCGATGGGCCGATAGCGAGGTGAGCAGGAATGCCCGCGCTTTAATGACTGAGGGGCAGCATCAGGACCTTGGGGCTCGTTATCGCCAAGCCCTGTTTGCCCGCATTATCATGGCTGCCTTTACGGAGGCCGCGCTCATGATTGCGGTGGCTGAAGACAGCCGGGCAGCAAGAATAGAGGCTGAGGCATTGATTGCGGACTTGTTCTCAGGGCAGGCCATTTAAGGTATCGATGGCGCGCGACAACTCAGGTGATGACGGATACCCAGGCTAGTAGGCATTGATGGAGCCCCAATGAACAAGAGAATGGTTAGTCTCGCCTTTGTCGCAGTGACGCTCTTATCCCAGCAATCATTGGGCCAGATTGTCTCTGATACTGCTGAGGCCCGGCCCAATATTTTGGTGATGGTGGCGGATGACCTGGGATGGGCAGATGTGGGCTATCACGGTGGTGACATAGACACGCCGTCCTTGGATCAGCTCGCCGAACAGGGGGTTCAGCTCAATCGCTTCTACACCACCCCCATTTGTTCGCCAACACGTGCGGCTTTGATGACCGGCCGCGACCCCATTCGGCTGGGGGTCGCTTATGGTGTGATTCTCCCCTGGGATAATACCGGTGTGCATCCCGATGAACATTTTATGCCGCAGTCTTTCCAGAGCGCTGGCTATCAAACAGCGATGGTGGGGAAGTGGCATTTGGGCCATGCGCAGATGACCTACCATCCCAATAATCGTGGTTTCGATCATTTCTACGGGCATCTTCATACGGAGGTCGGGTTTTATCCGCCCTTTGCTAACCAAGGAGGAAAGGATTTCCAACAAAACGGCGTATCGATTGACGACGATGGCTATGAAACCTATTTGCTGGCTAATGAAGTCTCCCGATACATCAGAGAGCGAGACAAGAACCGACCGTTTTTTATGTACATGCCTTTTATCGCACCGCATACGCCGCTGGATGCGCCGCTAGAGCTGCAAGAGAAGTACGAAGATATCAATACAGATCTACCACCCGCGCGGTCGCGACAGACTGATGACACTCGCCGCATCTCGACGATGATGCTCCAACCCAGCGCTCGGCCGATGTACGCCGCGGTGGTCGATGCTATGGACCAGGCCATCGGACAGGTGCTGCAAACCCTCGAAGACGAGGGTATAGCGGATAACACCATTGTGCTCTTTTTTAGTGACAACGGCGGTGCGGCTTATTCCTATGGCGGCGCAAACAACGCGCCCCTTCGAGGCGGAAAGGGAGAGACCTTTGAAGGGGGAATTCGCGTTGTTTCCCTGTTGCGCTGGCCGGCCATGCTCGACAGTGGCCAGCAGTTCGATCAGATTATGAGTGTGATGGATGTGTTTCCAACCCTAGCAGCTGCCGCGGGGATTGAGGCTGGTAATACTTTCAAGCTCGATGGGCGAAATATGTGGCCGGCCATTGCGCTGGATGAAACAGTTTCATTGGAAAAACCGCTGATGTTTGCCTCCGAAATACCCATATACGGGAGCTTTAAATTTACGGCGTTCGATGAGGACTGGAAGCTGGTACAAGAAGTCGAGCAAGAACAGCTGTCGATTACGGTGACCAATTATTTATTTGATATCGCTAACGACCCAAACGAGTACAATAATCTGGCGTCGGCGTATCCCGACATCGTAGAACAGCTCAGTCAAGCCATTCATGATTGGCGAGCACAGTATCCGATCAACGGCACGCGGTCAGAGCTCGTTCCACCGCCTGGCTGGCGTGCGCCTCGGGATTGGGCCAGCTACCCAATTCCGCTTGAGGAGCTGCAGGAGCAAAGCAACACGGGTATGGCGCCCTCACCATCGATTTTGCGTGTTCTGGACTGGCAGCATGGCTCAAGGGGGCGTCTTGAATACAATTGCTCGACCCGGTGGTGGTCGGGTGACGTCTGCATTAAAGAGTAATACAAGGGACTAACGGAACATAAGTAGGAGGGGTGACGTGACCGCTGGAGTGAATGACGGGAGTGGGGATCCAGTTGCTATTACAGTGGCTACCCAGCGGATTGAATATTTGCGAAAGCAATATGGTCTGGCAACAGACTTGATTGGGTCCAAGCTGCCTGAAAATATTGAACAGGGTCGTGCCATTTATCGCGCTATTTTTGCGCCTGAGGTCAAAATCTCGGCCAGTAACGGTGGCGATGGTCCTACTTTTGATGCCGTGGGGCCCGATGCCTGGGTCGATGTGGTTATTCACGCGCTGCAACCCTTTGCGGTTACCCAGCACCTTATCGGTACCCAGCTGGTGACCATAGATACTTTACCCGATTCGAAGGGAATGGGGGGTAGCGCATCGATGGTCAGCTATGTGCAAGCTTGGCACGCTGATCCGGGAAAGTTTGTCGACATCTTCATTGGTACCTACAGCGACAAGGTGGCCTTCGACCCGCATGTCGGATGGCACATTATCGAGATGCGACTGGAGAAAGTCTCGGGCCACAAGGCGTTAGTCTATGAGGCGGGGGGATAACACCCCCAACGGGTCTTTTTTCTGGGCATTACCAATGTAGTCAGCAGTCAGCTTGCCTCGTTGGAATGTAACGGCAGCCGCACCCGGCACTATCTTTGTAGAGCCTGTTTCTCGGCCTCACAGTCTCCTTTTGGATCTTCGCTATTTGCTTTTGCCTTCGTTATTTCGCTGCGAGCTAATGCTCTAGCTTCAAGAAAGTCGGCATTGCTCTGGAGCCGAGCGAAAGCGGCCGACCCGACCAAAATCCCCGCTTGCACATCGCTCCTCCAATGAACATTACAAACGTTTCGGCTGTCACCGAACGCAATACCCCTAGCTAGAATTTGCTCCGCCCGATCGGGTACTAGATCAGAAAGAATCAACGCCCATCCCCAGCCGATCGCGGTGTGCCCCGACGGATACGAGCCATCGCCTCTTAACATTTCCTCCTCTTCCGGCGTGCAAATTGGTTGTTGGTTACCCATAAAAGGACGCTCACGCTGATA
>Ga0181607_10004192_pt1 | contig 12380 bp, 8 predicted proteins | sample 041ome_9_FD_132420 | JGI IMG/M metagenome (GOLD analysis project Ga0181607, IMG submission 132420) | Coastal salt marsh microbial communities from the Groves Creek Marsh, Skidaway Island, Georgia - 041413US metaG (megahit assembly) | ecosystem: Environmental > Aquatic > Marine > Intertidal zone...
AGATCCGCAGTTCCAGCCATTCGGACAGCGCGTTCACAACCGACACGCCCACACCGTGGAGTCCGCCCGAAACCTTGTAGGAATTCTGATCGAACTTACCGCCCGCGTGCAGCTGGGTCATGATGACTTCGGCGGCCGAAACGCCCTCTGCCTCATGGATCTGGACCGGGATTCCGCGCCCGTCATCCGTGACGGTGACGGACCCGTCGCCATTCAGCGTGACGGTCACTTCGGTACAATGTCCCGCCAGCGCTTCGTCGATCCCGTTATCGACGACCTCGTACACCATATGGTGCAAACCGCTGCCGTCATCGGTGTCACCGATATACATACCGGGGCGTTTGCGCACCGCTTCGAGACCCTTCAGAACCTTGATGGAATCCGCACCATATTCTGCGGAATTTTGCTCGGTTTCAGCCATGTGACCCTATCCGTTATATTTTAAGCGTTTTATACGAGGGATTGGGGCACTTGTCACGCGATCCCACCATATTTTGCGTCGGAAATGAGATTTTTCTCTATCAGAGAAATGCCAGCACTATCCCGACACAGATCAGCAACACACCAGAGCCGATATTCAACCGTTTCAACTGTCTGGGCGATGACAAAAGCGCCCTGACTTTCCCGACAAACCCCGACAGCATTACGTTGCCAAGAAAGGGAATGACGATCGACACCAGTACGATTGCAATCACATCTAATAGGGTCAAAGACCCCACGTCGAAAAAGCCGGGCAGCACGCCCATGTAGAACAGGATGGCTTTGGGGTTGCTCAGGATCACAACCACACCGGCAACAAATCCTGCCCAGATGCCGGGGCGCGTTAACCGGCTATCGGAAGAAATGCTTTTGTCCGCGTGCCAGATCAATAGCCCGCCCATGCTTACGAACATCAAAGCCGCAACAATACCCAGCAGATGCAGGAAATCTGCATAAAGGCTGACAATCCAGCTTACACCCCATATAGCCAGCACCGGCCAAACCGCATCTCCGACAGCTACCCCCAGCGCCAAAGGCCAAGCCGATTGAAATCCTCCGGATAATGCGCGGGCAACAATTGCCAGCCAGACCGGCCCAGGGGTGATGAACAGCACGAAAATAGCCACTCCGTAAAGGAACAAATCCCAGAACGCGATTGTCATCTGGTGCCTCCAATAGGGCCGCATTGGCTGATGCCCGCGCTCTCCTGAACCTCAAGATACTGTGCCCGATCCCCAAGCGCTTCGAAAAGTTCCGCGCCGGTGCCGGTCATCCACGCCTGCGCCCCAAGCGCGCAGATTTCGTCATAAAGCGCCGCGCGCCTGTTGACGTCAAGATGGGCTGCGACCTCATCCAGCAACAGAAGCGGCGGCATGGCGATTTCACTGGCCAACCCGCGTGCATTGGCAAGAATCAGCGAAACCAACAGCGCCTTTTGCTCACCTGTCGAACAATCCCGCGCCGGCACCTCTTTGTCGCGGTAGACCGCATTAAGATCGGCACGGTGCGGCCCTACAAGCGTCCTTCCGGCAGCCAGGTCACGACGGCGGGTTTCTGACCAGCATCCCGTTAGATCTAACGCCGTTTCGGGTAGCTCTCCCTCGGCATGGGTTATCTCTAAACTGGCCGACGGAAACGCCGTTTCCGCGTTTTCCTGAGCGGCTAGCAACTTGCGCACGGCTTCTGCCCTGTTGCGGATAATTGCCTCGGCGGCCTCGGCCATCTGACGCTCTAACGCGCGATACCAATGATCGTCCGCCACTTGATCTTTCAACAATCGGTTCCGTTCGCGCATGGATTTTTCATAAGCCAAACTGACCTCGGCATGGGATGGCTCAAAACTCAGCGCCACACGGTCCAGAAACCGCCGCCGCCCGTCTGCGCCTTCGATCCATAAGCGATCCATCGACGGCACCAGCCACAGCACCCGCGCAATCCGACCTAGCGCCACCTGTGACGCCGCTTTGCCGTCAATCTTGACCTGACGCGCTGCCCCGTCCTGAGACCATGTTTCAATTTCGTGAACCATATGCTGGCTGTGTAACTCGCCCGCCAACTTCCAACCCAGTGCCTCGGGGCGGCGCACCATGTCTGCAGCCGCAGCCCGTCGCATCCCGCGACCGGGCGAGAACAGCGAGACCGCCTCGAGAATGTTGGTCTTGCCCGCACCATTCAACCCATGGATCGCCACAGGGCGCCCATCAAGCTGCAACCGTGTTTTCTGATGCGAGCGGAAATGAGACAGCATCAAAGAAGACAGAAACAACTGTGTCATCTTTGAACGCTACCCTTTTCGTCTTACCGTTTAATCGGCTTGTCCAAGTGCTTGCGCAGCCGTGACGGTGTAGATTTCTTCTTGCCTTTATAGGGGTTTTTATCCCCCTGCCCGCGCATGTGCAGTCGGATCGGGGTTCCCGGCATGTCAAAGTCTTCGCGCAGCCCATTCACCAGATAGCGCGAATAGCTGTCAGGCATTTTGTCGGGATGGCTACACATCACCACGAATCCCGGCGGACGGGTTTTTGCCTGCGTCATATAACGCAGCTTGATGCGCTTTCCTTGTGGTGCTGGTGGCGGGTGTTGCTCAAGCATTCCCACTAGCCAACGGTTCAATTGCGCCGTCGTGACGCGACGGTTCCAAATATCATGCGCCCGCAGAATTGCTGCGTGCAGACGATCCAGCCCCCGACCGGTCTTGGCCGAAACCGTCACCAGCGGAGCGCCACGCAATTGCGGAAGAAGACGCTCGAACGACTCTTTCAAATCGCGCAGCTTTTCCTGCTTTTCTTCTTCGATGTCCCATTTGTTGACAGCCACAACAACGGCACGCCCTTCGCGCTCGGCCAGATCGGCGATGCGCAAATCCTGCTGTTCAAACGGGATCGCCGCATCCAGCAAAACCACCACGACCTCGGCGAATTTCACCGCGCGTAGACCGTCGCTGACCGAAAGCTTTTCCAGCTTCTCTTGCACCTTGGCGCGCTTACGCATCCCAGCAGTATCGAAAATCCGCGTATGGGTACCGTTCCATTCGGTCAGAACCGAGATCGAGTCGCGTGTAATCCCGGCCTCGGGGCCAGTCAGCAAGCGATCCTCGCCGATGATCTTGTTGATCAGGGTAGACTTGCCTGCGTTCGGGCGACCGACAACCGCGATCTGCAAAGGCTTTGCTTTGGTCGGCGTGTGATCCTCAAGATCGCTTTCGCCATCTTCATCCACCGCAACCTCGGTCTCGGGCGAATGATCCTCGGCCTTTTTGGCAAGCTCATCCGCAATCGGCATCAGAACCGAAAGCAGATCGCCCATGCCTTCACCGTGCTCGGCAGACAGGCGCATCGGTTCACCCAGCCCAAGGTTCCAGGCTTCGAGCACACCGGCGTCGGCGGCAGCGCCTTCTCCTTTGTTGGCAGCCAGAATCACATGCGCCGAGCGCTTGCGCAGGATATCTGCGAAAATCTCATCGGTCGGGGTCACACCCGTACGCGCGTCGATCATAAACAGGCAGATGTCGGCCATGTCCACTGCACGCTCTGTCAGGCGGCGCATGCGTCCCTGCAAGCTGTCGTCGGTCGCTTCTTCAAGCCCTGCGGTGTCAATGACCGTAAAGCGCAAATCTCCCAGTCGCGCCGCGCCTTCGCGCAGATCGCGTGTCACGCCCGGTTGGTCATCGACCAACGCCAGCCGTTTTCCGACAAGCCGGTTGAAAAGCGTGGACTTGCCAACATTGGGACGGCCCACAATGGCCAGGGTGAAACTCATGTCATTCTCTCGCGAAGCGGATCAAGCCGCCTCGATACAATAGTTTTACGTCAACGGAAAGCGGCAAGCTGTCCTTTGGCTGTAACTACGTAAAGGGTTTCGTTCACAACGATCGGCGCAGTCGCGGCACCGCCAGCAATTGCGACGCTGGCCATCTCGCTGCCATCCACAACCGAGTACTGACGCATGACCCCGTCGCTTGACGCGACAATCAGACGGCCACCCGCCAAAAGCGGTCCGTAATGCACCGAAATCTCGGCGCGACGTTTAGCGTTGTCGTTCAGATAATGCGGCAATTGCTTGGACCAGATCACCGAGCCATCGCGCGCCGACAGGCGGATCAACTGGTTCTGATCGTTGATTGTAAACAGGTCGTTGCGCCCCACCGGCACAATCGTTCCCAGTGTCCCGTTACGCGCTGTCCAGATACGCTCGCCTGTCGAGGCATCCAAAGCTGCAATCCGGCCCGAGGCGTTGCCAACATAGACGCGCCCGTTGTCCAGAACGGGATCAGCGGTGATTTCCGAGATTTCCGAAACGGCAAACCCTTCGCGCTTGCCCGAGACATTCGCGGTCCAACGGCTAAAGCCGCCACGACGGAAAACCGCCTGCACATCCCCCGTTGCATAGGGGAAGATCGCCAGCGACCGACCGATTGCCGGAGCTGCACCGCCGATATAGCTGCCGTCCGAGGGCGCGCCTTCAATGGTCCAGTTGATCCGTCCGGTTCCCGCATCTATTGCCCAAGCGCGGCTGTCGCCCGCCACCATGTACACAATGCCGCCAGCCACTGCAGGGGCCGCAACCCCCGACGCGTTCAGCTCTTGCTCCCAACGGACAGCGCCAGTTTCGGCATCCAGCGCGAACAGGCTACCATAGGCCGAGCTGACGTAAAGTGTGCCATCGTCAACTGCCAAGCCCCCGCCCGACGCATCCGCCGCATCCCGTTTCGGGGCGATATCGGATTGCCACAGCACCGCGCCGCTTGTCGATACGGCAGTCACGACGCCAGCAGCATCTAGTGTAAATATCCGCTCACGCTCTACGACAGGTTCGGCCGTGATCCGCTGCTTGCGGCTGTTTCCTGCACCGATATCAACGCTCCAAACAGGCGCAATCGTTTCGGCCAAAGCCACATGATCCGGGGCGTGATCAATATCACTGCCGCGATGGGTCCACTCAGAGTTCGTTCTCGCGCGGGGCAAGCGTATTTCCGCCGATCCCGCCACTTCTGCTGCGATCTGACCTGCAAAACCTTCATTCGCGCGGATCGGTTCGCGGGGACCAGCAAGGGTGTCTCCGCCGCCAGACAACCGGTCGCAAGCCGTGATCGAGACTGTCGCTGCAAGAACCAGCAGAGTTTTCGTAAGTTTCAAGCTCATTGTGCCGTGCCCCATGACTTGGTCACATCAGTTTCCGGAGGAAAGGGTAAAGTCCCCGATTTCCTTTGGCTCACTGCCCAGCGCCACAATCAACTGCACAGCCCGCGTGCGCAAGCCCGAAGATGCTTCCGCGTCGATGCGGATATCTTCCAACATGGTCACGGCATCCTCGACACGTCCCTGCTCGACCGCAATAAGTGCCAGTTGTTCAAGGGCAATCATCCGGTAGGGTTGACCGGGCGCGCTCATGCCTTCGAATGCGGCAATGCGATCTTCCGCGCTCAGGACGTTTGCCCCGACCAGCAGGGATTTCAATTCCGCCAACTGACGATATTCAATCGGAGCATCCGGATTGCCCGCAACTTTTTCCAGCATGGCCAAAGCGGTTGCCGTATCGTCCGACAATTTTGCTTCGTGTGCGGCGATCAAGGACACCAGCGCCTGAACATCAGCCGAGTCGCTATCAATCGCCACAAGGGCCGCAACCCGCGCATCCGCCTGATCGTTTTCCAGCGCAGAAAGGATCGCGTCGCCGGTCTGGCGCGCCTCGTTTGTGTTGCTGACTCGTTGCCACTCAAAATAGGCCGAGGTTCCCACGATCAACAGGACGACAACAACAGCGATCCATCCATACTTTCTAAGGCTTTGATAAAGCTGGTCTCTGCGGACCTCTTCGGTGACTTCATCAATGAAACTGTCGGTATCGCTCACACCTATCCCCATTCGTTTCCTTGGCGGTTCAACCGCCTGTCTAACCCTCTCTTACTTCATGCCGTTGATAAATGCCAAGGGCATCAAAACGGAGACATGTCATATAGGTTTTGCTGCATTGCAAAAAAGAGTGATCTAAACTAATGAGTTTAGCGTATTAGGGTCAAACACTTGGAAATCTCGCAGACCCCACTAACTACGTAGAAGCTGACAGCTTTCAGAGAACAAAATATGAAACTGGTACCATTCCTGACGGCCATTCTGGTCACAGTATTTCTTTACTTCCTCGTGATCGAGCGCGAGACCTTTTTCGAGTTTGCCGGCCTCTCTAAGGCGGCAGAGACAGAAGAAGTGGTTGAAAGCACCGCAGCGCCGACGCCTTCCTCTGAAGAGATTGAAGAAAAGGTCGTTTCGGTCATCGCCCGACGGTCCGAAGCGCAAACGATTGACAGCGCCGTTGTCCTGCGTGGCGACACCCGCGCCGCACGTCAGGTTGAACTGCGTTCGGAAACCAGTGGTCAGGTGATCTCTGAGCCGCTGCGCAAAGGAACATTTGTTGAAGCGGGTCAGGTGATGTGTCAGATCGATATCGGCACCCGCGAGATTTCGCTGGCCGACGCTCAGGCCCGTCTGGCCGAAGTGCGCGCCCGCATTCCGGAAACCGAATCCCGCATTCCCGAAGCCGAAGCACGCATTGAAGAAGCCAAATCGCGCTTGACCGAAGCGCAGATCAACCTGAACGCCGCTGAAAAACTAGCCGAAGGGGGTTATGCCTCGGAATCCCGCGTGGCCAATGCCACCGCTGCTGTACGCAGTGCCGAAGCCGGCGTACGTAGTGCCGAGGCAGGTTTGAATCTGGCCATGTCAGGGCTTGAGAATATCCAAGCTTCCATTCAAAGCGCCGAAGCGGGTGTGGCGTCTGCCCGCCGCGAAATCGAAAAACTGGAAATCACGGCTCCTTTTGGAGGCATTCTAGAATCCGACACAGCCGAAATCGGAAGCTTGATGCAACCCGGATCGCTGTGTGGAACAATCATCCAACTTGATCCCATTGTTGTTGCTGGCTTCGTGCCTGAAGCAGACGTGAACCGTATCAACGAAGGCGTCCGCGCCGGTGCCCGCTTGATCGACGGCACAATGGTTCAGGGCACAGTCAGCTTCCTGTCACGTTCGGCTGACCCAAAAACCCGCACATTCCTCGTTGAGATTGAAGTTGCCAACACAGACCTGCGCATCCGTGATGGCCAAACAGCAGACATTCTTATCGAAGCCGACGGCGCCTTGGCCCATCTATTACCACAATCTGCGCTGACACTCAGCAATGATGGCACACTGGGCGTGCGGATCGTAACGCCGGAAGGCACCGCGAAATTCACCCCCGTCAAACTCTTGCGCGACACAGCGCAGGGTGTCTGGCTGGGAGGCCTGCCGGCAGTGGCGAACGTGATCCTTGTGGGTCAGGAATATGTCACCGAAGGCAGTGCGGTTCTGGCAAGCTATGAAGAGGTGCTAAAATGACCGGCATCGTAGATTGGGCCGCATCGCGCGCCCGCATGGTTATGGCATTTATTCTTCTGTCGCTTCTGGCAGGGGGATTTGCTTACGTCGGCCTTCCCAAAGAAGGCGAGCCGGATATCGAAATTCCGGCGCTTTTCGTCTCGGTCCCCTTCCCCGGTATTTCCGCCGAAGACAGTGAATCGCTTCTGGTTAAACCTATGGAGATCGAGCTTGCCGATCTCGATGGCTTGAAAAAACTCTCGTCCACCGCCGCCGAAGGCTATGCAGGTGTGGCGATGGAGTTTGAATTCGGCTGGGACAAAACCAAAACCATGGCCGATGTGCGCGACGCAATGAATTCAGCGCAGGGCAAGTTCCCTGACGGCGCGGAAACCTACTCGGTCAACGAAATCAACTTCTCGGAATTTCCGATCATCATCGTAAACCTGACAGGCGATTTGCCGGAACGCACGATGAACCTTGTCGCCAAAGGACTTCAGGAAGAAATCGAGTCGATGGATTCGGTTCTGGAGGCGGGCATCGCGGGCCAGCGTGACGAGATGGTTGAAGTCATCATCGATCCTCTGCGGCTTGAATCCTACAACGTGACAGCCAACGAGCTGATCAACGTCGTGCGCAACAACAACCAGTTGATCGCAGCAGGCGAGATCGAAACGAGCCAAGGCAAGTTCAGTATCAAAATCCCTTCAAGTTTTGATGAGCCGCAGGACATCTACTCACTACCTGTCAAACGCAACGGCGACCGCGTCGTGACCTTGGGCGATCTGGCTGAAATCAAATTGGCATTCGAAGATCAGGTCGGAACCGCGCGGTTCAACGGTGAAAAAACGGTGGCTCTTCAGGTCATCAAAAAGCGTGGTTTCAACCTGATGGACACTGCCGAAGCTGTTAAGCTCAAAGTGGACGAACTGTCCGAGGCATGGCCCAACGAATTGAAGGCAGCGGTCGAGGTCGGCACCTCGAACGACCAAAGCGTCATTGTCGGCAGTATGGTCGGCCAGCTTGAGGGCTCGGTTCTGACAGCGATCGCACTTGTGATGATCGTTGTTTTAGCGGCGCTTGGCCCCCGCCCCTCGCTGCTTGTTGGCTTTGCAATCCCCACTTCATTCCTACTGTGTTTCGCGCTGCTTGCGGTCATGGACATCACGATTTCCAACATCGTCATGTTCGGTCTGATCCTTGCGGTGGGCATGCTTGTGGACGGCGCCATTGTGGTTGTGGAATATGCGGACCGCCGGATTTCCGAAGGAGTCGGCCCGATGCACGCCTATGTCGATGCCGCCAAGCGTATGTTCTGGCCCATCGTCAGCTCGACCGCGACAACGCTTTGTGCCTTCCTGCCGATGCTGTTCTGGCCGGGCGTACCGGGGCAGTTCATGGGAATGCTGCCCGTGACACTGATCTTTGTTCTGACCGCGTCGCTGGTGGTAGCTTTGGTCTATCTTCCGGTATTGGGCGGTGTGACCGGTCGTTTGACCCGCACTTTCAGCACTATTGCAGAAAGCCTGCGCCGCTCGACCCCATGGATCGTCCGCGCGGCTCTGGTGCCTGTGGCTATCATTGGGCTTTTTGCGTCGGTCATGCAGGCCGTCAACCCGGGGTATCTATTCGACGGCGAACCGCTGTTCGAGGGCACGCTGGGCTATGCGCCGGGCGTTGCGATGTTCATCGTGGCCAGCTTCGTGACCTCGATCATCATGACTGCCGCCAAGCCGCAGCGCCGTGAAAAAGTAGGCGACAACAGCGGCTTGAACGCCTTTGGGTGGCTCATCAAGCTACTGACGGCAAATCCAATAATGCCGCTTGTGACCATCGGGGCTGTGATTGCCTTTGTGATGTTCACCTTCACGCAGTTTGGCGAAAATAACAAAGGCGTCGAGTTCTTTGTTGAATCCGAACCAGAGCAGGCCATCGTCTATGTTCTGGCGCGCGGGAACATGTCGCTTGAGGAAAAAGATGCTCTGGTATCGCGTGCCGAACAGGTTGTTCTGCAACACCCCGGCATCAAAACAGCCTTTGCCTTTGCCGGCGAAGGTGGTCTGAGCAGCAACACGGGCGGTGCGTCGGTGCCTTTGGACACCATCGGCCAAATCCAGCTTGAAACTATTCCATGGGATGATCGCCCGACAGTTTCGGAATACTGGTTTACCATCCCTCTGTTGAACATCGACGTGAACCGGACGGTGAAAGACCCCGCATGGGACGGTGATCTGGTGCTGTCGCAACTGACCGAGCAGCTGGAAGCCCTCCCCGGGACACGGATCGAAATTCTAGCTGCCTCGCGCGGTCCGGCATCGACCAAACCGGTCAGCCTGCGTTTGAAATCCGACAACTGGGACAATCTTGTTGCAGCCACGCAATCCGTGCGCGCCAAGTTTGATGAAACCGACGGGTTGTTGGCTATCGAGGACAGCCTGCCCCTGCCTGGCATTGACTGGCAGATCGACGTCGACGTCGAAAAAGCCGGACGTTACGGCGCAGATGTTGCCACCGTTGGCGGCATGGTCCAGCTGGTGACCCGTGGCATCCTGCTAGACACGATGCGCATCGACAGCTCGGACGAAGAAGTCGAAATCCGCGTCCGCCTGCCCGACGAAGACCGCGTACTGTCTACACTGGATACGCTTAAGGTCCGCACGCCGGAAGGACTTGTTCCACTGGCCAACTTCATCACCCGCAAACCGGTGGCAAAACTTGCCGAGATCAGCCGCGAGGACGGCAAGCGCTACTTTGACATCCGTGCTGCCGTTGCAGCCGGAGCCACCAACGAAGACGGCTCGGCGATCAACGCCAATGAACGGATTGCCTACCTGACCGAGTGGCTCGAAGCGAACCCGCTTCCGATAGGTGTGACCTATGAATGGACCGGCGATGCGGTGGATCAAGCCGAAAGTCAGGAATTCCTGATGACAGCCTTCGCGGGGGCGCTGGCGCTGATGTTCATTATCCTACTGGCGCAGTTCAACAGCCTCTATAACTCGGTGCTGGTGCTTGTGGCTGTGGTCATGTCCACCGCTGGCGTTCTTTGGGGGATGATGATCATGGATCAGGCGTTCTCGATCATTATGACCGGCACGGGCATCGTGGCCCTTGCGGGAATCGTGGTGAACAACAACATCGTGCTGATCGACACCTATCAGGAATACAGCCAGTACATGCCACGGATCGAAGCCGTCGTACGCACCGCTCAGGCGCGTATCCGTCCGGTTCTGCTGACCACCATCACCACGATGGCAGGATTGATGCCGATGATGTACGGCCTGTCGCCCGACTTTATCAACGGCGGCTACACCATCGACAGCCCGACGGCCTTGTGGTGGAAACAGCTGGCAACCGCTGTGGTCTTCGGTCTGGGGATCGCCACCGTTCTGACGCTTGTCTTCACCCCGGCCATGCTGGCGGTACGCGTCTGGGTCGGAACCTACGCGCTGTGGTTCTCGCGCCTGCTGGCCGTGATCACTCGCGGTCGCTCGGGACGCGCCGCCCGCGATTGGGCGCTGAACCGCGCGGCCCGCAAATCCGGCACGCCTTTGATCCTTTGGGACACCGAGGACGATCCTGCGCCGGCCGAGCAAGGGTTCACCGCTGGCACCGTGCCCCTGCGCGCCGCGGAATAAGCAATAAGCGCGGGATAATAGGCTAAACTCCTGCCGGTATTATCCGTTTATATGAACAATTCGGGGCGGCTTCACACCGCCCCGCCAATCATCGACGGTCGACCTTGTTTAAACAGATCACAACACCAAGGCTGCTGCTAAAGCCCATTCAGGACGAGGACGCCCCCGCCCTGGCTGAAATCGTGTTTTCAGACCCCGAGGTCATGTCCACGATGTACATGGATACCCGCGCCAAGGGCAGTGCTATGAAATGGGCGAAACTCTGGATCAACGCGGCCGGTGAAAGCGCCCGCCACATCTGGGAAGACGGCGGCATGGGTCTTTTTGGCATCTTCCCCAAAGCCGCCCCCGATTTTCTGATCGGCGTCGCCGGCTTCTTTATGGAACGCGGGCGCGATCATCGCTGGAAAGGCCAGGTCATCTTCTCTCTAGGTTCGGCAATCCACGATCGCGGCATCATGGGCGAGGTCGCAGATGCCCTGCGCCCGCGCCTTTATGTGCTAAACGATCTGGGCATCATCTATGGCGTATTCTGGGAAGGCATCGCCCCCGGCGCCGCCCGCATCCTGCGCAATATGGGGCTGTCGATGACCGGCCGCCACCCCGTGCTTGAGGAATACACCAAAGACGCTTGTGTGGGCATGTTCGGCTATGATCTGTGGCATCTGGAACATTGCCTTGAAAAAGATCTGACCCTGAATGCCATCCGCGCCGCAGGACGGGCGGGCACCTTTGCCGCCGAAGGGTTGAAGAACAAAAAGGCCGCCCTAACGCTGATCATCTAACGCGCGCCCAACGTATCGCCGGAATTGTTGTTGCAGGTCGTCAACGCATCGATGGAGAACCCCGGACTGCCCTATTTGGAAATCCACGGTGCAGGCGCCCGAGAGGTGCCGCATAACCATTTCAGAAACGAGATTGCGCGCAAGAAATCTCAGATCGCCGCCTGAGCCCACGCCAATTGCCCCGCACCAAAACAGGTTGGGCAGGGTTTTGACAATCTGTGTATCGTGAAGAAGAAAAGGCGGGCCCGCCCCAAGCGGTTTATGCCAGTCAGAGGATTTCCCCCCTGATCGTCGATCTTCCGGTCTCTGGCCGGGTCCCTAAGCATCCTCGCTCACGCTAGCCGTAAACCCGTTTCACCTTGTGCATGCGTGAAAGGGTGTACAGGGCGCGGGGTTAAGACGGCGTGAGTGCTGCGTTCGGTGGGGGCCGATTGATGGGGTATAACCCCGTCCTACCCCGAGGAAACGCGCGAGCGCCGACGCATCGGGGCGGCATCATTGCCCCATCGTGAGGCACTTTATCTCTCAAAACCTTCGGACGGTTGCGAGTGGCGCTAGGTCGCAAAAGCGCCGCCCCATCGGGGCGGGTCGGCGCTCGCGCGGCAGCCTACGGCTGCTATTCGCGCGGG
>Ga0181607_10004199_pt1 | contig 12370 bp, 13 predicted proteins | sample 041ome_9_FD_132420 | JGI IMG/M metagenome (GOLD analysis project Ga0181607, IMG submission 132420) | Coastal salt marsh microbial communities from the Groves Creek Marsh, Skidaway Island, Georgia - 041413US metaG (megahit assembly) | ecosystem: Environmental > Aquatic > Marine > Intertidal zone...
AAGGGCTTTCTGTACCTGTTGGGCTATCTCATAACCTGCAAAAGGATACTGGCTCCACCAATCTCTGTTAGATGAAATAGCCACTGCATCAGGATAGTTCTTACCTTCATCACTGATGCTGAAAGCCCTTTGGGCTGCTGCCAAGAAACCACAAACTACTAGCTTCTGTTTCTCTACTGATGTGGGTCTGTCTTCTGGCAGGTTTAACGCCCAGTGAACATTGTCTACTAGGGCTTTAGCTTGTTCATTATATGGCTCGTAGATTGGGCGTAGAGGTATCGTTTCATCCCTCAACATCTGCAACTTTTGAATTATATCGTCCATTGTTTAGACCATACTAAAAGAACAGCCACGAAATAGCTGCTATCAGTACAAGATAAGTTATTGCTCTAAACCAAAGTGGTGCTTCTTCTGGTGGCTCTGACATAAGTAATAAACCTTATTGTTCCAGCTTGAGCTTTCCACTTTATAGACTCAAATACTGAACAAAACTAAATACTTTTTAATAGTTTTGAGATCATACCCCATCCCGTACGAACTCCCTATGGAGCTGATGGAGCTCCAACCACCTATCTGATCAATTATTTCTAACGGGCATTCCACGGTCCTCAGACGATCTCTGAAGGTATGCCTAAGACAATGAGCTGTAAGACCATTAAAGTCTTTCTTGAGCCACTTACCGAGGGCAGCAGAGGCATGGTCAGCTTTACAACTTCCTGCCCTCACATACCTTGGGAATAGATACTTCTCACTACTGTCTGTTAGTGCTTGCTCCATAGCAGTCTTGGCAAAACCAACGAGAGGTAACGTCCTCTCACTATTCTTGGTCTTTAATCGTCTGATGGAGTTAGGTCTAATATGAATAAGCTCCTGCTCCATGTCGATGTCTTGTAGTTCCAATCCAACAATCTCTGCTAATCTACAGCCTGTCTCCCCAAGGAGTGGCATCAAAAGCTTAATCTGACTGCCAGAGGCCAAAGCTGTCTCGTAGCCCCAAAGCAACTGTTCATTGGTAAATGTCCCTCTCTTGGAAACATCATCTCCTTCGTTCTTGATAATTAATCTTGTGAAGGGATTACGTTTATCTAAATCCAACTCTGCATAGGCATAGTTTAGGATAGCACTCAGGCTATTGATCCTCCTTCTTATTGTTGCTGTCTTGTTGCCCTTCAATGTGAGGTGATAAACAAAGAGCTTTGCATCTTCTCTTGTGTAGTCAGCAACCTCTCTATTTCCTGCAAGTGAAATGAATGTATCGACTGCTGTTCTTGGAGGTATCTCATCTATGTGCCTGAGAGACAGATACTCCTCAGTAACCTCAGACAATAAATACGACTTTGGCTTAAAGCTCTCTACAACTTGCTCGACATTCACAGGCAGTACCTCTGCCATGTTATTCCAAGAACTCTCTAAGACCTTACTTAATCTTTGTGAAAGCTCTGCGGCTTCAACAGAGCATTTAGAAAGTGCCTGACGTATGTGAGAACCATAGGCTCCCACTGCGTGTTTAGGCACACGTCTGTTATAGTAATAGGTGCCAGAACGACTAATTGTGTACTGAATGTGTGACATGGAGACACTCCCTCATCAAGAATTGCAAAGGAATATCAATGACTTGTATACGGAAGTTGGTGCCCAAGGAGAGATTCGAACTCTCACGCCCGTGAAGGCGGGGGATTTTGAATCCCCTGCGTCTACCATTCCGCCACTTGGGCACTTGGTGGGTGATTAAACAAATGTTTCGCCAAGGTCCAGAGGGAAAACACGCTTGACTGTAAAAGTTTTGCATGTTTTTTCCGCTTCACAGGTTTAGAGGTTATGATGCTACGATCCCTATATTATTGGACCTTGCGTATGTCCGTAAATCATCGTGCAATTTGGATCTTGGCCGTGGTTGCGTTTGTCGAATCTTCGTTTTTTCCGGTCCCTGTCGATGTCATGCTGATCCCAATGGTTTTGGCGGCACGACATCGTGCATCGCTTTATGCATTCGTTGCGATGGTGTTTTCGGTTCTTGGGGGATTGTTTGGCTACTTGATCGGCATGTTCGCCTTTGAACAAATTGCAGAACCCTTATTGATCGCCCTGGGTAAAGCGGATGCCATGGCCGAATATGCAATACGGTTTAACGACATGGGGTTTTGGACCGTGCTGATGGCGGGCGTCACCCCCTTTCCGTTCAAGGTGATCACAATCATGTCTGGTGCAACGGCGATGCCGCTTTGGTTATTTGTTTCCACTGCGATCATTGCGCGCTCTGTTCGGTTCTTTTTAGTGTGTGGTTTGCTTTACTTTTTCGGCCCACCCATCAAATCATTTATTGAACGCTATCTGGGTTGGGTGTTCGCTGCGGGATTAGCCGTACTGTTTTTGGGCTTTTTAGGGGTACAATATCTATGACGGGACGTAGATTGGGATTGATTGCCACACTTGGATCACTGGGAATGATTATAGCCGCGCTTGGCTTTCAATATTTCGGCGAATTGCCCCCTTGTAAGTTGTGCTATTGGCAACGCTATCCACATATATCCGCGATTGGGATTGGCATTCTGTTCTTATTGCTCGCCTATCGCAGTTTGTTATTACTGGGCGCTTTATCCGCACTAACCACTAGCATTATCGGCGTTTATCATGTGGGCGTTGAGCAAAAATGGTGGCAGGGACCAGATACCTGCTCATCATCATCATCAGACGGGCTTAACATTGATGAATTGCTGGATCAAATCATGACGGCGCCACTGGTGCGATGTGATGAAATTGCTTGGTCTCTGATGGGTATTTCCATGGCAGGATGGAACGCCATCGTGTCCTTTGCACTTGTTCTTATGTGGGTCACAGCTTTCAAAACAACAAGAGTTTAAATATAATCGGCACGCTGCAAACTGTATTTGGCCATCTTTTCGTTTAACGTTCGGCGCGGTAGGCACAGTTCTTCCATTACCTTGGCAATAGACCCTTTGTGACGGCGCATGGTGTTGTCGATTAACATTCGTTCAAAAGCCTCTACATATTCCTTAAGCGGTTTGCCTTCCGTTGTGACAACGGTCGTCATTTCATCCTCGTCCGTCATCAACAGAGATGAGATTGACCCCTCGCCCCGTCTGGATTGCAGCACGGCTTGTTCTGCCACATTCATCAACTGACGTACATTTCCAGGCCATGGCGCCTGTAACAATTGCGCGGCGTCTTGGGCCGAAATTGCGGGTGCATCACAGCCATAGTCATCCGCAAATTGTTCACATTGCCGATTGAACATTTCAAGAATGTCATCCCCACGCTTCCGCAAAGGTGGAACCGTTATTTGCAATGCTTTCAATCGGTACTGCAGATCCGGACGCAGTTTATCCGCTACAGATTTTCCTAACTCTTGTCCATTTCTGATCGCGATGATGCGTGTTTCGGCGGGCGTGCCTTGGGCGTCTATTTCGGCCAATAGTTTACCTTGAACATGTTCGCTTAACACCTCAATATCCTCCAGGACCAGCGTTCCGCCCCGCGCCTCCTCTATCGCCGGTAAAAAGCTATCGTCCGCGTAAACCGGTCCAAACAAACGTCGCAATAATGCATTCTCTTCAAAGGCGGAACAATTTATGATCACGAATTTTTTGACAGCACGATTGCTAACCGCATGCAGCGCATGAGCAACCAATGTTTTTCCTGTGCCCGTTTCCCCGTCAATCAGGATATGACCATCAGCCTGCGCAATATCTAAAATATCTTCGCGCAACCGCTGCATCGGGTTGGACTTGCCCATCAGCTTTTTCATTAATTGTGTGCTATCAGACAATTCGCGGCGCAACGCACGATTATCTAAGGTTAGACGGCGTCGTTGCGTGGCCTTTTTCGCCAGTTGGCTCATCGTGTCGGGGTTAAAAGGCTTTTCCAAAAAATTATAGGCCCCAACGCGCATCGCCTCGACCGCCATAGGGACATCCCCATGCCCTGTAATCATAATGACGGGCAGCGCGCTGTCTCGGGCCATTAATTGACGTAGAAATTGCATTCCGTCCATACCGGGCATCTTGATATCGCTAATGACGATACCAGGATAATCAGGACCGATCACCGCCAAGGCATCCTCTGCCTTGGCAAAACTTTCTGTGTCATATCCTGACAACGCAAGCCATTGTGTAATTGACAAACGCATGTCTTTTTCATCATCCACAATCGCGATTTTCATAGCCTTACCCATAGTTTACTCCGCAGCGTCGTATGGTTATTTTTCAGTGTTGTATTCGTCAATTGGGGGCAGGATAACCTCGAATACGGCTCCCCCGTCATCTGAATTGCGCGCCATTAACCGCCCGCCCATGTCGTTAACGATACCAGATGAAATTGCAAGGCCCAGCCCCGTCCCGTCTCCCGCTTGTTTAGTGGTGTAAAACGGCTCAAACAGATTATCAAGATTGGCAATTCCAAACCCGTTGTCTCGCACAGTTAAGGATATCATTTGCCCAGTGCTTAGAATGATCTCAATTTCGGGATCTTTGACGGTTTTGATGGCATCAACCGCGTTTCGAATCAGATTGATCAAAACCTGTTCAATCCGCATCCGATCCCCCATAACCAAAGCATCCTGATCACTGATTACTTTACTGAGACGCACTTTGTGTTGCTGAAGCTGTGGATCCATCATCGCAAGAGAGGAAGAAACCGCATCTGCCATATTTACGGGCTGAAAACTTTCGCCCCCTTTGCGCGCATAGGATTTCAACTGATGTGTAATCGCGCCCATACGTTCCAGCAGATCATCAATACGCGAAAAGGCCGCCATCGCCTCATCTGAGCGATTTCGGCGCAGCAATAATGCAGCACCTGCCAAATATGTCTTCATCGCCGCCAATGGTTGGTTTAATTCATGCGACACCGCCGCCGACATTTCCCCCAAGGCCGCCAATTTCGAACTTTGCGCCAGACTTTGTTCCGCAACTTGCAGGTTCTCTTCCACTTTTTCGCGTTCTGCAATTTCGCGCTGCAGACGTTGGTTCAGAGCTCGCAAATCTTCGCTTTCGCGCTGGAACGACACCAAGCGCAAGGTATTTCGGCGGTTCAAGAAATAGAAACCCACGGCAAAAATCAAAGCAAATAACATAATTTCAAGGGCCAAAATCGCATTAATACGTTCGCGTACTGTTGAATAGGCCGTGAAATTCGTGATTTGCCATCCTTGGAAACCCAATCTACCCTGTTGGCGCATCACAGCGCGTCCTTGGAAATAACTGTCAAACTGTGAGTCAACCCCTGCCCAATCCGCCGTAAAGCGTAGCGCGCGATCAATCGCGCTTTCTGCGGGTTCTCGCTTCAAGGCCTCTACCTCGGTTAATCCACGCCAACGTGGTTCTGTTGAAAGCACAATGATACCACTGCTGTCAGAGACAAACACCGCATCGGCAATCCCCGCCCATGCACGTTCGAATTGAAGCAAATCCACCTCAACCAATATCACGCCCAAAGGGATATTCTGTGCCTCTAATCGTTTGGCATAATAAAAACCGAAACCACCGCTTTCTTTTTCGTCAACGTTAAACACCGTGTCATTCGACCGCATGGCGTCAACGAAATAGCCTTTTTCCCGATGGGCAGCTGCGATATTATGCCGCTCGGTCGAGGCAACGGTGCGACCATCCACATCCAACAGACTAAGTGAGGCAGCGTTGATTTCATCCAAGAAACTAATCAAACGAAGTGAAGTTTGTGAAAAATCTTTTGATTCCAACGCTGTGATCAACGACTGATCTCGTGCCAACAACTGGGGAACAATAGAGTTTCGTTGAAGTTCGCTTTTTAGGTTCCCACCATAAAGCGCCAATCGCAGTTCTGCACGGTTTGCCGTGCTTTGCGAAAATCGTTCCATCAAAAAGCTGTTGGTCAGAAAAAGCGTAACCGCAGCGATCACAAAAAGAATAGATATCACCAACCGCAGGCGCAGTGGACCGCGAACGTTTCGGATATTATCATCATCAGAATCACTATTTTTCGACGTCATACCGTCAAACCATACCAGCAAAAGATAGGCGTTACACCTTGGCGATTTGGTCCATCAATCCGGCAAAAAACGGCTGACCGTCTGTGCCACCCTGTGCAGGATCGGCCAAACGCTCTGGGTGGGGCATCATACCCAAAACACGGCGATTTTCCGACAGGACACCTGCGATACTGCGCACGGATCCGTTGGGATTATCGGCATAGGTAAAGGCAACGCGACCCTGATCAAACAATGCCTGAGCATCCTTATCATCTAGATTATAGTTCCCATCGTGGTGCGCGATTGGAATTGTAATCGTCTGGCCAATCTTATAAGCTGAAGTATATGCCGATTGGGTCGTTTCCACGTTCAATTCCACGTGTTTGCAAATATATTTCAAACCCGCATTGCGCAGCAAAGCACCCGGTAGTAGCCCCGTTTCAGTCAGCACCTGAAATCCGTTACAAACACCGAAAACATACCCACCGTGATTTGCGAATGCAACGACTGACTGACAAATCGGAGAGTGCGCAGCAATCGCGCCAACCCGCAAATAATCACCAAATGAAAATCCACCAGGGATCGCCACAAAATCTAACCCATCGGGCAAATCCGTATTTTTGTGCCACACCATTGACACATCTGCGCCCGCGGCCTGAAGGGCCACAGCCATGTCGCGATCACAGTTTGATCCGGGAAATTGAATAACGGCTGCGCGCATTAGCTTAACTCGATCTGATAACTTTCGATGACCGTGTTGGCCAATAGATTCTCACACATCTCTTTGACTTCAACCTCTGCTGCGGCCTTGTCCGTGGTAGCCAGATTTAATTCGATCACCTTGCCCTGACGCACCCCTTGGACTCCATCAAAACCCAACGCAGAAAGCGCGTGGCGCACGGCCTCGCCCTGAGGATCAAGAACACCAGTTTTCAGCATGACATGTACACGGGCTTTCATCACTTATCCCTCTTATTCAACGATTGTAGGTTTTGGCATCGGCGCATTTTTGGGCAACACGCCCAAGCGACGCGCAACTTCGGAATAGGCATCTGTCAAATTTCCCAAATCACGGCGGAACACGTCTTTGTCTAATTTGCGGCCTGTTTCGATATCCCATAAACGGCAACTGTCGGGGCTAATTTCATCGGCGATGACCAAACGTTGATAATCGCCTTCATAAAAACGGCCAATTTCAATTTTGAAATCAACCAACCGAATACCTACGCCCAACATCAAGCCAGACATGAAATCATTTACTCGCAAGGCAAGTGACAGAATATCTTCCATATCTTGTTGTGTAGCCCAACCAAAGGCGGCAATATGTTCTTCGGTAACCAGCGGGTCCCCCAAACTATCGTCTTTGTAGCAGTATTCAACGATGGGGCGCGGCATCTGTGTGCCCTCTTCAATCCCCAGACGTTTCGAAATGGACCCTGCTGCATAGTTACGCACAATCACCTCAAGCGGGATGATTTCACATTTACGCACCAATTGTTCCCGCATATTCAGACGTTTGATGAAATGCGTTGGAATGCCAATTGCCTGTAGACCGTTCATGAAAAATTCAGACAAACGGTTATTCAAAACACCCTTGCCGTCGATCACATCTTTTTTTTCAGCGTTGAACGCGGTGGCGTCATCTTTGAAGTACTGAACAATGGTGCCAGGTTCAGGTCCTTCGTATAAAACTTTGGCCTTACCTTCATAAATTTTGGTGCGACGCGCCATTGGAAAACTTTCTATTCTGGATGGCGCCTCTTTAGGATAAATGGCTGCTTGATACAAGCACCCAATACATGTTGAGCCGTATTCATAATCAACGTGAATTTTATGAATTTGTTTTATGCCTCACTCTCTGACACCACGGACCTAATTATCAGGAGTATCCGATGACAAACGCATTTTTGAACATGCTAGACACCCGCGATTGGATTTTGGCAGATGGAGCCACAGGCACGAACCTTTTTAACATGGGCCTGTCATCGGGTGATGCACCTGAATTGTGGAACGAAACCCACCCTGACAACATCCGCAAACTTTACCAAATGGCAGTTGAGGCAGGCAGCGATCTGTTTTTGACAAATAGCTTTGGGGGCAACTCTGCACGCTTGAAATTGCACGATGCAGGACACCGCGCACGTGAACTATCCCGCCTATCCGTAGAACTGGGCCGCGAAATTGCGGATGCTGCGGATCGTCCTGTGGTGGTTGCAGCTTCTGTCGGACCCACAGGCGAAATTTTAGAACCTGTGGGAAGCCTCTCACACGCTGACTGTGTCGAGATCTTTTTGGAACAGGCAATAGGGTTGAAAGAAGGTGGTGCAGATGTGTTATGGCTCGAAACCATTTCATCGCCAGAAGAATACCGCGCCGCGGCTGAGGCGTTTTCGCATGTTGAATTGCCATGGGTTGGCACGATGAGCTTTGATACAGCGGGACGAACGATGATGGGCGTCACCTCGCGCGATATGGTCGCCTTGGTGAACAGCTTGCCAAATCCACCTGTTGCCTTTGGTGCAAATTGCGGAACGGGCGCGTCAGATTTGTTACGCACGGTCCAAGGATTTGCAAATGAGGCCCCTGCCCAAGCCATAATTGCCAAAGGAAACGCGGGCATTCCAAAATATGTGGACGGTCATATTTGTTACAACGGTACGCCTGAACTGATGGCGGATTATGCTGTTATGGCGCGGGACAGTGGTGCAAAAATCATCGGTGGATGCTGTGGCACGATGCCAGATCATCTGCGCGCAATGCGCAACGCATTGGAAACGCGCACCGTCGCGGATAAACCCAGCCTTGATCAGATAATTGCCAAATTGGGTGCGTTTAGTTCTGATAGTGATGGCACAGGAAACGCCGATGCAGCACCACAACGCACGCGACGCTCACGCCGCCGCACAGTCGCATAATCATAGAATTCATCCTGAGCCAAAGGTGGGACTTCGGAAAAGAACAAATCGGATCGCAGTTTGGCCACACGTTCAGCCAAACCCAATCGTTTGAGTACTAACTGACAGCGCTTATGTATTGATCCGGCATAGACACTCTTGTCCTTCATGCAATCGCCAAGGATGCATCGTACAATTTGCCGTCACACATTGTACGCATGTGACCCATCATACAGTGAAATTAATTTTGATAATGCAGCGTTAACCAATCCTACAAAACGACACCATATCACTCAGGCGTTGAATAAGCGCCAAATGCATTTTGGGAGCACGTGCATAAGACTCCATGCAGATTGACAGGGTGCGCTCGAAATTGGGCAAGAATATTCCGACCAGTGTTGACCCCTGATCCGTCAATAAGCTCAATTGATCAATATCCCCTTCAATCAACGCCACCTCAGCGACAAGGATAACAGGGTGAATTGTATCCAAAATCGATTCTAATATCTGTCGGGTAGTTTTATAACACCTTTGAATCGCCGGATAGCGGTCGGAATTTGTACCAAGCTCAATCGGTGCCACCTGATATTTGGGGCGAGCCAATTCACGGTCTAAATGATCGGCGACGCCGGCTTATGCAAAAAGTTTGGTTTCAACATCAAAGCCGGGGGATAGTTCCAAATAAATCTGACTGGAACGTGCGTAATAATAATCAAACCGTTGTTCGCAACTGCGATAGGCATTGTTCGCCCCATCAAACGGAGGAGCTGGGGATGTATCATGAGTAATAGCGGTTTTGGCGGATGCTTTGATGACAACCTTCCGTAAAATCTGCGCCTCTCCCTCTTTATCCCAACCACCAACAAACCAGCCTCTTTCCTACTTATCGAAGCGAGATTTTCGAGCGCCAATTGAACCGCGCACACGCACCTTTTTATTTGGAGCGATGATCACATGATGACCCATGACCGCACCCCAAAACAAAACAGAACATTTGTAAAGATTATGCATTATTTGCATCGTGCAAACCCTAGATGTTTCAAAAAAATGAGGCTAAGTCGGGATTTAAATGCTTCTTGTCGCAAAATGCCAACTTAGGGCGCGACAAAATGGCATTTGGTGAATTAACCAAACCGCGCGCTGCGCATTGATAAGGAAGCAAACTATGTCCGAAGAAGACGACATCATCCTATCCGAACTAGACGATGAGGAACTGGTTCAACAGATGTTTGATGACCTTTACGATGGCCTGAAAGAGGAAATCGAAGAAAGTGTTAACATTCTTCTAGAGCGCGGCTGGGCGCCATATCAAATTCTAACAGAAGCGTTGGTTGGCGGTATGACCATTGTTGGTCAGGATTTCCGTGACGGCATTCTTTTTGTGCCCGAAGTTCTGTTGGCAGCAAACGCGATGAAGGGTGGTATGGCGATCTTGAAACCATTGCTAGCTGAAACAGGCGCGCCACGTGTTGGTAAAATGGTGATCGGCACAGTTAAAGGTGACATCCACGACATTGGTAAAAACTTAGTTTCCATGATGATGGAAGGCGCGGGTTTTGAGGTGGTCGATTTGGGCATCAACAACGCCGTAGAAAGTTATCTCGAAGCGCTCGAAACAGAACAGCCCGACATTTTAGGCATGTCCGCACTTTTGACAACAACGATGCCCTACATGAAGGTGGTGATCGACACGATGGTCGAACAAGGCGTGCGTGATGAATACATCGTTCTTGTTGGAGGCGCGCCGCTGAACGAAGAGTTTGGCAAAGCGATCGGAGCAGACGCATATTGCCGCGACGCCGCTGTAGCAGTTGAAACAGCCAAAGAGTTCGTTGCGCGCAAGCATAATCAACTGTGATAGAAACTTACACAGATTATTCAAAGGCTCGCGCGTGATCCTTGCGTGGGCCTTTTTTCTTGGAACATGGCGATGGATATTACGGATCACGAACTTAGTCATCAGGAAACAACATTGACTGAAAACCAAGGTCGCTTGTTGCTATTGGCCTGCGGGGCGTTGGCGCGTGAAATTTTGGATATCATCGAGCACCATGGATTTTCACATCTTGAACTAAAATGTCTGCCAGCAATCTTACACAATGCGCCTGAAAAAATCACACCCTTGGTCGAGGAGAAGATCACAAAATATCGTGCTGCCTACGATGATATTTATGTGCTTTATGCGGATTGCGGCACCGGTGGACTATTGCAAGCGGCCTGCGATCGTTTGAATGTGAAAATGTTGCGCGGACCCCATTGCTATTCCTTTTTTGAAGGTAATGAAAATTTCAAAAAACGTGATGAAGCTACGGCCTTTTACCTGACCGATTTTTTGGTTCGACAATTTGATGCATTCGTTTGGAAACCCTTGGGATTGGATCGTCACCCTGATCTGATTTCGATGTATTTTGGAAACTACACCAAACTGGTTTATCAGGCGCAAAACCCAACAGATGCATTGATCGAAAAGGCGCGCGGCTATGCCAACAAAATGGAATTGGAATTCGAATATCGTCCCACTGGCTATGGTGATTTGGAAGCGGAACTGATCACTTTTGCAAAGTCGTAAGTGCAAATCTCCCGCCAGACCACAAGCTTGACTAACATCATCGCGCCTTGATTGCGAAAATATCAGGCGGCGATTGTTTGAATTTTATCTACCATCGAGCGCACACCGTTTGATCGCTGGGCAGACAAATGCTCGTTTAACCCCAGTCGTGCCAATTCCGCGTGTGCATCAACTGCGGCCACTTCATTAAGGGGCAGACCGTTATAAAGCATGCGTAACACTGCAACCAACCCGCGCACGATCATCGCATCACTGTCCCCGTCGAAACGAAATGTACCGTCCTCGGTATAAAACTGAAGCCATACTTGCGATGCGCACCCATGCACTTTATTCGCGTCCACCTTAAATGCGGCGTCCAAATCCTCCATCGCTTTGCCCATATCAATGACGTGACGATAGCGATCTTCCCAATCGTCTAGGAATTCAAAATCTTCTACAATCTCTTCAAATGCTGCGCTGGCCATGACTGTCCTTTCGTTAAAGATAGATTTAGGCAGGGTTTCGCCAAAGGTCTAGGGCAAGTCACGCTTTTCATGGAGATTAATTTACGCTACCAATTCCAAAAACCAAAAGGATTGGGTACATGCGCCGTATTGTAATACAATTGCTGTTGCTATCGCTGGCTGGGTCCTGTTCGCAGATCAGTTCCCTGAGCAATAGGCTGCGCGCCCAAGAGGGTCCGCCTAGCCTGATCCCAGAAGAAAACATGATGAGCGGCATTAAAGAACGCAAATATATGGGGAAACCAGTCTATCAAATCGCAGATTTGAAATTAGAACCAACATCAGACGGTAAAATTTTGGTTGTGACTGCCTATGCCACCCACGCAGGGGCCTCGAATGCTGAATTTAAGGCGGTTGCAACCGTACCCGCTGGCGAATTGCATTTCGTGCTGTATGCAGAGCCCGACTCGCGCCAGTCCATTGGCACACCCACAAACCG
>Ga0181607_10004207_pt1 | contig 12353 bp, 9 predicted proteins | sample 041ome_9_FD_132420 | JGI IMG/M metagenome (GOLD analysis project Ga0181607, IMG submission 132420) | Coastal salt marsh microbial communities from the Groves Creek Marsh, Skidaway Island, Georgia - 041413US metaG (megahit assembly) | ecosystem: Environmental > Aquatic > Marine > Intertidal zone...
TCACTTCTATCTTTTTGGGCTGTGCTATGATTTCTGGCGCCGGCGCATCACGCAGCGGTGGCGAGGTTGGCAATTCTGTGGGCAGTGCGGCTAGCTGGCGCCTGACTTTGATCGGGTTGATGCGTTTGAACTGGCGTTCCAATATATCCATCATATGGGCGTCACGGCTGCGTGATGTTTTGCCGCCAAAAACCACGCCAATCAGCCGCACATTATTGCGTTTAACAGTGGCAACAAGATTAAAGCCAGATGCATTAATATAGCCGGTTTTAATGCCGTCAGTGCCCTTAAATTTGCTTAGCAGCTTGTTATGGTTGCCAAATTTTCGGCCGTTCCAATTAAAGCTTTGGGTGCTGAAATATTTAAAATATTCGGGAAAATCACGCCGCATCGCAATGGCAAGGCGCGCCATGTCACGGGCGGTGCTACGCTGCTGGCTATGCGGCAGGCCTGATGCATTGCGAAATTTAGTACGGCTCATCCCAAGCGCTTGGGCCTTGCGGGTCATGCGTTGCGCAAATTTGCGTTCGCTTCCGGCCAGCTTTTCGGCAATGGCTGTGGCAACATCATTGGCTGATTTTGTGACAAGCGCATAAATGGCTTGCTCGGCGCTAATCGATTGGCCCGGTTTCAGATATAGTTTTGATGGTGAGCGGCCAGCTGCGATTTTTGATACCGGGATCCTGCTTTTCAAACTCAGCCGTCCGGCTTCAATATCTTCAAAAAGCAAATACAGCGTCATGATTTTCGTCAATGATGCTGGGTAGCGCAGGCTGTCGGCGTTGCGTGCAAATAACACTTGGCCAGAATCTTCCTCGATAACGATAGCCGCATATTTGGCGGCCTGTGCCGGCGTGCTAGCGGCCGCAAACACCACAACCAATGACATAAAAAGCATTGTGACGATGCGGGCCATGACAGATGTAATTACCGGCCGTCTGGCCATGTGACTTGGTGCCATTAAGGCGCGCTCCGCATCATTTCGTCTAACACAACCCACAAACAGCAAGAATCATACCCTAATTAGCAATCAACTCAAGAAACTTAGTAAGTTTTTATGAATAAACTGATCTTGGCCCTTTTTTTGCCATTAATTCTGGGTTTTTTTTATACTAGCCCTTTTCGAATGGGAATTAATGCCAATATCATAATAGTGCCCAAAAACATGCGCTTTATGATAGGCTGAGAATACAGCCGCAAATGCGCGGATGGTTAAATTTTTTTGAAGATGATGACATGGCGAATGATGAACAAAAGAATGGTGGGGGACAGTCACAGTTGGTTCTGGACAGTCGTACGAAAACCAAAAAACCGTCGATGTACAAAGTGATTATGCTGAATGATGACTATACGCCGATGGAATTTGTTGTTCATGTATTGCAACAATTTTTTGGTCGTTCCAGCAGCGAAGCCACCAAAATTATGATGAATGTGCACCAGCGCGGGGTCGGCGTGTGCGGTGTTTACAGTTTTGAGGTGGCCGAGACCAAAGCCCAGAAAACCATGCAATATGCTAGACAAAATGAACATCCATTACAGTTACAGTTAGAAAAGGAATAGGCACCATGCTGTCACGAGAACTCGAAGAAACATTGCGCCGGGCGATGTCGAGCGCAGCGTCAAGATCGCATGAATTTGCCACGCTTGAACATTTGCTGCTGGCGCTGACAGATGACAGTGATGCTATTGAAGTGCTGAAGGCGTGTGATGTCGATATCGCCGCGCTTCTTGAAAAGCTAAACGCGTATATTGAGATAGAATTGGCCTCTATCGTCAATCACAGCGACAATTTGGATGTGCAGCCAACTGCCAGTTTCCAGCGGGTTATTCAGCGCGCCATTATCCATACGCAATCTTCCGGCCGCGAAGTGGCAACCGGTGCCAATGTGCTGGTGTCGATTTTTTCAGAACGCGAGAGCCATGCCGTTTGGTTCTTAAAATCATTAAATATGACGCGCCTGGATGCAGTGTCTTATATCAGCCACGGCAGTGGCAGCAATGTGGCGCGCGGTGCTGAGGAAACCATCGAAACCGAAAGCACCGAGACCGAAGGCAAAGACCCGCTCAGCCAATTTGCGGTAAACCTTATTACCAAGGCAGCCGCCGGGCGTATTGATCCGCTTATTGGCCGCGATCAGGAACTAGACCGCACCATTCAGGTGTTATGCCGCCGCACTAAAAATAACCCGCTTTATGTTGGAGACCCGGGCGTTGGCAAAACCGCGATTGCTGAAGGGTTAGCATTGCGGATCTATAATGGGGACGTGCCTGATGTGCTTTCAACAGCGGTGATCTATGCGCTTGATATGGGGCAGCTGTTGGCGGGCACCCGCTATCGGGGCGATTTTGAAGAGCGGCTAAAGGCGGTGATGAAGGCGGTGGCGGATGATGAAAATGCCATCTTATTTATTGATGAAATCCATACGGTGATTGGCGCCGGGGCAACATCTGGTGGTGCTATGGATGCGTCAAATCTGTTGAAGCCAGCCTTGCAGGAAGGCACTTTGCGCTGCATCGGGTCAACAACCTATAAAGAATATCGTGGTCATTTTGAAAAAGACCGGGCACTTGTGCGGCGCTTTCAGAAAATTGATGTTGCCGAGCCGACTGTCGCCGATACTATCAAAATATTAAACGGCTTGAAAAGCCGTTATGAGGCGCATCACAAGGTACGCTTTACCGGGGCCGCTTTGAAAACGGCGGTGGATTTATCGGCCCGCTATATTAATGACCGCAAGCTACCTGACAAAGCTATTGATGTGATTGACGAGGCTGCGGCAGCGCAGAATCTTGTGCCGCCATCGCGGCGCCGCCAGACCATCGGCCAAAAAGAAATTGAAGCCACCATAGCCACTATGGCGCGGATCCCCTCAAAGCATGTCAGCCGCGATGATAAAGCGGTGTTGGCATCGCTAGAGAGTGATCTAAAGCGTATGGTGTTTGGACAGGATCCGGCAATTACCGCATTGGCATCGGCAATCAAATTGTCGCGGGCTGGCTTGCGCGATGCCGAAAAGCCGGTGGGCAATTACCTGTTTTCTGGCCCCACCGGGGTTGGCAAAACCGAGGTCGCTAAGCAGCTTGCCGAGGCACTGGGCATTAAGCTCATGCGTTTTGACATGTCTGAATATATGGAACGTCACACTGTGTCGCGGCTGATTGGGGCGCCGCCGGGCTATGTCGGGTTTGACCAAGGCGGGCTGTTGACTGATGCGGTTGACCAGACCCCACATGCGGTATTGCTGTTGGATGAAATTGAAAAGGCGCACCCGGATCTGTTTAACATTTTGCTGCAGGTTATGGATCACGGTAAATTGACCGACAACAACGGTAAATCTGTTGATTTCCGGAATGTTATTTTGATCATGACCACCAATGCCGGGGCGCAGGAATTATCAAAATCGGCGATTGGTTTTAACCGCACCCATAACGAGGGCGCAGATGTTGAGGCCATCGAAAAAATCTTTACGCCTGAATTCCGCAACCGGCTGGATGCGATCATTCCGTTTGCGGCGCTCGGCCAAGAGGTAATCCGGCTTGTGGTTGATAAATTTGTCATGCAGCTTGATGCCCAGCTAGCCGACCGCAATGTCGAAATCGAATTATCTGAGGCAGCGTTAAATTGGCTTGCTGAACGTGGCTATGATGAAAAATATGGCGCCCGGCCATTGGCACGGGTGGTTCAGGAATATATCAAAAAGCCGCTTGCCGACGAGCTGTTATTCGGCGGATTGATTAATGGTGGTCTGGCGATGGTCGATGTTGCCGATGGCAAATTGACAGTGTCGGTAAAGGCGCCGCCACAAAAAGCCTTGCCAGAAAAGAAACAAAACGCGTTACCGGCGCCGCAGGCAGACTGATGGGGTTTAGAAAAGTCTTTTGTTAAGGCTGGCGTTTGAAGGGGCTTGAAAGGGCAATGTAATTTTGCTCTTCGGCGACGCCGTGTGCCTCGGCAGACAAGAACCGCTGAACCGCCTCGCGAAATCCTTGATGCGCAATCCAATGCGCCGAAAAGGTGGTTTCTGGGAGGTAGCCGCGTTGTACTTTGTGGACACCCTGTGCCCCGGCTTCAACACGCTGCAGCTTGTGGGTGATGGCAAATTCGATGGCTTGGTAATAGCAGGCCTCAAAATGCAGGTTCTGAATATGCCGTGAGGTGCCCCAATTGCGTCCATATAGCGTGTTAGCACCAATGAAATTTAACGCACCGCCGATCAAGTCGCCGTCATGCATGGCCATCACTAGCAATAGTTTTGCGGCCATGGTCTTTTGCAAAATATCAAAAAAATCGCGGGTTAAATATGCCCCGCCCCATTTGCGGTCAATGGTTGACAGATAAAAACCGTAAAAATGATCCATATGATGCGGTTTGATATCATCGCCGGTAAGCGCCAGCATTGTGACGCCGGCTGCGGCGACGCTGGCGCGTTCTTTACGAATATTTTTCCGCTTGCGCGATGACAGATCCTCTAAAAAACCGTCAAAATCATCATAGGCTTTATTCTGCCAGTGAAATTGCAGGCCACGGCGGATCAGCCAGCCAGCATCAGCCAAAATAGCCGCATCTTCCGCTGGCAAAAAATTGATATGGGCCGAAGATAGCTTGTGCGTGTCGACAAGCGATGAAATGCCCCGGGCCATGGCGGTTTTTAGGCTGGCATCCTGGGCTTTGACTAACAGCCGGGGGCCACTGGCTGGTGTAAAGGGAACCGCGCCCAATAATTTTGGGTAATAGGCGCCGCCCGCCCGTTCAAACCCGTTTGCCCAGCCATGATCAAAAACATATTCACCATAAGAATGATGCTTAAGATAATGCGGTATTACCCCGATAAGCGCGCCGTTGGCATCATTTAGGCTGAGATGCATGACCTCCCAGCCAGTATTGCCACCCACCGCTTTGCCGTCTTCAAGCGCCTGCAAAAACTGATGCTGGACAAAAGGGTTTTCCGGCCCCGCCAACGCATCCCAAGCAGCAGCGTCAAACGCGCTAATGCTTGTGTTGATCTGCAGGGTTAGGGCGTCATCATCCATTGCGTGAACAAAGATAATGGGCGCCGCGACATGGTGTCGCCGCGCCGACTAGAGTGGTTTTTGTGGTCAAGAACGGCCTATTGAATTTCAAAAATACCATCAATTTCAACAAGACAGCCCAGCGGTAAGGCATTCGTGCCGACCGCAAAACGGGCGTGCCGACCAGCATCGCCAAAAGCATCAACCATCAAATCAGATGCCGCATTCACAACAGTCGGTTGGCTGTGAAAATCATTCGCCGAAGCCACAAAGGCGCCGAGCTTGACGACTTTTGTAACGCGGTCTAAATCACCGCCACATGCCACCTTAAGCTGGGCGAGCAAATTAATTGCGCAGATGCGGGCCTGACCTTGCGCATCTTCAAGACTGGCGTCGGTGCCCACTGTGCCGGTGACTTGGATTTTACCATCAACAAATGGCACCTGACCTGAAATGAAAACAAGGTTGCTGGTTCGTGTGAACGGAAGATAATTGGCAGCTGGGGTAGGGGCGTCAGGGATGCTAATACCCATTTCGTTCAGTTTTGTTTCGACTTTGCTCATCTTTGTCTCGTCTGTCCTTTGGTCTGTGTGTTCAGTTTATCTGTGTTTGCAGTTTATCTGTATCTGCTGTGGTATCTTGGCATAAAGACGTCCTGTTTCGTTCCGAAATCTCGCATAGCCGTCGCGGTGCCGCAAGTAAAATGACACCGGATGCACACCCAAAGAATGTGGAAAAGAAACAGGCAAAGAAAAAGGCCCCGGTATAACGCCCGGGGCCAGTTCTGCAGGTTGCTCTGCAGGGAGAGAACTAACTACAGCCGGTGGTGCCCCCACAGGTGTTGCATTTGAGACATGTGCCATTACGCACAAGCGTAAAGTTTTGGCATTCCGGACAGGCTTCGCCTTCATAGCCTTGCATGCGCGCTTGCTTCACCCGCTCAGCCGTTTGGCTGGCGACTGCGCCAACCACCACTTCAGCGGCGGTATCGGCGGCGGTTATGGCATCTGGCACAGCAGCGCTCACCCGCATGGTTTCGGCTTCGCTATCAAAGGATTTTGCCACTGCGGCTGATCCGTCATTTGAATAGACCACCAAACCTTGTTTGCGGATGAACCCGCGGCTTGTGACTTTGTTCACGAGGTCCGACTGGGTTTCGCCGGCGCCGGTTGTGGTGACATCAAGATCATCAACATTGACATGCCCTAGATCGCTGCGATCAAGGTAGGAAATCGCCAGTTCACGGAAGGTGTAGTCAAGGATCGATGTTGACATTTTGATGGCGTCATTGCCGGTGACGATGCCTTGTGGTTCGAATCTGGTAAAGGTGTATGCCTCTACAAACTCTTCCAGCGGCACGCCATATTGCAGGCCGATTGATACCGCAATGGCAAAGTTATTCATCAATGACCGGAAAGCGGCGCCTTCCTTGTGCATGTCGATAAACACCTCACCAATGCGTCCGTCTTCATATTCGCCGGTCCGCAGATAGACTTTGTGACCGCCAACGGTGGCCTTTTGTGTATAGCCTTTGCGGCGGTGCGGCAAACGTTCACGCTCGGCCTTACTGATGATGCGTTCTACAACTTTTTCGATAATTTGCGGTGTGCTGGTAGCGGCCAGTTTTGCCTCAGTTTCTTCCTCATCTTCGTCAACTTCATCAATCAGGCCAGATGATAATGGTTGGCTCAACTTGGACCCGTCACGATAGAGCGCATTGGCTTTCAAGCCCAATTGCCATGATTTCATGTAGGCATCGCCGCATTCTTGGACGCTGGCTGAATTAGGCATATTGATGGTCTTTGAAATTGCCCCTGAAATAAACGGTTGCGAGGCGGCCATCATGGTGATGTGGCTGTCTACCGACAAAAAGCGTTTGCCGATTCGGCCGCATACATTGGCACAATCAAATATTGGCAAATGCGCATCATCAAGATGTGGTGCCCCTTCCAATGTCATCGCACCGCACACATGAATGTTGGCAGCTTCAATCTCGTCTTTGCTAAAGCCTAGGTAATCCAGCATGTTGAAATCGAAATCATTTAGCTGGGCTTCGCTGATGCCCAATTTGTCCTTGCAGAATTCGGCGCCAAGGCTGAATTGGTTAAAGGCAAATTTAATATCAAACGCGCTGGCAAGACCGGCTTCGATCTTGGCAATTTCAGCGTCACCAAAACCCTTATCCTTTAGGGCGTTGATTGAGACTGACTGACAGTTTTTTAGGCTGCCAGCACCAACAGCGTAATTGATCACATCATCAATCTGGTTTTTGGCATAGCCAAGACGCTGCAAGGCTTCTGGGACCACACGGTTGATGATTTTGAAATAGCCACCGCCCGCCAGCTTTTTAAATTTGACGATGGCAAAATCAGGTTCGATGCCGGTGGTGTCGCAATCCATGACCAAACCGATTGTACCGGTGGGGGCAATCACTGTTGCTTGGGCGTTACGATAGCCATGCGTCTCACCAAGCGAGACCGCTTTATCCCACGCCGCTGCTGCCGCTGAAACAAGTGCCTTGTCTGGGCATGATGCTGTGTCAAGCGGCACTGGCAGAATGCTCAGGCCTTTATAACCGCTGGCCTTGCCCTTGGCGGCTAGCTGATGGTTTTTCATGACGCGCAACATATGTTTGGCGTTTTTCTTGTAATTTGGAAAAGCGCCGACTTCACTTGCCATTTCTGCTGACGTTGCATAGGCAATGCCGGTCATGACCGCTGAAATAGCGCCGCAAATTGCGCGGCCTTCATCACTATCATAGGAATGCCCGGCCGCCATCAACAGGCCGCCAATATTGGCAAAGCCCAAGCCCAATGTGCGGTATTCATAAGATAGCTGCGCGATTTCCTTTGACGGGAACTGTGCCATCAGAACAGACACTTCCAAGGTAACGGTCCACAGTCTGACCGCATGTTCAAATGCCGGAATATCAAATTCGCCATCCGCATCACGGAATTGCATCAGGTTCAGTGATGCCAGATTACAGGCGGTATCATCAAGGAACATATATTCTGAACAAGGGTTTGACGCGTTGATGCGGCCGCCTTCAGGACAGGTATGCCATTCATTAATGGTGGTATCATATTGCAGGCCTGGATCAGCACACGCCCATGCCGCATAGGCAATTTTTTCCCACAATTCTTTGGCTTTGATGCGGTTGGCAACGCCGCCATCGCGACGTTTAATGAGTTCCCATTCGCCATCATCAAGAACCGCCTGCAAATAGGCGTTGCTTACCCGCACCGAATTATTTGAATTTTGCCCAGCAACGGTCAGATAGGCTTCGGAATCCCAATCTGTGTCATAGGTTTTGAATTCGATGTCGGTATAGCCCTGCTGCGCAAACTGGATCACCCGCTGCACATAATTTTCCGGGATCATTGATTTGCGGGCGGCCAAAATCGCTTTTTTCAGCGGCTTATTTACCTTTGGGTCAAAACGGTCATCGCCTTTATAGTCGTCAACAAGCTGGCAGGCGGCCATGACGGCGCCCATATGCTTTTGTGCCAGCTTTGAACCGGCCACCAACGCGGCAACTTTCTGTTCTTCGACAACCTTCCAATCAACATAGGCCTCGATGTCGGGATGGTCGATATCCACCGTCACCATTTTGGCGGCGCGGCGGGTGGTGCCGCCAGATTTGATAGCGCCGGCGGCGCGGTCACCAATCCGCAAAAAGCTCATCAAGCCAGATGATTTGCCGCCCCCTGAAAGGCTTTCGCCTTCGCCCCGCAACCGGCTGAAGTTAGAGCCGGTGCCAGAACCATATTTGAATAGGCGCGCCTCCCGCACCCACAAATCCATGATGCCGCCTTCATTAACCAGATCATCGCTGACTGACTGGATAAAGCAAGCATGCGGCTGTGGGTGTTCATAAGCCCCGGTTGACCGTGTCAGCTTGCCGCTTTTGTAATCGACATAGAAATGCCCTTGGCTTGGCCCGTCAATACCGTACGCCCAATGCATGCCGGTGTTGAACCATTGCGGTGAATTCGGCGCGGCCATCTGGGTGGCCAGCATATGACGCATTTCGTCAAAATATGTTTTGGCATCAGACTCGTCGCTGAAATAACCACCTTTCCAGCCCCAATAGGTCCAAGTGCCAGCCAATCTGTCAAACACCTGCTTGGCTGAGGTCTCGCCGCTGTAGCGCTGGTCTTCAGGAAGCGCGGCAAGCGCTTTGGTGTCGGGTTCGCTGCGCCATAGCCATGACGGCACGGCATTTTCTTCAACCTGTTTCAAGGCCGCTGGGACGCCAGCTTTACGGAAATATTTTTGCGCTAAAATATCAGTCGCGACTTGTGAAAACTGCGCCGGCACTTCGATATTTTCGGCACGGAACACAATAGTGCCATCCGGGTTGCGAATCTCGCTGGTTGCGTGTCTAAATTCGATATTCGCATATGCGGCTTGGCCATCTTTTGTAAACCGTCTTTCAAAGCGCATTTATTTCTTCCTTTAAATATAGCTGAACTCACGGGTGGTGGAGTGAGGTTTTGTCGTTAATTTTCCGAAACTTGTTATGAGTAATTAGATTAGGACAACAACATATAGCGTCACCCACAGTCTTAAACTACATTATGTAGCGGCTTTTGGTAAATAGCCAATTCATAAAAAAAGCTATTTTTTGTCTTTATGTTGCCAAATTTAGCTATTCAATTGATAGTTGCTGGCGGGTTTTTTGGCGCGCTAGTGGTGGCAAGCCTTTGACCTTGCTTGTTTATCTTTGCTGTGATTTTGGTCTGCCAGAGACGGCGCAAGCTTGCCGCTGCATTTTGCGTTTCGCCTGTCGCTAGCATGGTTGGTTTTTTGTGGATGTTTTTGTCATGCTGATGGTCGCAAAACATCATTTTGGGTAGAATGGTGGCTGGACGAGATTGGTTGCTTTCGCCTATAATAGACGCTTGGGCGAATGGCTTTGGCCGTCGTCACGCCAAAGCGCAACACACCGTGTTGCCAGCAGGCAAAAGTCGCACAAAGATATGGCCTTGGAAATAATAGGGGATACCGGATGGATTTGGTCACATTGATCACCGTAAAATTGACGGCCAATGAGGTCGGTAGCGACACCTTTGGTAACCGCTATTATGAAGAACGTCGGGCCCGGCCCGGCAAGCCACCACGTCGCTATGTACGGTATAATGGGATCACTGAGGCATCAAAAGTCCCGGCCGATTGGCACGGGTGGTTGCACCATACCGAAGCCAGCCCGCCGCCGGCGGCTGGTTATGAGCGTTTTGCGTGGCAGCAAGACCATGTGCCTAACACCACCGGCACAAGCCATGCGCACCGGCCAGCCGGGCATGTGCTGAAAGGCGGCAAACGCGCTGCGGCTACTGGTGATTACGAACCATGGACACCGTCATAAGCGCCCGTTAAATAAACATCGTCAGGGCATCCGTAAGGAGATAAGTCATGCAGCGTAACACACTGGAAACCGTGATGGGGGCGATTGTCTTGTTGGCGGCAGCTGGCTTTGTAGGGCTGGCCTATGAGGCGGCTGATCTCAAAGGCAATGGCGGCTATGAAATCGTTGCTGAATTTGGCTCGACTGGGGGGCTGTCGGTTGGTGATGACGTGCGCATATCAGGCATAAAAGTTGGCCGTATCACTCACCAAAGCCTAGATCCAGTGACCTATAGCGCGCGGATTGCCATGGCCATCGCCCCGGACGTCAAAATTCCCGCAGACAGCAGTGCGCGGATCACCGCGGCGTCGTTGTTAGGCGGTAATTATTTAGAATTAATGCCAGGTGCAGATAGCGAGGTTCTGTCGGCTGGCGCCACTATTTATGACACGCGTGACCCGGTTAGCATAAGTGACTTGCTGGGTAAGATGGTGTTTTCGTCCGGGACTAACGCCGCCGCGCAATAACCGCGGATATAGCCCGGAAATAGCGTGGATTTGACATTGTGAACGATGGTTTCAAAAAGATTATAAGTGGCGCGGCAATGCTGGCCTGCTGTGCCACGCCTTCGGCGGCAACAATTTGGCTTGATGGCGGCGTGGCCACCATACAGGCGCTTGATAAGATTACGGCGCGCATTTCTACCTTGTCGGCCCCGGTTGGGGTGCCACGTCAATTTGGAACGCTAGAGGTGACTGTTGAACGCTGTGCGTTTCATCCGCCCGAGGAACCGCCGGAAAACGCTGCCTTTGTGACTGTCCGCGATCTTGGTTATGATCCAAGCGCCGCCGCCCAGCAGGTGTTTAAAGGGTGGATGTTTTCATCAAGCCCAGCGATTTCGGCGCTTGAGCACCCAGTTTACGACATAACGCTGCTGGCCTGTAGCGCTGATTAGAGCGTTGCCAAGAGGTCTATCGCCATTGGCAGGCTGGGTTTGTCGAGATCTAAGCTGGCATCGGCGGCAATCGCATTGGCAAGACGCCCCTGAAAATCAACGCGCGGCACTTCGGTTACCCCAAACTGTCTCAAATGTTCGTTGCTGAATTGTGCATCAAGCAGTTTAAAGCCGCCGTGGCGCAGGCGTGCCATCAAATGCACCAGCGCAATCTTGGATGCGTCAGTCATGCGCGAAAACATCGACTCGCCAAAAAAGGCGGCGCGCAAGCTGACCCCGTATAGGCCACCCACTAAATCGTCACCGTGCCACGCCTCAATCGAATGGGCGAACCCCATTTTGTGCAAGGCGATATAAAGCTGCCGGATGTCTTTGTTAATCCACGTATCAGTACGGGTGGCGCTGGGCGTCGCGCAAGCATTTATGACCGCGGCAAAATCTTTATCAATGGTGATCTCATACGGGTTTTGCCGCACCCGGCGTTGCAGGCGCCGCGGTACATGAATGCCGCCGCCAACCGTGTCATCCAGCGGTATCAGGCCGCGCATGTCCGGGTCATAAAAGCGGATATCGGTGCTGTCATGGCTGTCGGCCATGGGAAACAGACCCAACGCATAGGCTTTTATAATGGTTTCAGGCGCATAGACGTGAACTTCAGTCACCGCATTGCCTCAGACGGTTAAAAACTAGTCGCGCGTGGCCGGCAGAAACACCTCTTCAAGCCATCTGATATTATAGCTGCCATCTTTAATGGCGGGGGCATCGACCAGCTTTTTGTGCAATGTCAAAGTGGTTGGGATGGGTTCAACAATAAATTCTTCAAGCGCCCGTTTCAGACGCGCCAGACAATGCGCCCGGTCATCGCCATGTACGATCAGCTTGGCAATCAAACTGTCGTAATAGGGCGGCACCGAATAGCCGGAATAAAGGCAGGACTCAATGCGGACCCCAGGGCCGCCAGCCGCGTGAAAGGCGGGGACCTTGCCAGGCGCCGGCATGAAGGTTTCTGGAGGTTCTGCATTGATGCGGAATTGGATGGCA
>Ga0181607_10004216_pt1 | contig 12334 bp, 13 predicted proteins | sample 041ome_9_FD_132420 | JGI IMG/M metagenome (GOLD analysis project Ga0181607, IMG submission 132420) | Coastal salt marsh microbial communities from the Groves Creek Marsh, Skidaway Island, Georgia - 041413US metaG (megahit assembly) | ecosystem: Environmental > Aquatic > Marine > Intertidal zone...
CGAGTTCGTACAATCGGTTCAGGAGTCTATGACTGGGCTCCTTCTGATATCAGGCCTACGCGAATCCTTAAAAGGTGATAAAAAGAGGTGGACAGCTAAGTGCGAACAGAAATATTTGGAAATTCGGCAATTTATAGAAGCACTCGTTGTGCGTAATGCCCAAAAAGGAAAAGATCTTTCGGTATTATTTTTCTAGGACTCCTGTTCGGGGTAACTCCCCAACAATCGAAAAAATGCACAGGCTTGTTTAAGCTCCTCAATTGCCTCGGCCACAACCGGTTCCTCTGGGTGGCCAATAAAGTCGACAAAGAAAAAGTAGTCCCACGATTTTTTCTTGCTTGGGCGGGATTCAATCTTACACAGGTTCAGCCCTCTTTCCGAAAAAGGTTTGAGTGCACTCTGCAGTGCACCGACTTCATCCTTCAAAGACATAACCAGGCTTGTGCGGTATCTCACCTCCTGGCGCATAGGCAATGGCTGGCGGGCCACCACTAAGAAACGGGTCACATTGTCAGACCGGTCCTGAATCCCCCCCTCAATCATCGGGACATCGTAAATACTACCGGATAGCTCCCCAGCAATTGCAGCAACCCCCTGCATCGACTGGCAGTCTTTCACCGCCTCTGCAGTGCTGGTTACGGGAACCAGTTGGGCATCCGGTAAATGATGACGCAACCAGTCCGAACATTGAGCCAGTGCCTGATCTTTTGATCGGACTTCTTTTATTTCAGAAAGGGCAGAATGGCTGAATAAGCAGTGGCGAACCCGTAAAAAAACTTGAGCAATAATGGTTAATTCAGAATCAACTAACAGATCAAGGGACCGGTTCACTGCCCCTTCGGTGGAGTTTTCTATTGGCACCACACCATAATCACAATGGCTCGCTTCAACCGCAGAAAAAACATCAGGAATATCGGGTAAAGACTGGTACTCCAGGCCAGACCCAAAATTTTTAACCGCTGCTTGGTGGGTGTAAGTTGCTTCAGGACCGAGATATCCTATTACGATATCTTTTTCCAAAGCGATCGATGCAGAAATAACTTCACGATAAACAGCCCGGAGAGATCGCTCACGAAGCGGACCATCACTGTACCCCGAAATCTTCTGAAACACTTGTTCCTCTCTGGCCGGGTCGTACGGGTCCACACCAGAAAGCTGCTTAATTTTGCCAATTTCGCAGGCTTTCCCCACGCGCACATTTAATAACCTGACAATTTCTGAGTCGATTTGATCGATCTCTTCCCTTAGGGATTCTAGTTCACTTTTATTCAAACCTATATCGAAAAACCAAATTGGAAAGATTTGCAACCCCCTTGCTCAATTTGCAACTGGATATCCATTGTTTCATCTACGAAAAATCAATATATATAAAAAAGTATGAGTTGTAATCGAAATTTCTCTTCCATCGTTGTGGATGGTGATGATCGTGCCCCGAATCGTTCAATGCTTCGTGCAGTTGGCTTTGATGATGACGATTTTCAAAAGCCTCAAGTAGCCGTTTGCTCCGCCTGGAGTATGGTTACTCCATGCAATTCTCATCTCGATGAGCTCGGGAAGATGTCTGTCGAGGGGGTCGATCAAAGGGGAGGAAAAGCCGTACCCTTTGGGACTATCACAGTTTCAGACGGAATCAGCATGGGAACGCCAGGCATGAGATACTCCTTGGTCTCGAGGGATGTCATTGCAGATTCCATAGAAACCGTGGTCGGTGCCGAAGGTATGGATGGCTTGGTTGCGATTGGAGGATGCGATAAAAATATGCCCGCCTGCGTGATGGCATTAGCCAGACTGAACCGCCCGGGGATTTTTGTATACGGCGGTACCATTCTCCCAGGAATTCATAAAGAAAAGAACCTCGATATTGTATCCGTTTTTGAAGCAGTGGGAGCCCACGCCTCTGGTAATATTTCTCATGAAGAACTTACCGAAATCGAAAAGAAAGCCATTCCTGGGCCAGGGTCATGTGGTGGCATGTATACCGCAAACACCATGTCATCTGCCATTGAGGCTCTGGGAATGAGCCTTCCCGACAGTTCGGCGCAACTGGCCGTATCTGAAGACAAACGCCTCGACGCCAAAGCAGCAGGGGCTGCGGTGGTAAACCTCATTGAGAAAAATATCCGGCCGCGCGATATCATGTCACGCAAAGCATTCGAAAATGCGATTACCGTGGTGATTACCCTTGGTGGGTCCACCAATGCCGTTTTGCATCTGCTGGCAATGGCACACGAGGCAGAAGTCCCTCTTTCCCTGGACGACTTTACTGAAATTGGCAAGAGGGTGCCCGTCCTTTGTGACCTCAAGCCGAGCGGGAAATACAACATGTCTCATTTCGTACGGATTGGAGGCCTGCGCCCCTTGCTTAAGACCCTGTTGGATGAGGGCTTGCTGCATGGCGATTGTATGACCGTGACCGGTAAAACGCTGGCGGAAAATGTATCGGATGCAAAACCATATGCCCCCTACCCCAGTGGTCAGGATCTGGTCCGTCCGTTCGATAACCCGATCAAGGAGGACAGCCACTTACGCATCCTTTATGGCAACCTCGCCTCCGCAGGGGCTGTGGCAAAAATCACCGGTAAAGAAGGCCTAACTTTCTCGGGCACCGCGATTGTCTACGAATCCGAGGAAACTGCTCTTCGGGGAATTCTGGACGGTGAGGTGGAGGCAGGACATGTGGTGGTCATTCGCAACGAAGGGCCGGTGGGGGGTCCTGGCATGCGGGAGATGCTTTCCCCCACCTCAGCGATCATGGGCAGAGGATTGGGAAAAGAAGTTGCCCTGATCACCGATGGTCGTTTTTCAGGGGGCAGCCATGGGTTTGTGGTTGGACATGTCACCCCCGAAGCGGCTGTGGGCGGTTTAATTGGTATGCTGGTGAACGGGGATCCGATCACCATCGATGCAGAAAAAAACCTGCTCACCCTTGATTTACCTTCTGAAGAGATTGAAAAGCGCAAGGAGGCATGGGAAGCACCTGAACCGAGAGAGAAAAGAGGAGTGCTCGCCAAATATGCCAAACTGGTCAGCTCTGCCTCCCTTGGAGCGGTTACCCATTAATCTATCACCACTCACCCTTTATTTAATGAACACCTCCTATTACCAAACTTATCCAGAATTGGGTTTCTCTGCTGACTTTAGGTTAGTTGGGTTTCCTGAAGAATACACCGAACAACAAAGCGAGCTGACAGACAAGGCACTGGCATCCATGCAAGAACTGGAGTCAGGTGCTCTGTCCAACCCCGATGAGGGCAGAATGGTCGGGCATTATTGGTTGCGCAACCCAGGGCTTGCCCCGTCGGCTGAGATTTCCGATTCCATTACTGAAAGCTTGAAGAAGGTAAAGGATTGTGCTCAAAAGGTTCGTAACGCAATCCTCACCAGTCCCAATGGGCCGTTTACAGACCTCCTGGTGATTGGCATTGGTGGATCTGCCCTCGGCCCCCAATTTGTGGGTAAAGCGTTGACCAAATCATCGGGAGACGACCTTGTCGCCCATTTTTTTGATAACACAGATCCGGATGGTATGGATTTCACCTTATCCCAAATTGGCAAAAGGTTATCCACCACACTCGTCTTGGTCATTTCAAAATCTGGCGGAACTCCAGAAACGCGCAATGGAATGATTGAAGCCCAAGCAGCTTTTCGCAACCAAGGATTGGATTTCAGCAAGCATGCCATTGCCGTGACCGGCCAAGACAGCAAACTTCACAAAGTTGCTCAGGAGGAAGGATGGCTTGATTTTTTCCCGATGTGGGACTGGGTTGGTGGACGGACCAGTGAAACTGCCGCAGTGGGATTACTGCCAGCCGCTCTTCAGGGTTTTGACATCGACCTGCTTCTTAAAGGTGCTTCAGCAATGGATCAGCTGACACGCTCTCAGGACACCCCCAGAAACCCTGCCATGATGCTCGCATTGGCCTGGTATTACCTGAGTGAAGGAAAAGGCAGTAAAGATATGGTGATCTTACCTTACAAAGACCGATTGGAGCTCTTTGCTAAATACCTTCAGCAACTCATCATGGAATCATTGGGGAAGGAAAAAGACCTTTCTGGCAAGGTGGTAAACCAGGGGATCGCCGTTTACGGAAACAAAGGCTCCACCGACCAGCATGCCTATGTTCAACAACTACGGGAAGGGATCCCTAATTTCTTCGCCACCTTTATTGAAGTTTTAAAATATCGGGATGGTGAGGATATTGCTGTGGATGAGGACGGGATGAATTCCGGAGATTACCTACATGGGTTTTTCCTGGGAACAAGGGATGCCTTGCTCGAAAAAAACCGGCAATCCATTACCCTGACAATCAATGAAGTGAATGCTTACTCAGTAGGCTTGCTCATAGCACTTTATGAACGAGCTGTGGGATTTTATGCTACTATTGTCGGGATCAATGCATATCACCAACCTGGCGTGGAAGCGGGTAAAAAAGCTGCAGCAAAAGTTCTCCATGTCCGAAAAGAAGTTTCAATGTGGTTGTCCGCAAACCCATCGACTCCAGTCAGTGCCGAGGAACTAGCCCAAAAGCTTTCCATGGAAGATCAACGCGACTGGGTATATAAAATTCTTGAGAGCCTTTCTGCCAATGCTCCCGCAAAGTATTCCCGTCAGCAATCAGATCAGCCACTCAACGATCGTTTCAGTGCATCCCCTTAGGTTGAACTATTTAAAATGGGAATAAAGTTGGTTTGATTTCTTTGGTTCAAATACAATGATAAAAATTATTTCCTGCAAATGACAGTCACCCTAAACAAAGACGGAACACCCAGAAAAGTGGGCAGCGGTAAGACGAAGGGAGCCGGTTGCTTTGCCAAAATTAAATGGGAACAGTTGCGTGAGTTTATCAAAGAGGACCAGGATATCCTCGTAAGCCGCGTGTGGCTACGATCGGTCGGTGCTTTAACTCCCAAAAGAAGATCCAAGAAAAAAGTGCCACCTACTCCACCTTCCCAAAGCAATCCTGCCGCTCGGGCAAATTCCCCCAAACATTTAAAACCTGATCAAAACATTACCTCCGACCAAACACCTGATCCGGCACGAGGTAAAGCCGACGAGGATGACTATGATCCCCCACCCCTCTTTGCCTCCATCGGCGAGATTAAGAAGTACTGATATTTTAAAAGGGCGAAAAAGGCGAAGGTACAAATGGTGTCTCGTCCTCAGGAGATCCGGAAGGGAAGCCTGAATCGCTCGGTTCCTGTGCCGAATCATCTTCTCCAAAATCCACCGATTGGTTGCCATCTCCATCGGCAAAGGGATCTTCGCTCCCCTCCACTGCTATCTCGGTGACCACTCCATCTTCACTAATAAATGAAGTAATTTGGGTATCAGGGGACGATTCCAAGTCTTCGGATCGCACATCACGGATCCACCAGTCTTGGTATTCAAGAACGCCTTCCTCTTTGTATTGCTGAACCGCACCCCATCGAGAGCCCGCATATTGCGGGACAAGCAGCCTCCTATCCGAGTCATAAGTATACCGTGCATCCCATGCCTTTTGAACATAGGCAGGAGGATGTCCGCTAACAGAATCCTTTTTCAGATCAGAAGAATGGGCAGTGCCCGAGTGCTTACTGCAAGAAACTGCTCCCCAAACAAATACGAAAACAAAAAGAAATTTGAAAAATGCAGTTTTCATAGTTTTGAACATTACAAAGCGATCTTTGGTCAAAAATCAATCCTTACTTGGTCTACGGTACCAAAATCGACACGCCTTTTGACTTCTCAGAAAAAATGGCAGGCCCAACAAGGGCAGAATCATCTTGAAGATAGCCCAATCGCTGTACCATTCCAGTTTACGGGCGGAGGAGACCACAGGGGGGGAAGAAATCACTAAAACACCAAGGCCTTTTTGGGCAGATTGTTTTTTTAATTTTCTGGATAAAACAATTTCTTCCCCAGCAAAGTGGGTTTCAGGGAAACCACCACTGAGAAAAAAAAGGTCTCTCCTGCAAAAAATGAAACTGCCCGCAAATAACCTGAATGTTTGGGATATTAAATTCCAGATTGCGGGCAGCAAGACGCCAGAAAACCAGCGCCCATGGTTTTGATCGAAACCCAACTTCGCCCCGCCACACCCCACTCCCTTCTCCTGCAGTGCGACAAGTGCTTTTTTTAAAGTAGCGGGAGCAACCACAGTATCTGCATCAACAAATATAAGATAGCTGCCTCTTGATGCATGGGCTCCAGTATTTCGTACCCTTGCTATCTGGTGAACCGGTTCAGACACAACCCGGCACCCGAACTCTTTGGCAATCTCAACGGTTCGATCGGTGCATTGGTTATCCACAACGATACACTCGCCCGAAAGGGTTGGCATTGCTTTTTGGGCCTGTCGTAGGGCCTCTAATGTTTGGGCAATATATTTTTCTTCGTTGTAGGCAGGGATAACAACAGAGTAATCACAACGAGTGCCCTGCACTCCCTGATCTGAAGGTATCAACGAGAAAACTTCTTCGCTCGCCGGGCGAAACCGAAGGAAAGTCCAGAAATCCACCCCTGCAACCTAGCGATTGGCCTTTTGGAGTACAGGTCATGATCTCCGAGTGCATGCAACGAAGCATCCCCTTTGATATCCGAAGCAATTTTCTCCAAAGTGGGTAAGTCATTTCCATCCGCTTCCAGCTGCTGGTATAAAAAGGTAAGTCGGTCAACTTCTAGTTGCCGGGATAATGCGGATAAAGTTTTACGAAATTCTGCCACCTGGCCATTGTCTGAAGGATCGGAACGCTGAACATCTTCAGCCAGTTGTGGTTCGTCGGGCTTCATCTCCTCCGCAATTTCTGTTGAGGCAGTGGATGCTTCATTTGAATTGCGAGTTTCTGCAGGCTCTTCCATGGACAGGCCCGTATCAAAATCATCCACAGAAAATGGCTCTTCGCTAAGTTCTCCGCTATCATCAGAGCCAGGAACCTGGGGGGGGATTCCCGCTTCTACGATCCCTTCTTCATCCGAATCAAAAGCTTCCGAAGAAAGCCTACCATCGTCCGAAATACTAGAAGCTAATGCTTCATCGGAAATCTGATCAGAATCAGTGGAACTCATGGGGTAAATGGTTAAAGATCGTTTTGGGATAAAATCTTCTCGCTGTCTAAAATTGGAGAATCGTTAGAACTAGATAAATCTGACGAACGGATCAAGGAAAGTTTTTCTCCAACACCAACCTCTCCTGCTATTTCTTTGTTGGAATCTGATATAATTTTAAGAAATGAGTATTTTTTTTCTGCAAGTTCACACTTTACAAAAACTGGCATCACCTCCCAATCTTCATTCAGTTGGAGAAGGAAAACAAATCCTGCTTTGAGTCCATCATCGAGCCCCTTTTTAACAAAAAAGCCATTTTCCTTGGTCGAAACACTTTCCACCTCCGCTTCCACGCTCGCCCCGTAAAAAACTTCAAAAGGTAAAACAATTTCATCGAGCAGAGAATCCCGGGAGGTTTCATAGGTTTCCCTGGCGATCTCACGAACCCGCTCTAAAGAGGAAAAGTTTTGATCAAGCTCTCGCCATTCATTCTCTGCATCTGTGTGTAAGACAGAAATTTCTTCCACTTTGAGCAAGGTCTCATCTTTTTGCTGCTTGAGGGTGTCCATCCTTTGCACCTCTGGATCAATCTTCTCTTCAATGACCTTTATTTTTTGCTCGGCCTCCGCCAGCGTTTCTTCCCATTTAGCCACTTGATCTTCCAAGCTCTTTATTTTGGGCAGAAGAAAACTTAATTCATCCTCCGCCCCTTTGCTTCCCTCCTCCAGCTCATCAAATTCCTTCCTGAGGTCACGGTTTATTCTTAAGAGGCTGGTCATATTGGACTCCGTCGCTTTGGTCTCAAAGTCCAGCTGCTTTTGCAACTCTTCAAGCTTTTGATTCTCTGCAAGAAGTTGTCCGCCCAGCTCCTCAAATGAACCAAGATTGATCACAAAAAATGTGACTGCTCCCCCTACGAGCAAGAGGGAAAAAATTCTAAAGAGCCACCAGATCAACTTCTTGTAACGCTAGGAGTTTATATGAATTGCCAACCAATGGTATGACTTCCGCCAATGCATAGGTGCGAAAGACTTTTTTGATTCTAATTTTGGAGATTTCCTCCTTCAAATGCTGCACAGAAAAAAGCATGTCCTCGCGCAAACCAGCCGCACCTCCCTCCGAAAGAGCGATATAGCCAGAGGCTAGGTCAACTTTACCAAGGTTGACATTCACACTTTCACCCTTCTCGATCCAGGGCCTTTCCCTAAGGTATGTTCGAATGGAGCTCACCGTGTCGAGGTAATGCTGGCGCAAAACCTTGGTAATTTCATCAAATTCAAGAAGGCGTCCGGCTAGGTCTTCCGCCCGCTCTTCATAATCTCTGATTTCAAATTTTTTATTCTCCAACTGTTGTTCTATGCGAGGGATTTCTGACCTTAAGGCTTGCACCAGTTGAAGCTTTTCCTGAAGGGTGCCGGCAGCTTCTTTTTCACGCTCGGAACAAGCCCCAACCTCTTCTTCCTTTTGGACAATCGTATTTTCCAACTCTTCGATCCTCCCTTTGGTTGTGGCTAATTTTTCGATGGTGCCCTGCGAGCTTTGCTTCCATTCGGATATCTGCTCACGCAGGTCCTCATTTCTACTTTTTTGACGCATAATTTTGGAAGCCGACTCTCCTTTTAGCTCTTTGAGTTTCTCGCCAGCTTCGGAAGCGAGTTTTTGAGCCTCTTTGATTTCACCAAGTTTTCTTTCATGGTTCGATACATTAATTTGAACAAGAACGAACCCGGTTAGGCTGACCAGAACCGTAAGCGAATTTAAGATGATTGAAAGTTTGCTCATATTCACACTATGGAAGCGGAGGAAAAGGGAAAGCAGCAGGCTCATCCTCAGCCGGTTCATTCTCCATTGGTCCGGCATTGTTATTCAGATCAATCCCTTGAGGCAGGAAAGCAGGAGGAACAAACTCATCCGTTTCTTCCTCAATCGGAACTTCCACAAAAGGAGCGTCTTCTTCCGCTTTTAAAATCTCGATCTGCGAACGGATGAAATCAATTCGCTCTTCTTTCGACTGATCCCATTTTTTCTCTCTTGCCGGTCGAGCTTTTTAGAGTGAAGAGTAAAGAGATCTTCCTCATTTTCCTCATTGGATGAAAAATAAGAAGACTGATTGATTTTCCCAGAAGAATCGCGACCCCACATTCTCCCCACTGGTTTGCCCTGATGGATGGGAATCATTTGTCTGTTTTCAATATTGTATGAGTACCTGGCGTCCCATGCATCATAAATATGGGGACGGCTTTTTCCAATTTCTGCTTGGTACTTATTCTTACTGCATCCATTCATGCCCAAAGAAGCAAGGAGGGCGATGAGTAGGACTTTTACTTTCATATATTTAAATTAGACGCTCCATCAGGAATTTGAAAACCAAAAACGAAAAGGTTTCTTTGACCAAATTGGTCCGGCATAATCGATACCGATTCGAGGACCGCTTAAAATATCAGGGGTACCCCTACTGGTATCCTCAATCCAAATGCCAGAATTTTTCGCTAAATTCACCCCATTCATTTCACCGGTAATCCCGAGATTTTTGGTTAATCTCCCGGGGCCCGAATATTCCTCACAACCCCGAATAAGCACTGCAGCAGGGTAGCCCATTGGGCCCGTAACAACATTGAGCATCCAATGGATACCGTAGCAAAGATACACATAACAAATGCCCCCTTCCTCGTACATGGTCGAGGTTCTCAATGTCTTTCCCTTGCTCGCATGACAGGCAAGATCAAGTTCTCCATCATATGCCTCTGTTTCAGTAATTAAAACTTTAAGAGTCTTTCCAATACCCCGCCGTACACATAAACTTTTACCCAGCAACATCGGGGCAATCTCTTTTACATCTCCTGAGAAAAATTCTTTAGTTAACACCTTGCCCTGCCCCATGTCAGTAATTCCGATCCTGGGAATCGATCCATAGGGTAACGGGCCCGTCATCTCTTGCTTCAATTTGCATATCTGCCCCAAAGATACCTCGGGCAACAGACCCCTGAAATTGAGCGTTTAGTTTTGCGTAAAAACAATCGTAAAGGGCTTTTCCCTTTGTGGGCTTAGCAGCCCGGTTGAAAGATGGCCGGCTCCCCTTTTTCAGGTTTCCCAAAAGGGTAAACTGGCTAATGAGCAAAATTCCATGATCCTCAGAAATACTTAAGTTCATCTTACCATCTCTGTCCTCGAAAATGCGCAACTTCAGAATTTTTTGAATCAGCCAGTCTAAATCTGGCTGATCATCCTTTTGGTCAACTCCGAGGTAGATCAATAAACCCGCTTCAATTTCTCCAACTACCTTGCCTTCTACCTTAACATTTGCATGACCAACCCTGCGCACTAGGGCTCTCACATCAAACAATTACAAGAATGATGAAAGGGGCAACAATTGGCGAAACTGTGAAATATTAGAGCTCTACAGCAACCGCATCCATCACTTCTTCCACAGCCTTAGCCGCGAGAGGTGTAGACAGATAACGTTCCCCGCAACTCGCCCCTATCGCCACTATATTTTTACCGGCCATTTCTGGGCGGCTTGCAATTCTTAAAGCTGCCGTAATTGTAGCCCCCGTGGAAATACCCGCAAGAATTCCCTCCTCCAAGCTAACTTTGCGAGCCATATCAAAGGCTTCCTCGCTCGTCACCAATTCCACTTCGTCAACAATATCAAGGTTGAGGTTATTGGGGACAAAACCAGCCCCGATCCCTTGTATTTTGTGAGGACCGGGTTGAATTTCCTCCCCGTTTCGGGTTTGGGTAATCACAGGGCTCTCTGCGGGCTCTACAGCAACCGAAAGCATGTCTGGGTTTCTTTGTTTAATAACCTCCGATACCCCAGTAATGGTACCACCCGTACCTACGCCAGCAACGAGACAATCCACCTTACCCTCCAGCCCAGACCATATGTCCTCTGCAGTTGTTTTCCGGTGAATTGCAGGGTTTGCAGGGTTGTTAAATTGCTGAGGCATAAAACCACGATCACCGTGTTCCTCAAGCAACTGGTTGGCGATGGCTATTGCCCCACCCATTCCCTTCGGACCAGGGGTAAGCACGATTTCGGCACCCAGTAAACGAAGCAGAATTCGTCTTTCCTTAGACATCGTCTCAGGCATCGTAAGGATGCACTTATATCCCTTGGCTGCACACACAAATGCCAGAGCGATACCCGTATTCCCCGAAGTCGGTTCGATCACTACACTATCAGGTTTAAGAGAACCATCCAGCTCGGCAGCCTCTATCATGGCTGCACCGATGCGATCTTTCACACTGGCAAGCGGGTTAAAAAACTCCGACTTAAGAAAAATGTTAGAAGAAAGATTTTGGCCGAATTTCTCAAGCTCTACAAGGGGGGTTTTTCCGATAGATTCGATAATATTCATAGGAAGCTAATTATGTTGGGTTTTACTTTCTTCCCCTGTTTTTGGGGCCGAAGCTCCGGATCGGAGCATTTCGATTCACCTCAGCATTTTTGAGACGATATACAATCCTTGCCTTCTCAAGATCATTGGGGCTCATTTCCATCTTCACAATATCACCCACTGTGATTTTAATGAAATGCTTTCGAAGCTTCCCAGAAATATGAGCAAGAACTTTGTGCCCATTCTTCAGCTCAGCGCGAAACATTGTACTGGGAAGAACAGCGGTTATTTTCCCTTCGACTTCTACTACATCTTGGTTTGGCATAAAGGGAATATTTAAACAGGATGGAACCTATCATACAAGCCAAGAACAATTCCATCTTACAATATGTAATTTAGTCACGCATCAGAATTATTATGCACACATGCCCACTCCCAAAGCTCCACCCCTCTGTTCTTAATAAAGACGAAACTTTTTTTATGTCTCACGCATTTAACCTCGCGATTGATGCATGGCATGCAGACGAGGTTCCCATTGGGGCGGTTATTGTGCACAAAGGTGAGATTATTTCTACAGCTCATAACCAGACCAGAACGCAAACCGACCCAACCGCCCACGCAGAGATGATTGCCATCACCATGGCTGCACGAAAAATTGGTGACTGGAGATTAAACGAATGCGATCTTTATGTGACCAAAGAGCCCTGCCCCATGTGCTCGGGAGCAACCATCACATCGAGAATTGGCAAAGTCTTCTTCGGACTATCCGACCCCAAGATGGGCTGCCTTGGTGGAGCAGCAAGCCTGCACTTACTGGAACGGTCCAATCATAAACCGGAAGTTACAGGTGGCATTTTGGCGGAGCCCTGCGAAGCAATCATCCAAGCCTTTTTTCAACTCCAAAGGAAACAAGTCTCCGCTTGACCAAAACCAGATTTCAGAATTGATTATAAGAGTATTATTAAAATAG
>Ga0181607_10004221_pt1 | contig 12324 bp, 9 predicted proteins | sample 041ome_9_FD_132420 | JGI IMG/M metagenome (GOLD analysis project Ga0181607, IMG submission 132420) | Coastal salt marsh microbial communities from the Groves Creek Marsh, Skidaway Island, Georgia - 041413US metaG (megahit assembly) | ecosystem: Environmental > Aquatic > Marine > Intertidal zone...
ATGATACATTTCCATTATAGGTTTCTTTCGTTGGAATATTTTTAGCATCAGGGTTTCCATATATTTCACTGCTACTAAAAAAAATAAATTTAGATTTATTCTCTTTGGAATATTCTAATAAATTCTTTGTTGCTGTAATACTAGTAAATATTGCATCGATTGGTTTATTATAATAATGCTTTGGGCTTGGTATTCCAGCTGCATGTAAAACATAATTACTTTTAAATTTAATTTTTTTAAATTTATTAATGTCTAATTTTTTTTTGATAACGTTCTTATCAGAATAAATTTCACTATTATCAAACTTAATATCAATTGCTAAAATTTTAATTTTTTTTTTTAAATTTTGATTAATTGTAATCAAAGATTTAATAAAATATTTTCCTAAAAAACCGTTTGCTCCAGAGATCAAAAATTTTTTTCCCTCAAAATATTTTGAGAATTTATTTAAATTATTGACTATTTCTTTAATATCAGAATTTAAATAATATTTTTCATTCATACAATTTTTACTTCTGGTAAAGGTACAATGAATTTTGATTTAATACCTTTTTTTTTCCACTTGTTTATAATTGGATCGCTCAAATGCCAAGCTAATAATAAAATATAATCGGGTTCTTTTTCTAATAATATATCGTCGTTAATTATCTTTAGTTCTGTATCAGGAATAAAATAATCTAATTTTAATGAAGTAGGCTGTTCAGCAATATAATCTAAATGGGCTTTACCTAAGTTACAATAGGTCAATAAAACAACTGCTCTTGCTGGGCATGATTTAGCTATTATTGTTTTTCCTTCTGATTTTAATTTTGTAATTAAGTCTAATAATTGTTTTTTTGAATTTTCGACTCTTTTTTTAAAATCACTATAAGTTTTTTCACAATTATCAATTAACGCAACTTTTTCTTTTTCTAATAATTCTAATAATCTTTGGGTTTTATCTTTTTTTTTTTTTGAAACAATGCATCTTATGCTGCCTCCATATCTAGATACTATTTGGGCATCAAATAAATACATATTGTACATTTCAAATAATTTTATAAGAGAAATCAATGAATAGGTTCTTAAATGTTCATGATAAAAAGTATCATATTGAACATTCTTTATTATTTCCATTATATAATGATTTTCAAAGGCATAAAATCCATCATCATCAATCAAATTAACAATACCATCCATTACATCTCCCAAAGTCGACATATGTGCAAAAACATTAGTGCTTGTAATCAGCTTAGCCTTTCCATTTTCTTGTTTAATTTTTTCAGTTATCTCTTTGTTAAAAAAGGACTGAACTGTATTTATTCCATTTTCATTTGCAATTTGAGCTATATTTGTTGGCTCAACACCAATAGGTTTCAAACCTTTATCCTTAAAGTTTTTTAATAAACTTCCGTCATTACTTCCGATATCTACTACAAGATCATCTTCTTTTAATTCTAAATTTTTGAATAAATAATCAGACAAATCTTTTTGTTCTTGGTTAACAGTTGGGGTTATACCAGGAAGATAAGGATAGTCTGGATGATATACTTTTTTTTGATCAACGATGTGATCTATCTGTAACAATGTGCACTCTTCACATCTGATTATATTAATTGGATATTTTTTTACTTCACTTGCACGTGTAACATCTTTGACTAATGAGTTCGCTAATGGTTGGTCACCTAAACTTAAAACCTCTATCAATTTTGTTGAATTACAAATTTGACATTTTTGGATTTTACCAGGTAAGAAATTATGGTCTTGCATTTAATGAATTAAATTAATTTTTTTTTCTGCATTTAAACAATAATATAAATTTTTGCTAGATTTAGATTTTAGGAAACTTTCAATACCATTTTTAATTTGTAAACATCTTCCATCTCTAAAAATTGATTTTTTCATAGTTTTAATTGTTTGTTTCTTTTTTTTTTTACTAATTTCAAGTACGAAGTCTTTAGTCCAATCTTGTGACTTAGTAAATAACTTTACACATCCCTTTTCAAAATTAATGATAATTTCATGATTTTGAAAGCCTAATTTTTTTAAATAAAGTCTTATTGTGCCCTTAATTCTATTGGAACCTATAAAATTTAAAAAAAAATCAGTCTTGTAACCTTTAATAAAATTAGTGGATTTTTTTATCTTTTTTTTTTCAATTGTATATTCTCCAAATAAGAACTCACAATAAGAAAGTATATGGGTCAAAAAAATATTCTTTAATCCTCCACCTTTTTTTTCATCAGTTTTCCATGACTTAATACCATGCCAAAAATCATAACTATTTACTGACCAATTAATTTTATAATTTAAGATTTTACCAAGTAATTCCTTTTTTATTAATAATTTTAATTCTTTAAATAAATCATGATTTAAATAAGTAAGATTTATCTCTGATTTAATTTTTTTCTTTTTATAAATATTAATAATTTTTTCTGAAGTATAAAAATTTGTAGAAATTGGTTTTTCAAAGAAAATTTTTTTTTTAAATTTTACATTATATAGAAGGATTTTTTCTTGAATTTCAGGTGGTACTGCTAGAATAATTAAATCAATGTTATTTTTAAAAACTTTTTTCCAGTTTTCTTCTAATATTACATTTTTTAAACTGATTTCATCACTAAGTTTTTTAATATTTCTGCTACAAATCACTCTTAAATTAAGTTTTTTTATTTTATCTATTACCGGCAGATAACCTCTTAAACCAAAATTTGAGCCTACAATTGCTACATTCAATTTCATAAATTAGATCATCTTAAATTTTTCAATTCCATTGCAATATTTAGAAAATCTAATTTCCTGGAGTGGAATTTCTTTAAAAATTTCATCTATGTCATTTTCATAATTTGTCTTTATTTCTACAACTACCTGAAATTCTTTTTTTGAAAAATTTTTCTTATAGAGTTTATAATAAATGTTAGTATCAATTGTAACTCTAATATCTTTTTTTTTGTAATACTCTCTATTATAAATTACCTCAATTATTGGTTTGCAAAAACCATAGTTATTATCTTTAATTCCATTTAAAAGTAATTGTGAACAATATTTATCTGAAATTTTTTTACTAATTTTATACCTACCTTCAACACTTGAAATTTTTATCTCAAATAGATAATCGCTATTCTGTTCAGGATAATTGCGAATTCTTATTTTTTTTCTAGGATTACTACCTTCAGTAGAGTCTTTATATAATTCTAAAGAATTATTATCAAAATAAATACTTTTTACTTTTCTATCATCATATTGATTTTCAAAATTTTTTGATTTAATAAATTTTCTGAAATTTAATAAATTTTCATTTTTAATGTACAGTTTTTTTTCAATTCTAAATGACATTTAATTATATCTAATTATAAATATCTACCTTAGAGTAATCATCATTTTCAAAAATATTTAAACTATTTCTGCACGATGAATTTTCAATTGCTAGATAACCACCGTTAAATTCTTGTTTTTTCTTATAGGCAGAATAACAAATTTTTGAATTCATAATTTTTGATTTATCTAGGTAAGCTTTAGAAGAATCTTTTGATGCAATGCCAATATCAACATTATCTACAATAATTTCGTTCAAATTAATCGAGGTATTTTCGCCTACAGAAATTCCTTTGTCTTTACATCTTTTAGCAATTAGCAATCTCACAATATATTCCCCTCCTGAAAAATCTATGCAATCATTATATGAGTTTATAATTTCAACCTTATCTAAAAACACATTAGAGAAATCTATATCTATTCCATCAAACATTGAATTTTGAGAATTAATTTGTTTTATTTTTCCTTTACTATTGATGATGTTTATACCATCTTCGCAAATAGAATTATGTGACTCCAATAATGAGTCCTCAAATTTTATATCTATAAATGATAAACATCCTGTTAAATTGTTATCATCTAGTCTATTTACTAAATTTTTATTGAACAAAATTTCATCTCCAAAAAATTTGATTGTAACATTTTTTACTTTTCCACCTAAAAAAAATACTCTTCCTAAATTATTTTTTTGTTTTATTAAAAATAAATTATTTTTTTTATCGTAATTGAATTCAATATGTTGATTATAATAAAATTTAACATTCTTAAAAAATTCATTATTTAATAATTTAAACTTGTAATTTAAATCTCTAGGGACTTCATTATTAAAAATTTCATAAAAATAATCATCTATTTTTAAATTAGCTTCAAGCAAATTTCTAACTTGATCAATATTTAGATGAAATTTTTCTTTACAAATCTTCGTAATTCCTTCACATAATAAAAAAGATTTTTCTTGATTATTATAACTTAAAAATTTTATTTTTATTTTTTGATCCCTTAAATTTTGATAGTATTGTTCTAACTGATCATCTTTTTCTTTTAATAAGCTATCAAATTTTAAATCTTCTATATTTTTTTCTAAATAAAGTTTTTTTATAAATTCAATATTATCTGTTAATTTTTCAATTTTAGAGGCTATATCACCGATGCTTAAATTTAAATTTTTATTTATTAACTTATTTCTGAAATTTTGAAAATCAAGATTTTGTAATAATTCTTGAGTTTTATATACGGATTGTAAAAAATTATTTTCAAGAGGAAAATTAAGATGGTCTGGTCTTTTTGATAAATCAAATTCTCCATCATAATAAATTGGTTCAAAAAATTCCTCAAAAGCATTCCAATAGAACTTTCTATTATGAGCATAAAGGCCATGGTAACCATTCGCAGACATGATTAGGATGTCATAAATATTAAGCCTCAACTTGTTTCTTTTACTATTATACGATAACAGCTGATTATTTAGATGATATCGTAAAAATGAAAAATTATTTTTTTTATCTTTGTAATTGTTTATATAAATTAAATAAACATTGTTTAAATTTTTAAGAGCATTAATTGAAGTATTTAAAAAATTTTCATTCTTGATAGTCCAATTTGTATTGGTCATTTTTGCTAACTGTATTCTGCTTCCTATCTCTGAAACTCTTAATATTTCTGGCCAATTTATACCTTCTTTGTTTTGAACATCTGCTGCATATCTCATCATATATTTTTCATCCCCTTCAAGGATTGGTGCTTCTCTTCTTTTATGAAATTCAAGCATCTCTTTCGAGGCTTTTTCTTGAAATAACATTGTCATATTTAAATTGTTCATTTTAACTTTTAATAATTGTGTCCTAGGTGCAATATAATTAAACTCTCTCAACAATTCAGTCATAAATACTTCGTCTTTGCTAATTCCTCTGGTGCCATCTAAAAATAATTTAAATCGAGTAATATTGTTAATATGACCATCTAATAATTGAATATCTAAACTTTGATAAACTTGACCATCTTTATAAATAATATGATCTTTTAAGTCCCCTTGAGTTCGTACTCTTGCCTTAAGGTGGCATTTTATATCTTTTTCTAATGTAAAAATTAAATCTGCATTAAATTTTTTTTTAAATTTATCTCTTATGACATGTGAGGTATTAGATAAAATTCTAATATTATTAACTTGCCATTTTCTATAATCATTTATTTTTATTTCTAAAAAATTTATTGGCAGATAATCATTGTCAAAATATGTTTGAAAATTTAAACATTTAATATTGCTTTTATCTGACGCTACTAATTCAGATTGAAAAAAGTTAATAATAATAATTATAAAAGCAAAGACTTTAAAGATAACTGACATCAATCTTTTTTACAAATTCTAAATCATTAATCTCATTTTTTACTTCATCTAACTCAAATCTGTTTTGAAAAGCTAATTGATACACTATTTCTTTATTTTGATTATTTGAAACTAATGACTTAAGGTTTTTATTTCTTTCCAACTTTTCTATTTTTTGACCAGCAACAACTTCCAATAAATTTAGATCTACCCCCTCAGAGAAAGAAATATTATAAAAATTTGGTTTATTTTTACTTTTTCTATAATCATTAAATTTTTTGACAAAAATAACTATTAATACCATCAATAAACTCAATAACGCAGCATAATTAAGTTTAACACTTGCGGCTATACCAATGGTGATTAAACAAAAATAAGTAATTAATTCCAGAGAACTTTTTACTGGGTGCCTAAATCTTACAATAGATAGTGCACCTATCATTCCTAAAGATAATGCAATATTTCCATAAATCGTTTTTGTTATTACAAAGGTAATTATAGGTAAGATAAAAAAGGACACTGTTTGACCAAAAGTTTTTGCCCAGTACTGCCCAGAAATTATTAATGAATACCTTATAAAATATCCGCTTACTAACATTAAAATAATAGCTTTTATATCATCCATATTAGAAACTTATTACTTTAAAATAAGAATTTTGACTATAAGTTAATTTATTACATCAATTGTCTAATGGATAATAAAAAAAACAATTATATTAATGAAATTGATGGACTTAGAGCCATAGCTGTAATTTCAGTAATTTTTTATCATAGTGAGTTTATTTTATTTGAACAAAAATTTTTTAAAGGTGGTTTTCTAGGTGTAGATATATTTTTTATTATTTCTGGTTATTTAATTACCTCAATTATTATTAATAACTATAAAAACAGTAATTTTAGTTTAAAAGTTTTTTATTTTAATAGAATAAAAAGAATTTTCCCTGCACTAATTTTTATATTATCAGTTAATCTTATATTAGGATTTTTTATTTTACTACCTGATGAAATAGTTAATTTAGCTCGATCTTATATAAGTTCAATTTTTTTTATATCAAATTATTTTTTCTATTTTAGTGGTCAAGAATATAGTGCTGTTAACTCTCTCCAAGTTCCTTTTCTACATACATGGAGTTTGGGTGTAGAAGAACAATTTTACATAATTTTTCCAATTATATTCCTCTTATCATATAAATTACTTAGATTTAAGAAAATTATTATTTTAATATTTTTGTTATCTTTTATTTTTGCAAATTATTTTGCAAATTTAAATCCATCTTTAAATTTTTATTTATTTTTTTCAAGAATATGGGAAATGATGCTTGGTGGAATGTTAAATTTTTATAATCTAGAAAATTTAAAAAAAAAAAATAAGCTTTGCTCATTTCTTTCATTTTCAGGATTATTTTTAATATTATTTTGTTTTTTATTTGCTAATAATAAAATTACTCATCCATCAATTTATACTTTAATTCCTTTAGCAGGTACTATTTTAATAATTATAACCGCTGACAACTCTGAAATTAAACTCAATAATTTTTTAACAACAAACTTTATGGTATTTATTGGAAAAATTTCTTTTTCTTTATATTTGTGGCACTATCCAATATTTGCTTATGCAAGGATATTAGAAATATTTAATAAATCACTGATATTTAATACTCTAATTTATATATCTATTTTTTTTCTTTCAGTTTTAACTTATTTTTTTATTGAGCAACCATTTAGAAGAAAATTAAATTTTAAAACTACAATAATTTTCTTAAGTGTTATGAGTATTTTTTTTATTTCTTTTTCAAATTATTTAATAACAAAAAAAGGTCTTCCTGAAAGATTTCCAGAAATGATCTTAGATCACTTTAATAATTCTCATCCCTATCATTTAGTGAAAAATAAAAAAAATGAATTTTGCCATAATCAAACTTGTACATTCAATACTGAATTTGATTATGAAATATTTTTGCTTGGGGACTCAAACGCTGCAACGTTACAAAAACCTTTGTTAGATTTAGCAAATGAGTACAATTTTAAATTTACAACTATGACAAATGATGGCTGTTCATACGTTAAAAATTTTGAAAAAATATCAAAAAAAACAAATAAGGTCACTAACTGTAATCAAAAAATGTTTGATTTTAAAAGAAATAAAATTCTAAACAATAATCAAAGTCTAGTGATTATTGGTCAAAGAATGCCACTATATTTATCTGGATATTATTTTGATAATAAAGAAGGTGGAATAGAGGGTGGCGAATGGACAAGTTATTGGAAAAATATATCTACAGATCAAAAAGACAATAAAAATATTATAGAAGAATTTAAAAAAAACTACATTGAGTCAATCAACGAAATACTTGATAATGGTAATAAAGTTGTATTAATTTATCCAATACCTGAAGTTGGTTGGAGTCCAATTAGAAAATTATTAAATGATGGCTACTACCAAAAATCTAATATCTTATCCATTTTAAAAAATAATGATATTTCAACTTCATATTCTGTTTTTTTAGAAAGGGCTGAGGAAACTTTTAAATTGTATGATCAAATTCATAATCAAAATGTGTATAGAGTTTATCCACATAAATTATTTTGTGATATTATATTAAAAAATAGATGTGTAGTTAATAACTATGATGATATTTACTATTATGACGATGATCACCTGTCCCTTAAAGGATCTAAATTATTAGTTAATCAAATTAGAGATATTATAATCTCACTCAAAAAAAATTAATAAAATATTTGAATAACTAATTCATAAAAATTTATGAAGTCTCCTTAAATCAAGATACATATCTCCACTTTGATTTTTATTGATATTTTGAAGATAAATAAATTTATGATTAAGTTTATTAATTTTACTTATTCTTTGATATACTTTATTTTTTATATTTTTAGGGATTATCTCTACAACATTTATTTTTCTTCTACAAAACACTAAATTTGCAAGACCTGCACCATGCGGTGCTATAATTTTTTTACAATTTTTAAAAATTGATATTTGATCAATAAATTTAATTTTGCTTAGTTGTAAAATTCTATAGTTTTTTTCTTTTAAAAACTCAATTACTTCCTCATTGTTAATAATCTTGCAATGGTTGTTAATAGAGTCACTTCTGTCTATGAATATTTTTTCATAATAAAATTTTTTAAAATTTTTTTTAAGTAATTTTTTTTTCAGAACATATAAAATCCACTTAGGAAGATTAGAATGTGCAAAAAAAATTGTTTTTTTAAAATAATTTGGATGAGTTACGCTCAATAATTTTTCACATTGTATATGTCGATACACATTTGCATCAATAAATTTATTAGGTTTTATTCCCAAAAGTTTTAAAGTTTCTCTTTGAAAAGAATTTAATTTTGAAAAATAAAAAAAATCAATTTTCTTTAAATCATACACTTGTGAACACATTATTAATTTAGGAACAATATCAAACAACCAATGAGCATAATTAAAATGTCCACTTGCCCCCTGGGTTAAAACTAGGGTTGTTCCTGCAATTTTTTTCTTAAATCTTGGAGTTCCTGATATTAGTGTTTGGTTTTTAATTAGATTTAATGAACCATTAATTTGCTGAAAAGAAAAATTTTTAACCAAAGTATTTTTTGAAATAATAGATAAATTTTCAATATAATCTGTAAATACTCTACCTTTTTTTAATTCTAAAAATTGGTAATTATACTTTTTAACATTAATTCCATCAACTTTTTTAACTTTTGTTATTTTAATTTTTTCTAAATCAAGATTTTGAATTTTAACTTTTCCATAAATTAAAAAAAATAATGATTGAATTAATTTTTTATAGTGATTTTTAATAATCTTTTTTATTATCATTTTATATTTTAATATCTTAAAAATGCTTAATATCTATTTTGTATATATTAAATAAATATTTATGACTAATTTAAAAATATATTGTGTTTCTAACTTAGCAAATAAAAATCTTGAAAAATTAGATTTAACTTTGGTTGGTGTCGGAAAAAATAATTTTCCAAAAAATTATCTAACCTGTAATATTGGGAATAATATACAGCATAAAGAAAAATATTACTCTGAACTTACATTTCATTATTGGTTTTGGAAAAATGAACTTGAAAAATTTGATAATGATACTTGGATTGGTTTCTGTCAAAAAAGACGTTTTTTTATAAAGAATGATTTTTATAACATTAATAATATTAATGACCTAAAGCATAATATTCTTAGATCTATACCAGATGAATGGTCTTCATTTGATGCTTTCGTCTGTGAACCAATTAAAGTTTCGCCAGCTAAAATGATCAAATTAATAAAACGGGGATGGAAGAATTTAGTTAAAAACCCAACTATATTATTCGATAAAAATAAGCATAATATAAAACTTCAATTTGATATGTTTCATGGATATGGAAACTTGGATAAAGCAATCGATTTAATGAAATCTCCTGAAAAAGAAAAATTTAGAGAATATGTAAATTTCAATGTTCAATTCAATCCAAACATTATGGTTATTTCTAAAAGATTAATTTTAGATAAATGGTTTACTGCCTTGTTTGATTGGCTTTTTAATTGTGAAAAAATTTTCGGATTTAGTGACTTAAAAGGGTATGACACTGGTAGATTATATGCTTATTTATCAGAGAGATATTTGTCCTTCTGGTTCAATGAACACTACAATATAAAAGAGTGTCCTTGGATTTTTTTTGATACAAAATAAAAATTTAACTAATCCAATCAGTAAATTTTGAATAATTATCTAAAATATACTTTGGATAACTGCTATCCACATTAATTCTATGAAAACTATCTTCTCTACCTATAATATCTTTTCTTTCTTTTATTCTATTTCTTATTTCTTCTGTATTTAAGTACTTTTCATCAATTTTTTCTTGAAAGTTATGTGGATCATTTGTTTCACAGAGGTTTTGATACTTGTATAAAAGATCTTCGGGATTTTTTAAATTACAAAAGTGCCAACCACCATCTTCAATGATATTATTTAATCTATATTTGTCTATTCTCCAAAAAGGTCTTTTTTTAAACTTTAAATCTCTCAACCATTGAGGTGATCTCAAGTATTTTTTAACACAAATTCTAGTTCCATACCAATAAGGTGTAAGCTTACTTTGAAGGTTTATTTTATAATAAAAATGTTTCTGCTTAAATACACAGTACTTTTGTTTTTGATCAAAATTAACTAACTTAATTGGGTTAGGTATTTCATCTAGATCTGAAATTAAAATTAAATCTTCACTTTCAGCTTTAATTAGACCCCTTTCTATCGAATTCCGTTGATAATTTTCTCTTAAATAAGGGTCATCACCATCTGGTAAATCTTCCACGGCTATATAAATTATTTTTTCTTTAAATCTTTTAAATTTATCAATATCAAAACGAAGTTTTTTAGGGTTATTCTGCCATGTCTTGTTGCCTTCAACTATCACAAAATAGTCAACATAGTCATTAAGAATATTTAACCTGGTGTCTAATAAAAAATCCTCATCCCAGTATGAAAAACAATCATAAATTTTCATGACTTTTCTTTATTTATTTTTAATACACCAATAAATGCTTCCTGGGGTATTTCAACTCTACCAAATTGTTTTGATCTTGCCTTACCTTTTTTTTGTTTTTCGAGCAATTTTCTTTTTCTGTCTGTTGCGCCACCACCATGAATTTTAGTCAAAACATCTTTTTTAAAACCTTTGATTGTTTCTCTTGCTATTATCTTTCCTCCAATGGCAGCCTGAACGGGTATCATAAAATTATGTCGAGGTATTAAATCTTTCAATTTTTCACATACTTCTCTTCCAGTTCTTTGTGCAAAGTCTTTATGTATCATCATTGCTAAAGCATCAACAGGCTCTCCATTTACCAAAATTCCTAACTTAACTAAATCACCTTCTTTGTACTCCGCTATCTCATAATCAAAACTAGCATAACCGCTTGTCATAGATTTAATCTTATCATTAAAATCAAACACAACTTCATTTAATGGCAGTTCATAACTTAACACAGCCCTATTGCCTGAATAAGTTAAATTAGTTTGTATGCCTCTTTTATCCTGACAAAGTTTGATTATTGATCCTAAATATTGATCGGGTGTAATGACTGTTGCTTTAATCCATGGCTCTTCAATTGTTTTAATTAAAGTTGGGTCTGGTAGACTTGAAGGATTTTGAAGATCTAGTGTTTCACCATTGTTTAAATTAACTTTATAAACAACTCCAGGAGTTGTGGTTAAAAGATTAACATCAAATTCTCTTTCTAGTCTTTCAGTGATAATTTCAAGATGTAGCAATCCTAAAAAGCCACATCTGAAACCTAGTCCTAATGCTGATGAAGACTCTGCTTCAAAAGAAAAACTTGAGTCATTTAATTGTAATTTAGCTAAACCATCTTTTAATTTTTGATATTCAGAGCTATCAACAGGAAATAAACCGCAAAATACAACTGGTTTACTTGGTTTAAATCCTGGTAGAGCAACAATTTTGGGCTTAGTTGCATCACAAATTGTATCTCCAACTTTTGTCTCAGATAAAACTTTTATACCAGTAGTAATAAAACCAATTTCACCTGAATTTAATTCATTCATGTCTTTTGGTTTTGGGGTAAAGACCCCTACTTTTTCAACAATATAATCTTGATTTGTTGAAAGCATTTTTATTTTCATATTTTTAGTTAATTTTCCATTTATAACTCTCACTAAAATTACAACTCCTAGATA
>Ga0181607_10004227_pt1 | contig 12317 bp, 27 predicted proteins | sample 041ome_9_FD_132420 | JGI IMG/M metagenome (GOLD analysis project Ga0181607, IMG submission 132420) | Coastal salt marsh microbial communities from the Groves Creek Marsh, Skidaway Island, Georgia - 041413US metaG (megahit assembly) | ecosystem: Environmental > Aquatic > Marine > Intertidal zone...
AAGAGGTCAGCCCCACGTCCAGCAAGAGCGCCGCCAACACCAATGGCAAAATACTCACCATTAAAGTTAGTACCCCAACGAGAAGCCGACTTCGAATCTGCTTGAAGTTCCACTTGTGGAAACACATCTTTATATGCGTCCGAACCCACAAGGTTACGCACTCGACGACCGAAATTAACTGCAAGGTCTGCTGTATGAGATGCCATAATAATCTTCTTCGCCGGGTGTTTACCCAAAAACCACGCGGGCGCGAGGTACGAGATGAGTTCGCTCTTTCCATGTCGAGGAGCAATATTAACAATAATTCGTTTCTTTTTGCCTGTAGCGATGTCTTCAAAGAGTTGAGCCAGCTTTCTATGATGTTCTCCTATAATATAGTCTGGGTATACATGTTTAATAAAATCTAAAAAGTGATCTTTCCCTTGGCTCTGTATTAACTCTTTTCTATACTGAGTTAACATGTCTAGATGTTTCATCTTATCTTCATCTGACATTGTAGGAAGAGCGCGTTCTAATAACGCTAAGTCTTCAGGACTAATCATCGTCTTCCTCTTCGACTTCTTTTTCTTCGATTAAATCACCTTCAATTACTTTTCCTCTTAAGTCTGCAATGGCTTTCTTAAGTTCCTCTTCTAATTCTTTACCCGTCTTGTTAATGTGCATCACTTCAGTTTTCTTTTTAAATGCGTCGACTCCATCAATCTCCCCAATCATACGAAGTGCACCAAGTTTATCTTTAGGGCTTGTTGATGTTTCGTGAACTAAGACAGCGTTGTTTAATACATAGAGTTTAAAATCTGCTAGCTGATTAACGAGCTTTACATTTGACTGAGCTACCATGCCGGCAAGGTAAGCCATTGTTTCATTCGGGTAACTTGCAAAGTCTGGTTTTAACTCTGGGTTATTCATCATGTCCGTTGCCAGTTGTTTTGCTTCTTGAGCATGTTTACTATCTGGCTCAATCGGTTCTCCTTTTATATCAGACAAAGTTTTTATTGTCTCAGCTCTAATATTAAGTTCTTTCTCTGCTGTCATGTCAGGCATGGCTTGCTTTTGAGAAATAGGTAATGGGACATTCTCTTCTATATTAGGGAAGATTAAATTAAACGTGTCAGAATCTTCTTCAATAGAATTGGGTTGTAATTCTTTGCTTGTCATGTGTCGCTGTTACACCTTTGATTTGTTTTTGCAGCTAATAAATCAAATTGTAACATAGTTTTTAAAAAAGAGTATAATGTTAAAATGTTTGAGTACGTTTTAGTTATCTATTTTGATTCTGCTATGCAGGAAGCAGAGTACGTAGGAAACTTTGAATCCTGTGCTCATGCTAATCAATACTTATTAGAACACGATAGTGAATTCAAGGAGCGAACGTGGGACAAGTGTCTACATCAAGATTATCTTTTTCTTCCAAAAAACTTTACAATGAAGTTTCCAAAATTACATGGAATGAAATAACTTTTAACCCAATTAATTTATATACTATAGGAGCTTTGTGGAAAAATGCCTAAATTTAATCTACACGTAAGAAGAAATTATTTTAAAAATGCTGTTGTTGAAGTTGAAGCAGAAAACGAAGAGTTAGCATTAGATATGTATCATGATGAAGCTGGTGCTGCTCGTCAAATGCTAGAATATAAACTTGCAGAAAATGAATATATTTATGAGATGGATTTTGCAGTAAAGGCTAAGCCAGTAGATGTCCCATCAGAATAATATTAGAATAAGCCACGTTCCTTTTTTCCATATCATTGTTGACATCCCAGATGCTGGTGATATGAAAAAGCCTTTATTAAAGTTAATATCTAAAATTAATAATCCAGTTAAACAAGGAACACAAACGATAACTAATCAAGATTATTTTAATCCTACAGAAGATAGTAAAGAGTATGTAGATTTATTTGTAGACTTGATTAGACCACAGATAATATCCTTATTTGGTATTTTAAATGTTAAAGATATTATGATTAAAAATATTTGGTTCCAACAATATAAAAAAGGGGATTCTCATTCTTGGCATACACATGAAGGTTGTATGATGTCTAATATATATTACTTAGAGAAACCTTTAGATACTGATACAGAGTTCTTTAACTACGAAACACAACAACCTTACGGTCCTATTAATATAAAGGAAGGGTCTATATTAATGTTCCCATCTTGTATTCTACATAGAGCAAAACCAAACCCAAGCGATAAAAGAAAAACAATTATTTCATTTAATACTAATTTCATATCATGAGTTTATTAACTGAAACAAACCTTAAACTTCTATATAAAACATTCTGTCGCATGGAACCATTTGATAAATTAGATATGCCTCATGCTCATCAGATTCAGCTTAAAGTGACACGACGCAAAGATATTATGGGAGAGTTTGCTCCCGAAGAAAATACTATTTATATTAGTAGTGCTAAGAATGCTCACTTCGATACCATCTGCAAAACACTACTTCATGAAATGGCTCACCTACACTGTTACAAAGTAAAAGAAGATGAATACCACGACCATGAGAACAAACGTTTCAAATCCATCATCAGACATATAGCCTCCATTTACGGGTTTGACCCTAAAGAACTTTAACTACTATATTTAATACTCGTCTAACTTTATTTTTTGTTGGGGGTGTTGCTCGATGCCAAGTATTACTTTTGAATATAATACATGTATTGGCTTTTGGTGTGAACCTATATTTTTCTTCTTGGTGTTTATCATATATGACAGTATCGCCGTCTGAGTCTTCTAAATAGTACACTATAGATATATACTCATCTTCGTCTTTATCTACATGTTTATTTAAAATTAAATCTTCTTGGCTATGAGGTTGTCGTGGAAGTAAATTAAATTTAGCTCTATATATTTCTGTTTTCTTACCTATTTGGTCTTCTACCTTTGCTACTACTTTTTTAACAGTTTCACAAATCCAATTTAATGATGTTGGTTCACCGTCTCGGTGTGTCATATGCACAAACTGAAATACCTGGTCATCACTTCCTTTATATGCCACTTCCGAATAGAAATACCACGGAAAGTTTGTTTCGTCAGGAAATATAAAATTAACCAAGCTTTCATAGCTTGGTCCATTTAGAACATTATCTAATCTAATAGGAGACATTCAAATATTGTATCAAACAATAAATGACCAAGCAAACATCCCTAAAAATATTATAAGTATTCCGTAATGAAAAATTTCGTCTAAGTTCATAAACAACATTGTACCCGCCAGTGAAATGTTTTGCAGAAACGAGAATCATTCTTATTTAACGCTTAACGTTAAACATTATACCTATATAAATAAAAAAGCCCGGCAGAGAGGTACCGGGCTTTAAGTAGAGAGTTACTACGAAAGGAAATAATAATACTACTACTTCAACTACATTATACCATGTTGATTAATGTTATCAAGTCTTATCTAGTCCTAAGCTGTCTAACCGCATATCAACTGATAATATAATTCTAGTCTTATCTCCTTCATGTTTAACACTATGAAAGAATGGCTCACCGTCTTTGAATGCTAATATCTCACCTTCCCTCCAAGTCTGAGTCTCATCATCTACGGTTATCTTACACATCAAGTCTTCTAGTATACACAGGTGGATTCGCATGTAGTCATTAAGTCGTCCTTTGTGTGGATGTATGACACTTCCAGGTTCTAGCTTTGATATAAAGGCGTTTCTTAAAATTCCCTCGTCCTCATATTCTCTTATACAGTAATCTATCGTAGGACACTGTTCTTTAGCATAGGCCACTACTGCGCGAGCGTAGGCTGACTCAGGAGTATCTTGTTCTGTATCTATGTGCTCACCTTCATACTTAGATAAGGGCGCTGCTTTCCATATGTTGTCATATAGGTTTTTACCTTGTCCATCGTAGTATATCTTGTATTGAGGGTAGTCATGCATGGCGTGGGGGAGTTTTAAAAAGTTTAATACCTCTTTCTTTATAGCCGGAAACAAGGCTTTAAATTGTATACAGAGTGGATGCCCTGCTAGGTACTCAGTCCAAAATCTAGGTTCTCTCATAATATTATTTTTTGTTATAACCATCCTTATTTTAAGTGACGGGGGGTATTTGTCAAGTTAGGGGGGTGGGGGGTTGGAATTTGGAAAAAAGTGCCGGTTATTTGTGCGGATTAGTATGTATGTGGAATCTTACGGAGTCCCAACTTTTTTGTGCTGGGTGGGTACCCCGTCCCTTTCTGGGTCTGACCTCGTTTTTCTGGTTGGTTTCGTGGCTCGGTTTCTAGTTTGTTCATGTTCCTAAAGCTAAGTATTACTTTACTCAATATATGAACTGAGTTTGACTAGGTAATAACAGGATAACCACACAGTCCCCAGGATTATTAATGCTAAGTCCTTGATTATAAAGGATTGTTCGGGTTGTTCGGACTTTGTTCGGGCGTTGTTCGTGTGTAAGTCCTTGATTTTAAAGGATTGTTCGGGTTGTTCGGATTGTTCATGGTATTTTTTAAGATAACGGGGAAGAAAAAAGTCAGACCAAGCCCCTCTTTTTGCAAGTGTAAAAGAAAAACTTCCAACCTTATTGTCCTATAAAAAAGCATGAACAATCCGAACAGCTTAAAAAATAAGCAACTAAAAAATAAATATAAATAATAAATAAATATAATAAAAACAATAACTTAAATATTTACCAACTGGAAAAGTTATCCACAGAAAAGGGGTCAGTTCATACTTTAAAGTAAAGTAGAAAAACCCGAACAATCCGAACAAAAAAAGATCAATAAAATCAATCACTTAGTTATAAAGTAAAATAATGTTTGACAATAAAAAAGAATGGGAGTATTTTAAACGAATGGCAACTTCGCCATTTACATATAAGGACTAAATATGAAACCAACTAAAACAGAACTACGAAGCAACATCAAAAAAGCTATGATCCGATTACATGGACAAGGTCTGATTCGATTCTTTGGACTTGATCCAAACCTAGTCGACCCGATAAACCTATGTAAGAAACTACGCCGACTTGAGAACCAAGCACACAGAATCACTACTCAATTATGTAACGGCTTTCCTGAATTGGATCACGATAGCCAAGAGGATCACATAGTCGAACTCGAAATAAAACTTTGTCAGATCGAGGGTAAAGTTTGCGATTTACTACAATCACATTATGACGAAACCCCGAGAAATAAACAGGTAAAACTAAACGCTATATTTATTAATCGTGACCCAAGAGGGTATGCTTTAAAGGTAGACAGTGAAATTATTAAATACTTTGCAAAAGAAACCAACTACGCCGACTATTTTCCACACACAGACTGGGGGGGCTATGGCGTTCTAGCCCCTGATCTAACTTACGACATCGAGAACGAGGTCAACTACATCAGCACCAACTGGAAAGAACTAACCACAGGCAATCAGCAAACACAACGCCAACACTACGAAGCGAAGGGGTTTATATGTTAATCGACTTCATTCTATTTGGTATCGTGGACAACGGGGTTATGATCTTTGGAGCGTTTACAGGGCTAGAGATCGAGAAATACTTGCCCAAAAAATTCCAAACGGGGCATTTACTTGTCATCGCAGGGGCAGGGCTAGGGAATACCTTTTCGGATTTTCTCGGGGGCTTAGCAAGTTTAAATTATCCTCTAGCGATAGGGTCAGGGCTTGGGTGTGTTCTGGGTCTTGGTTTGATCCCACTTTTTAATCGACTAATGAAAGGCAGAGTTACAACGGCGTAATGAATTGAGGGGCTAGGGTCAAACCTAGTCCCTTTTTTTATTCATTTATTTTAGGCACCTTGTCCAGACCTTAGAGGGTTTGCTGATGAGATCGAGCAAGACAGATCGAAACAGGGACGGCTACATAAAAGCTTAAAAAAAGGTAAGGGGTAAGTATCAACGCCCCGAGAAAATGCAACAGGGAGCGATTGTGAAAGCCGAATTTATAAAAATTTGATAGAAAAGGAACGATTATGCAGAGATTGACAAGAAACCTAGTTTTAACACGGGGCAAAAAATATGCTTATAAATATTTGAGGGGTTGTGGATATTCACCTGTTAAAGCCCTAGCCCTGATTATTAAATCAAATAAAAAAGTAAGGGGGGCAAGGTATGAGTATTTATAAACTTTGTAATGCTCTACATTTACTGGGTCGAGAAAAGCAGAAACTCAATGACCAACTGAAATATTACGAAGAGCAAAACCTAGCAGAAAAAGGCAGAAACTCAACGATAGATTTTGACAAGGCGATTGGGGAATTAAAATTCACTTTGTTTGAGATCGAGGACGAGATCGCATTAATTAAAAAACTAACTAAGGAGTTACAATGAGAACCAAACCAAAAAGCCCCGTTGTAAAAATTACACTCGAAAAGGGCGAGATCGAGAAACTTCAAAAGGGCATAGAGATATTAAAACTTGACCCTGAGAATGATTTTATATTCTTAATTAAACCAGACCCGAAACCAACCTATACAGAAATAATTTTGGATAAGCTTGGTTTAAGTAAATTGGAAACCGAAAACAATAACCACGCCCTCAAGCATGATCCACAGGGCAAACCTTTTTAAAACTAAGGAAGGACTAAAAATGAATTTAATTAAAACCATCGAAGAGAAAGTCGGAATTAAAAAACCCGAACCCTATTTAAAAAGATTGTTTGATTTAAACAAGGGGCTAGTCGAGGATCAAGAGATAGCTAAGTTTGATTGCTCGTACTACATCAAGGCAGTTATGAACCACGCTGATAAAGAGTGGAATAAAACCACCTTAGCCCATCGAGCAAAAGACCATCGCCGTCATTACAGAGAGGAGTTACCGAGATATAAGCAGATAGGCAGAATGAAAGCCCTCGTTGAGATGATGGAACGGGGTCAGTATAAATACCCTGTAACTTTTAAAGACCATAACGAGCGAGAAGTTTATCGCTCAGTGGCTACGGCGTTGTATCTTGAAAAAGTTTGCAGAACAAGTTTAAGTTTAATGTACAGGATCGAGCCGAGATATTTAGAAATTCGGACAAAATTTAGTACGGGGGAGTGGTTTGCGATAGATTGGGAAAAAATATACAAGAGTTGCGAGTTTTTAACTGAGAATCGCACAGTGGATATACCTCTATTTATAATGAAAACTCACGGGACTTTTTTGAAATTAGAACCTAAATCTATTGACGAAGAAAATTTAGAAGATCGGATCGGCTTAACAATACTTGCTAAAATACGATGGATCAGTGAATACTTACATCACTTGCACATCTCGACAGAAGACCCGACCCAAGTGGCTTATTATCCGACCCTGACTGATTATAGAAAAGGACGGGAAGTAAGAACCAAGTTGGGACGATACCTGACAAAATATCAAACTTTGTTCGGACTAACTGAAGACGAGATCAAAAAACTATCTGATACCCACCTAGCTATCATAAGAGCCAAAGAGGGTTGGAAAGTGGACTATCGTGGTTCCTGTGATCCTGATGGGTGGTGGGATAGTTATTACCACTATACCGAAGTTTCAAGTTGCATGGTCAATGACTACTGCGAAGAGGGTATCAAAACTTACTGCCACCCTAAGTCCGACTTAAAATTATATTATGTCTATCGGGAAACTTCTGGTGGAAAGCGTATGACAATAGCAAGGGCTATCGTTCGAGGAAATAAGTTTGTTCGAGTGTATCCTGATCCAAACGGAACCCCTGAGGGTCAATACTTACAAAATTGGCTTGAGAGTAATGGGTTTACACATGATCGAGAATGTCTGGACGGGGCTTTATTATTAGCTGAATCGGCTGGTGATGGTGATTTTTATGTCCCCTATGTAGACGGCGATTGTCAACGAGCCGACTTAACTTCTGTTGACTATGCTGAGCCGACTGACTTTATGTATGGTAATACACTCGAGTACCTACAAATTTGTTGTGATGGGGACTACGACCTGAGTGTAACTTGTGGACACACAGGGGATGATGATGAAGAGGAGCATGGTTACTGTGCTGACTGCGATGCAAGAGAGCATATCGACAATTTACGCTATGTTGATGGGACAGGCGATGTATGCGAATACTGCCTTGAAGATCGATATGTATGGGTGAGTTGTGTAGAAGAGTATTATCCTCAAGATTCAGTTGTTCGTTGTGAAACTGATTATGAATATTATCCTGAGAGTTGCCATGAGGAATATGATGTTTATTATGATGAAGACTTTGGGGCTTACTATCACATAGACGATATGCACAAAGTCCAGAACAGTGATGGTATAGTTTGGCATTACCACGAGGATCACTGCGTTCAGCTTTTTATACCTTGTTCACTAGGTTATGAATGGGCTTATCACGAAGACGCTATTGAATTACCTGACGGCGATATTGTTCACAAAAACGACCTAGTTGTATTAGGTTATATTTAAGAGGAAAATTAATTATGAAATCATTAGAAGATATACTGAGTTATCGCCGAGAGCATAATTCAAAAGGCGAACAACAATTCATTCAAGACTACATGGTGGACTTCGACCCAATCTGTAATACCAAAGGCGAGGTCATAGCGTTCAGGCACGAGAACAAGATCGAGGGAGCAAAGACGAATATACTTTGGACTTCGCACATTGATACTGTTCATCACACTGAACCCCACCGAGTTAAACAAGAGGTATGGATTGATGACTTAGCTAAAACGGCGTTCGTGAATCACGACCAAGATTGTTTAGGGGCTGATGATGGTACGGGGGTTTGGCTTATGCTCGAGATGATAAAGCACAAGGTTCATGGCACTTACTTATTCTTTCGAGGTGAGGAAAAAGGTTGTATTGGATCAAAAGAAATGGTTGCTGAGTATTCTGAGTACCTAGCTGAGTTCGACTGTGCCGTAGCGTTTGATCGAAAAGGGTTTGATAGCGTGATTACCCATCAGCAAAGTTCGAGGTGTTGTTCGGACGAGTTCGGCACGGCGTTAGCCAATATATTCTCGACCGACCGAGATAACTTTAAATTAGATAACGGGGGTGTGTTTACGGATACGGCTGAGTTCGTCCACCTGATCCCTGAGTGTACAAATATCTCAGTGGGTTATCTCAGTCAACACTCGTCAAAAGAAACCCAAGATATAAAGTTTGCTGAACGACTACGGGATACCCTCGTCAACACTCAATGGCACGAGATCGAGTTACCGATTACGAGAACACCTGAGCCACCGAGTTATTATTCTTCGTGGGACTATGGTGAGTATGCTGACTACGGGAGTTACTACGAGGACTATATCTTTTCCTCAATCGAAGAGATCGAGCAGTCAATAAAAGCTAAGTCATCAAGGGAAGTTGCTATGATGATTAAGAATATGGCTGAGTATATCGATATGCTCGAGCAACAGGGATTTATGGGGTAGGGTAATGCCTTACCCCCTCTTTAAAAATGCAACAGAGAGCGATTCTGTGCGTTAAAAATTAGTGAAAGGAACTAAAAATGGCAAAAAACTATTTTGTTATGGGTGAAGTGTATGAAATCATAAATGCAGATTCACCTGAAGAGGCAAAGAAAGAATTTATAAATTTAAAAGGTGCTAGAGAAGAATCAGTGCTTGTATATAACGAGAAAGGGGAACAATATGAGCGAGTATAAAGAAGATAGCACGATATAAACCAATCAAAAACTGGACGGGTTTTTAGTCCTTACTTAGTCCGTTTTATTACCCTCAAACGAGGGTATTTTTTTATCCAGAATAATCGAAAATTAATACTTTACAATTAAATCGAAAGAGAGTAATGTATTTAGACCATCATTAGAAAAGGAGAGTTTGATGAGTGAAGTAATAAAACGAATGGGGGCAAAATGAAATCAAAACCAAGTAAGGAAAATATCAGAATAGATAAAATGCGAACTATGGTTCGTGAGTTAATGCAGTTTGAAATGAAATCTTTTTATGATATGCCCCAGAGTGAAATTGAGGGGTGGATTAGTCATGTCTTGTTAAACGGATTCAAAGGGTTTAATAAAATGACTTACACCGAGTTAGAAAATTATTATGAGGGAATAAAACAATATGAGTAAACATTGGGTTGAGTTTCATATAGATACTGAAGATAAGTATGACACAAGGTGGACTGTGAACGCAGAGATCGAAGAAACTAAAGATATGTATGCAACAGGCGATAGTCCAACAGGATATGAAGTTACAATTAAATCTGTGCATAACGGCTTGTATGATGAGGACTTAGAGTGCTTAGGTGCTGATACTATTAGTTACTTAGAAGAACAAGCGATCGAGGTATTCGTAGATTGTGGGGAGGGATACCATGCCTAAATATAAATATTGGAGTACGGAGAAGTTAGAAAACTTATTATCAGAACTTAATTGGAGAATTAAACATTCAAGTTATGGTATGAGTGATATTTATTTTAGAGATGATATTGAAAATATTTTAATTGAAAGAGAGGAACGCTATGGCTAAGACTGTATTTGATTACGATATAGATATAAAAATACCCGTGCAATTACGGATATGGAATGAAGAGGCAGATGATGTTGAATCTAGGATAGAGAGCAACATGGACTTAATCTTAGGTAGCGAAGTTATTAAAGATGATACTTTGCAAATGATATTCAGGGATATTGATGATTACATAAACGCTAACATAATGAGGAATCGATAATGAGTAAATTAATTTTTGTGGCAGTTAAAATTGAGAAGTGCCGAGTAGTTGATACTGTTGCATTTGAAAAAGAGGGAGAGTGTGAGGCATTCTGTATGCAGTTCAGGGACTATGATCCTGTGCCTACGGCGATCTATGATTTGAACCACGCTCTTAAATTATCATTAGCGTAGGAGTAACTATGAAAATTACAAAAGAGAATTTGTTGTATAGGTTTACAGTTGTGGCTTGGTTTATTCTTGGAGTTTTATTTGGGGGCTTGACCATGCGAGTTGTTGATATGTGGGAAATTTCAAAACTAAAAACACAAGAGGAATATATGTGCCACAAAGGAGTTGCCTATAAAACAATGGGAGATGGTGAAGAAACCATTTATATTAAAACAAACTTACAATGCTTAGGAGACTAGCATGAAAGATTATAGACGGAAACATTACATTGACCACGACTATAAAGATGTTATTGGCGAGGTAGTGATAGTGCCACGAGCAAATAAAATAGATCGAGTTGTTAAACAGGCAACACTAATTTTATTTGGTATAATAATTGGATTTTATTTTTGGGGGTAGTATGAAAAAATTTAGCACAGTAATAGAGATTACAATGCCTGATGAAAAGGCAAAAGAAATTGAAAGTTGGGGGGAAGATATATCACATATAAGTTATATCAATTCTGTTATTGCAGACCATGTTAAAGATCGTGGGCTACAAATTAAAGTAGAAACCATTGAAGTTGTTACGCCTGTTTTTACACGGCTAACAGAAACACAAACACACTTAGCTAATCAAGACGCACTTGAAGATTTAGAAGAAGAAATTTTATCAGGTAAGGCGTGTGTTAACGGAAACTGTGAGGATTAATATGGATGAAATATTATTTGATTATCCGTCAGACTTATTGGACGCCTATTGTTACGATCAGTTTGGACATACTAATTGGGAGCAAATTTCTGACCCTGATGGCAACATTGTTATTAAATTTAATCGAAAGAAAGAGAGTATAAAGTGAGTAAACCATTACATGAAATGAATCAAGCAGAACTGAGAGAATATTGGGGCAATAAGTCCTCTAATTTTTTAGTTGGTAAAACAGTTAGACGAGTACGATACTTAACAGAATCAGAACGAGAAGATTTAGGTTGGTTTCGTAGTCCTCTCGTGATCGAGTTTGAAGATGGACACTGGCTCGTGCCTATGAATGATGATGAGGGTAACGATGGTGGATCACTGTGGACTTCGAGTGGATCAGACCTGAGTATCATACCAACACTATGACACCTGAAGCTAAAGTAAAAAAGAAAGTCAAACAAATCTTAGATAGTTTTGGGTGCTATCACTTCTACGCATTTACAGGGGGCTATGGTAGATCAGGGGTTCCTGATATAATTGCTTGTTACAAGGGCCGATTTATAGCCGTTGAATGTAAAGCGGGAAAGGGCAAGACCACTGCACTTCAAGACCTCAATATCACACAAATACGAGAAAATCAAGGATTGGCATTAGTAGTGAATGAGGGTAATATATCAGAACTGGTTGAACTTTTAGAGGGATTGAGTGATGGAATTTATGGAGAAGTGGGTGCATGAGAAGATGGCTAACGCCGATTCAACATGGGTAGTTGTAGAAAGAAAGAATGAATGGGTTAAAGTTAGAATGCCCGTTAGACCGAGAAAGGTAGCTAATGGCAGAAACTAGAAAAATAAAAACAAA
>Ga0181607_10004236_pt1 | contig 12310 bp, 14 predicted proteins | sample 041ome_9_FD_132420 | JGI IMG/M metagenome (GOLD analysis project Ga0181607, IMG submission 132420) | Coastal salt marsh microbial communities from the Groves Creek Marsh, Skidaway Island, Georgia - 041413US metaG (megahit assembly) | ecosystem: Environmental > Aquatic > Marine > Intertidal zone...
ATAATGAAAAATTCTCTGGTTGCACAGTTCATTATGTAACTGAAAAATTAGATAGTGGAAAAATAATCTCACAAAAAAAAGTTAAAATTTTAAAAAAAGATAATGTGACAAGTTTAAAGAAAAAAATTCTTCGATTAGAACACAAACTCTTTCCTGAAACTTTGGATAAAATTTGTAAAATTAATTAAAAAATAATTCTATTTCTCTTTTTGCACTTTCGGGCGAATCCGATCCATGGACTGAGTTTTTATCAATAGATATTGCAAACATTTTTCTAATGGTACCTTCTTTTGCTTCGCTTGGATTAGTGGCTCCCATTAAATCTCTATTTTTTTGAATAGCATTATTACCCTCTAAAACTATAGCTACTAAAGGACCGGAGCTAATAAAATTACAAAGATCATTAAAAAAAGGTCTTTGTTTATGCATTTCATAAAATTTTTCTGCGAATTTACGATCCACATGTATTTTTTTCATCTCCCTGACTATAAGATTATTTTCTTCAAAAATGTTTAAGATTTTTCCTATTAAATTTCTTTCTACTGCATCTGGCTTAATTAATGATAAAGTTTGCTCCATATTATTTCTCATAATGCTCCTTTACTAATCTGTTTAATAGTTTAACTCCATATCCGGTAGCTCCCTCTGGTGTTACTTCTGTGTTTTTTTTTGTCCAAGCCACTCCAGCTATGTCTAAATGAGCCCATGGAGTTTTGTTTCTTATAAATCTTTGAAGAAATTGAGCTGCTGTTATAGATCCTGCGCCACCTGAATAATTTATATTTTGTATATCTGCAATTTTAGAGTCCATAAGCTTATCAAAATTTTCATGCAAAGGTAGCCTCCAAGCTTTTTCACCTTCTTTCAAACCAGCTAATTTAATTTGATCAGAAAGTCTATCATCATTTGAAAATAATCCTGCATACTCATTACCTAGTGCAACTACAATAGCACCTGTTAAGGTAGCTAAATTAATTATAAATTTTGGTTTAAATTTTTGCTCAGTGTAAGCAATAGAGTCAGCAAGAACTAGTCTGCCTTCGGCATCTGTATTTAGTATTTCAATAGTTTTTCCTGAATAACTCTTTACTACATCTCCTGGCCTTTGTGATTTACCATCAACCATATTTTCTACTAAGCCAACGACGCCTACTGCATTTACTTTTGCTTTTCTTAATGCAAGAGTTTTCATTAAGCCAGTAACAGTTCCAGCACCACCCATGTCGTATTTCATATCCTCCATAAATTTAGCTGGTTTCAAAGAGATTCCGCCAGTATCAAAACAGACACCCTTTCCAACAAACGCAAGGGGCTTATCTTTTCTGTTATTACTTCCTGACCACTTGATAATCGCAAGATATGAATCGTTGGCACTACCTTGACCAACACCCAATAAAGCATTCATTCCTAAGGATCTCATTTTTTTTTCATTTAAAATTTCAACTTTAAGTCCTATTTTTTTTAGCTTTGCTATTTCTGCAATAAATTTTTTTGGATTTAGAATATTTGCAGGCATTGTAACGAGGTTTCTAGCTTCCTGGATTCCTAAATAAATATTATATGACTGATTTATAATTTTTTTTAATTTACTAAAATCCTTAGATACTATATGCAAAGTTAATAATTTAAAAAAACTTTCTTTCTTTTCTTTATAATCTAAAAATTTATAACTTTTAGAAAAAAATCCAATAAATAAATTTTCAATTAAAATATTTTTTTTTATTTTTAAAAAATTTAGACTATCTAAGAAAAAATTAATTTTTTTATGATTTAATGTTTTAAAATATACTAAGCCACCGACTTTTTGAAAATCAAATTCTTCCAAACCTGTTTTGATTTTAATTATTAAAATAGTTTTTTTTTTATTTTTTTCGAAATAATCCATAACTACAAATGGATTATCTAAAAATTCTTTCTTTAAACTTTTTAGATTTTCAAAAACTTCTTTGGTTAAAAAAATTCTTAAGTCTGAAATTCCATATTCTTCATTAGAGAAAAATATCGACATTTCAGCATTTTTATTTAAATTGTTAGTGATCTTAAACATATGTAATATTTATAACGAAGTCTAATTACACAAATTTATGTTAATTAACAAGTCAAACAAATATTTAATTTTTGAATTCCTAAAATCGTATTTTTTTGTTTTAATATCTCTTACCCTTCTATTGTGGATCTCGCAAGCCACTAGATTGCTGGATTTGGTTACAGAAAGTGGTAACTCAACAAAGGTATACACAACATATATTATTTTGCTATTACCAAAAATTATTTCAAAAGTAACGGTAATAAGTTTTATTGTAAGTTCGTTTATGTCAATTTTAAAACTTAAAACTAATAATGAATTTAATATTTATTGGCTATCTGGTATAAGCAAAGTTAAAATTTGCAATCTAATAATTTTAATTTCTTTAATACCGACATTGCTAGCATTATTTTTAAATTTATATTTAGCTCCTATGACATCATTAAAATCTAGGCTAGTATTGTCAAATTCAAAATTTACTATGGTGAATTCTTTGGTGAAAGAAAAAAACTTTAATACACCATTAGAAAATTTAACTATTTTTGTTGATGAGAATGACGGATTTGGAAATTTACAAAAAATTTTTATATACGAAAAAGACAGGACAATAATTGCAAGATTTGGCAAAGTCTTGAAAAATGAAAAAGATAATTACTTACAATTATACAATGGAGAAACTCACGAAAAAAGCAAAAGTGGAGAAATTTCTGTTATAAATTTTGATAGGACAATTTTTGATTTATCAAATAAAACTTCATCAAATATCAAAACCCCAAAATTTTCAGAACAAAATACTTTGTGGTTAATAAATGAATTGAAAAGAAAAAATTTACAAAATTTTTAAAAAAAAAATTTACTTGAAGAAATACATTCAAGAATATTTAAGCCTATTTATTTAATAATATTTTCCATATTATCTTGTTTTTTACTTTATTCAAATCATGAAAAAATCAACAAAGATAAATTAAGATTTTTTATTTTTAGTTGTTCTATTTTTTTACTAATATTTTTAGAATTCGCAATAAATATGAGCGTATATAATAATTATTTAAAAGTAATTTTTTATGTATTTCCATTGATATTTGGATTTTTTCTTTATTTTCTTTTGTTAAATTTTTTAAAAAAGGAAAGTGTATAAAATGCCATTTAAAATTATTAACTATTTATCAAAAGATTTTTTATTCTGCTTATTCGTTGTTTTAATGATTTTTTTATCTTTAGTATGTTTAATAATTTTTGTTGAAGAGCTCATATTTTTTAAAGAAAAAAATAAAGAAAATTTATTTTACATAATAACTTTTCTAACTTTTTTAAAAATACCAAGTAGTTTAATAAATTTTTCACCTTTTATATTTTTATTTGCGGGTATATTTTTTTTTATTAAGTTAAGAAAAAATAATGAAATGATACCAATAAATCTCGCAGGACTTTCAAAGTTATTTATTCTAAGCGTTCCATCTTTCTGGGCTTTCTTTTTGGGGATTTTCATAGTTTTTTTTATTTCGCCTATTTCGTCATTTACTCTAAAAAACTATGAAAAACTAAAAAGTTATGATTCAAACAATGATAATCTTATTATTGTTAACAAAACTGGTCTATGGTTTCTGGAAAAAAATAATAATGATATAAATATGATTAGAGCTGAAAAAGTAACTGACCAATCATTTTCAGAATTTTATAACATTTCAATGTATTTTTTTGATAAAGATTTTTCGCTTACAGAAAGAATTGATTCTGAAAAAGTAAATATTAAAGAAAATAATTGGATAACTACAAATTCAAAAATTTACAAAGGGTCGACTTTTGAAAAAATAGATAATTTTAACTATAAATCTAAAATTAATTTAGATAAATTAAAATTTTTTTTTTCAAATCCAAATACAATTTCAATTTGGAATATAAATGATGAAATCAAACTAATAAATAACAGAGGATATAGCGCCGATGAATTTACAATAAAATTTCACAAGTACTTATCTTTGCCTTTTTTTTTATTTTCAATGATAATCTTATCAACTATCTTTACAATAAATATTCAAAAAAACTTCAATAATTTTATATACATCTTTTTAGGTATTTTTTTTGGAATAGTAATTTACTTTTTAAGTGACTTGTCAATTGCGCTTGGGAAAAATCAAGATATACCTTTAATATTATCTGTTTGGTTGCCTGTAATTTTGATATGCGTATTTTCAATTATTAATTTAACAAATATAAAATATAAATAATATTATGATGAAGAAAAAATTAAATAATTTTTTGTTAATTATAATAACTTTTGCACAAATTTCTTTTTTTTTTAATCATGCTTACTCGGAAGAAAATTTAGAATACGAGCTAACTGCTATCAAGCTAACCTATAATGATAAAAAAAATATAGTTACTGCCGTTGGTGATGCTATAGCAAAAGATACAAAGGGTAGAATAATTTCATCTCCTAAAATAATTTATGATAAGGACAAGCAAATTATAAAAACATTCAATAAATCAATTTATAAGGATAATAAAAACAATATATTAAAAGCTGATAATTTTATTTATGATTTAAATAAAAAAATAATTACAGCTATTAATAATGTAACTTATCAAGATTCAGAAAAAAATATTTATCAATTTGACCAATTTGATTATTATGAAATTGAAGAAAAGGGTTTTGGAAAAAATTTAAAAGCCACAAATATTGACAAAAGTAAAATTAAAGCACCCATCGCAACTATAAATAACAAAACATCAAGCACAATTTTTGAAAACGGTGGTGTTTATACAACATGCGAATACAACTTTAAGAAAACAAATTATTTTTTTAATAATTTTAAAACTCTGAAGGATTGCCCAGAATGGGAGATAGTTTCAAAAAAAACTAGACATGATAAAAAAGAAAAAATGATTTATCATGATCATCCTCTTCTAAAATTAAAAGGTATTCCGGTTTTTTACTCTCCATATTTTTCACACCCAGACCCTACTGTAAAACGTAAAAGTGGTTTTCTAACACCATCAACAATGAACAATGATAACTATGGAAGAAATGCAAATATACCCTACTTTTATGTAATCAATGACAATGAAGATTTGACCTTTACTCCAATAATTTATTTTGAAGAAAATCCAATTTTTTTAGCTGAATATAGAAAAGTTGGAAAAAAAAATAATTTAATTATAGACACAAGCTACACCCCAGGCTTCAATAAGGATAGGAGTAAGCAAACTGATGGTTCCAGAAATCATTTTTTCTTAAATTACCAAGAATTATTAGAAAATTCTTTATTTGAAAAAGGTATTTTTAATTTAAAAATACAAAGAGTTTCGCAAAAAACGTATTTAAAGTCTCATGAAATTTTAACTCCTTACGTTTACCCTGATATACGTTATTTAAGCAATCAATTTGAATTTTCTTTGTATCAGGGAAATCAAAATTTAAATATACTATCAAGAATTCATGAAAACCTAAGAGATTCTAATCCGACAACAAAATATCAATATACATTTCCAAACATAAGTTATAATAATTTTTTTAATTATTTTAATAATGATATTAATTTTAACACTGATTTTTTCGTAACTAACTACGGTGGTGATAGTAATAAAATTCAATTAGCAAATAATATTACAACACAAAGTGAGCAAAAAATCATAAAATCTCTTGGAGTCGGCAGTATTTTTAAAACTGCATTCTATAATATAGACAAATATAACAAGCAAATATCTAATGAAAAAAAAAATTTAAATATTGAAAACTACTTAACTGTAGCTTCGGATGTAAGCTACCCTTTGTATAAGGCGAGTTCAGATCTTAATGTGGAACAAACTTTAGAACCTAGGTTTTTAATTAAATATACCCCCGGAAATATGGGCACATCAAATACTGGCCGATCATTTGGATTTAGCGATGTCTACTCAATGAACAGGATAAATGATATTGCAAACCCTGAAACAGGTTTCTCAATTGGTCAAGGATTAACATGGGAATTAACAAAAAAAAATCCTGACTTTGAAAAATATTTTAAAGTAAACTACTCTGTAGGACAAGTTCTTAGATTAAATGAATTGCCACAAATAGGATCATCGTTAAACCAAAAATCTTCAAATATAGTTGGATCGGCAACACTATCAATAAATAAAAATGAATATTTTGAAGATCAAAATAAAAATTTAAATTTAGACAAGCTAAATAGTAATTTTTTAGAACTAGGTTATGGCTATACACTTGACAATGATGGAAAAGATATTTTAGGACAGAGTTTTAATCTTACAAAAAATTTTAAATCAAATTATATTACAGCTAACTATTCAGAAAATAGAAAATCTCTTGGGTCTTCAAGAGTAGGGTTTCTAGAAATTAAAAAGTATTTTACAAATGAATTAAGTTTAAGCGCAAGTGCAAAAAAAAATTTTATAACACACTCTACAGAAACAAATTCATTTGCTGCATTATATGAAAATGATTGTATTAGATTGTCAGCATCACTTAATAAAAGGTTTTATAATGATGATGATATCAAGCCTACAAATAACTTTTTTTTAGAAATAGTTTTAAAACCTTTCGGGGAGAATATTGCACCAGACATTTCTCCTCTACTTAAAATTGATTAATGAAAAAAAAAATTATAATCTTTTTTTTTCTATTAGCCATTAATAAGCCGATATACGCTAATGAAATAAAAATTCTTGCATGGGTAAATAATGAAATAATTACGTCTAATGATCTAATAAACCAAGTAATAATTAAAAAAAAAATTTTAAATAAAATAATTTATCGAATAAATGAACGGCAAGAGTTATTAGAATTAATTGAAAAAAAGTTAAAATATCAAGAAATTAAAAATTACAATATAACTATAGATTCAAAAATTATTGAAATTAATCTTCAAAATCTAATTAATAAAAATAATATTAATAATAATTTTTTAAAAGAAAATTCTTATTTAGAAAATTTAATTAAAGAAGAAATAAAAATTGAATTATGTTGGAAAAAACTAATTTTAAATTTATATAAATCTAAAATTAATTTAAATATGTTTGAAATAGAAAATAAAATAGATTTTATAGACAAAAATTTTTCTGAAAACAAAAAAAAAGAAATAGAAAATCAATTGTACATTGAACAAAGAAATAAAAAAATGAATGTTTATTCTAATAAACATCTATCAATGTTGCAAAAAAAAGCGTTTATTAAAATTAATGAAAAATAATATATTAATTTTAACATCAGATACTGAAAGTATAAACTATCAAATAATAAAACAATCAATTTTTTTTTTTAAAAAAAAAAATAAAAATAATTATATTTTTATTGGAAGCAAAGAAAAATTCTCAAAGCAAGTTGGAGATATGAGTTTTTTAAATTTTATAAACATTGATTATATTAATGAAAAAGATTATTTAAAAAAAAGTTTCGATAAAGCATTCAAAATCTTATCAGTCAATAAAGCTCAGGGATTAATAAATTTACCTCTTAATAAAAAAAAATTTTTAGGAAATGACTTTCCTGGTATAACTGAATTTATTTCAAAAACATTCAATACATCTGGAAAAGAAACAATGTTGTTATATAATGAAGAATTTTCAGTATCACCAATTACGACACATATAAAACTGAAGGAAGTCTCAAACTCGATAAATCAAAAAAAAATTCTTAATAATATAAATAATATTAATAATTTTTATAAAAAAATAATAGGTATTAAGAAGCCAAAAATTGCTTTGCTTGGTTTAAACCCTCACTGTGGTATTGATTTTTTTAAAAAAACAGAAGAGGAAGAAATTATAAAGCCAGCAATTAAAAAAATTAGAAAAAAAAATTTAAACGTTATTGGTCCTATAAGTGCGGATACGGCTTTTTTTAATGTAAAAAATAAAAAAATAAATTCAATAATTGGCCTTTACCATGATCAAGTACTACCAACTTTCAAATTTGCTCATAATTTTAATGCGATAAATATAACGCTTGGAATTCCATTTCTTAGAATTTCTCCAGATCATGGCACTGCAATAGATTTAATTGGATCTAATAAAGTAGATCCTGGTAGTTTTTTGTATGCATTAAATTTTTTTGAAAAATATCATCAAAAAATATGAAAAAAAAATTTGGTCAAAATTTTTTACATAACATTCAGATAATAAAAAAAATAATTAGTTCAGCAAATATAAAAAAAAACTCAAATGTTTTGGAAGTTGGTCCAGGTAATGGCTCTTTAACAAAAGAAATAATTAAAAAAAATCCAAAAAATTATACTGCTATTGAAATAGATAAATCACTAAATGAAAAGTTATCATTGTTTTTTAAAAATTCTAAATATTCAATAATTTATGAAGATGCACTTAAATTTAATGAAAAAAAATTACTATATGACAAAACTATTCTTATCAGTAATTTACCATATAATATCTCTATACCACTTCTGATTAAATGGATTTATCAAATTGAAGAAAATCCTTGGTATGAAAGAATGGTCCTAATGTTTCAAAAAGAAGTAGCTGAAAGAATAATTTCAAATGAAAATTCCAAGAAATTTGGTAGAATTTCTGTTCTTGCTTCAGCTTTCTTTAAAATAAAAAGAATAGCAGATGTTAAGAAAGAATGCTTTTTTCCAATACCCAAAATTGATTCAAGTATTTTAATTTTTGAACCATTAAAAATAAAAAAAATAAATTATAATGAAATAAAAATTTTAGAAATTATTTGTCAAATATTATTTTCAAACAGAAGAAAAAAATTAAAAAAAAAATTATTAAGTATTTTTACTACAAATAAGATAAAACAAAATAATCTAGATATTTATTTTAATTTAAGAGTAGAAAATTTAAACAAAGATATTTTTTATAAACTAGTAAAAATTTACAGTTCTTAAACTATAATTGAAAATTAAATGGTTTTTTTTTATTAATATCTAATATTTTGTAAATTTCTTTAAGGCAATTTTTTAAATTATCATTAACAACAACATAATCATATTCTTTCCAATGAGTAATTTCTTTTTTTGCTTTTTTCATTCTTTTATTAACAAAAGAAATATCCTTTTCTCTTTTTACTAATCTTTTTTTCAACTCTCTCAAAGAAGGTGGCAAAATAAAAATTGTCGTTGTTATATTGGGCATATTTTTTTTTATTTGCCTTGCTCCTTGCCAATCAATATCGAGAATTATAGTTTTATTTTTTTTTAAAAGGTTTTTGATATTTTTTTTTAATGTTCCATAATAATTATCAAAAACTTTTGCATATTCTAAAAACTTTTTTTTTTTTATTTGACTCTTAAAAAAGTTTTTTCTTACAAAGAAATAATCTATTTTATTTCTTTCACTTATTCTTGGCTTCCTGGTTGTCAAAGATACTGATAATTCTGTATTTTTTTTTAAAATTAGTTTTTTTGTTATAGTAGTCTTTCCTGCTCCAGATGGAGATGAAATGACTACTAAACTGCCAGTATTTTTTAATTTTAACAATTATTTTGATGAATGACTTTCGACAAATTTGATAGCATCACCGACGGTCAAAATTTTTTCTGCTTCACTGTCTGAGATTTCTGCTCCAAACTCTTCCTCAAACGCCATTACAAGCTCAACTGTATCTAAACTATCAGCACCCAAATCATCTATAAAACTAGCATCCTCTGTAACTTTAGATGCATCAACTCCCAAATGATCAATAATAATTTTTTTAATTTTTTCTGCTACTTCACTCATAAGTTTCCTTTTTTTAGTTAAATTTAAAGATATTTTTCTTTAGAACAATAAAGATAATTAATCAAGACATATACATTCCACCGTTAATGTGAATAGTTTCCCCTGTTATATAATTAGAGTAATCTGAAGCTAAAAAACAAACTGTATTTGAAATATCCTCAGAATTTCCCATTTTTCCCATTGGAATTTGATTTAATAACATTTTTTTCAATTCATCATTTAATATTCTGGTCATGTCAGTTTCAATAAAACCTGGAGAAATACAATTTACTCTTATATTTTTTTTTGCATATTCCCTTGCTAATGTCTTAGACATTGCAACCAATCCAGCTTTTGAACTAGAGTAATTAACTTGTCCGGAATTACCTGTGTGCCCAACTACAGAAGATATATTTATTATAGACCCTTTTTTATTTCTAATCATAAATTTAATTGCTTGCTGAGATAATAAAAAACTTGATGTAAGATTAACGTTTATTACTGCATTCCAGTCTTCAAGACTCATTCTTAAAGCTAGATTATCTTTTGTAATACCAGCGTTATTGATAAGAATATCCAAACCTCCTAGTTTATGAATATATCCAGGAAAATTTTCTATTATTTTATTATGATTTTCTAAATTTATATTTTCTACTAATATGTTTGGATAGTTTTTTTTAGCAATCAATAAATTTTTGTTATTTGATCCAATAATTAAAACTTTTGATTTATAGGAGCATAGCTTATCTAAGATAGACAAGCCAATTCCTCTCGATCCTCCAGTAAGAATTATTTTCTTATCTTTTAAATTTTCACCAATATTCATTTAGTTTGTTTATTAAAATTATTTATTTCTTCAATAGAAGAATAGTTTTGCAAAACTATATTTGTATTAAATCTTTTAATCATACCTGAAAGAGATTTTCCTGGACCTAGTTCATGCACTTCATTAACTTTGCTTATAATCATAAATTCAATAATTTCTCTCCATCTTACTCTACTATAAATTTGCTCTATAAGTAAATTTTTTATATTTTCTCCATTGATCTCTTCTCTAGCTGTCACATTTGATATAATTGGAATCAAGGGTTGTTTAAAATTAGATTCTAAAATTAACTCTTTCATTTGTTCAGCTGCAGGTTTCATCAACTTACAATGAAATGGTGCGCTTACTGGAAGATTTATGCTTTTTTTTGATAACTTTTCTTTTATTTGTATAAGGCAAATATCAATTTCATTTTTTTTTCCACTAATAACTACTTGTCCAGGACAATTGTCATTAGAAATTTCGACTGAAGAAAAATTATTTTTATCTATTATTTGATTAATTTCATTTATTTCAGCACCCAAAACTGCTGCCATTCCACCCTCTCCAATTTTAACAGCATTTTGCATTGCCACCCCCCTGGCACGAAGCATTGTAGCTGCATTTGCTAGGTTTAAAGATTCAGCGCATACTAATGCAGTATATTCACCAAGAGAATGACCAGCACAATAATCAAAATGATTAATTTTTAATCCCAGTTCTTTTTCGAGAACCCTAAAAATAGCAACACCAACCGTCATAATAGCTGGCTGAGTATTTGTGGTATGATTTAATGTTTTATCTTTATCTACAAATATAATTTCACTAAGTTTAATTTTTAAAGTATCATCAACTTCCTGAAATACTTCCCTGGCAACTGCGAAATTATCGAATATATCTTTGCCCATCCCTACTTTTTGAGCACCCTGGCCTGGAAATATTATAGATTTTTTCAAATTTCTAAGTCTTTATATAGCTTGATAACCATTAGATAATATTATAGTTAACAACTTTTTTAAACATTAAAATATTTAAATGGCATTATACGAGCATACATTTATAGCTACCCCTGAATTAAGTGCAAGTGAACTAGATTCATTAAATGAAAAAATACAATCTATTTTGAAAAAAAATGGATCTAATATTGTAAAAAAAGAAGAATGGGGAATTAGAACTTTGGCGTACCCAATTAAAAAAAACACAAAAGGCAACTATAACAATCTCTACATAGACGGAAATAACAAAATAATAAAAGAACTTGAGCAGTTTGAAAGATATGACGAAAGAGTAATAAAATTCTTGTCAATTAAGATTAAAAAAATACCTGAAGAAAATTCTGAATTAGTTAAGAACAGTTAATAAAAAAATGAAAAGAAAAAAAGATAAAAAAAAATCAAAAGGCGGTAACTCACTTTTTGGGAAAAGCAATACCGGGTATAATAAGACTTGCCCCCTAAGTGGAAAAAATACACTTGAAATTAACTATAAAAATTTAAAACTATTAAAGAAATATGTTTCAGAGACAGCAAAAATTCTACCAAGTAGAATTACTAACGTTTCACTTGGAAAACAAAAAAAGTTAGCATTAGAAATAAAAAAAGCTAGAGCGTTAGCTCTTCTTCCATATGTAGGCAATTAAATGCAAGTTATTCTTTTAGAAAATATTAAAAAGCTCGGTAGCATTGGCCAAAAAGTTAATGTTAAAGACGGCTATGCAAGAAATTATCTTTTAAAAAATAAAAAAGCTTTATTGGCTAACAAAAAAAATATTGAATTTTTCGAAAAACAAAAAGAAGAAATTAATAAAAAAAATGAAA
>Ga0181607_10004243_pt1 | contig 12297 bp, 10 predicted proteins | sample 041ome_9_FD_132420 | JGI IMG/M metagenome (GOLD analysis project Ga0181607, IMG submission 132420) | Coastal salt marsh microbial communities from the Groves Creek Marsh, Skidaway Island, Georgia - 041413US metaG (megahit assembly) | ecosystem: Environmental > Aquatic > Marine > Intertidal zone...
CAAAAGTGATCGGAAATTCGATATCTTGTATTTTTTTGTTGAGTGAGTATGATTCCTTCATTTCGTTAAATACACGACGGATACCTACGGATACATCTGAATTGTATTCCTCGTAATAACTAAGATCTGAACTTTCAGAGCTTTCAACCTTCCATTTCACAATCAGCTCACATCTAGGTGTATTACCAGTTCCTGTATGTTCGTATATAAAGATGCACTTTCCAGGATTTTTAGTCTTGTAGTATGCTTGTAAATGTCTAGGTAACATAAGTTCACCGTTTCTTCTGTTTCTGTTAAAAACAAAAATATTACATTTGTAAATTTTCTCCAACATAGAAATGAAAAGTTTGGGTTCGAGATACGTATCTCCGTCGGAAAGTATTTTTGTTATTTCGTCATTTGTGTAATCGTACATTTCCTGTCTTGCAGCTGCAGCGTTTTCTGCAGTCGCTAACTCTTCTCTGGTCTGGTATAGAAAAGCCTCTATCTCGCTAGCGTCATCATAATCAAGGATACCCGTCTCTTCATGCATACCTTCCATAACGCAATTAAGGAAACTACTCTCTGTCTTCAGAACTCCTTTTCTGACATACATGTATCCTTCCTCGTCAGATAGAAGTTTGAATACTTTAGAAATATCAGAGGGTAGAGTACCGAAGTTGTTGCGGTCAACGAACTTGTTCGTAGTGATAAAGTCCTGTTGTTCCTTATCTTCTTTAGATGCGAGCTCTTCTCCAAAGTAGTAGTGACGATATATGGAACCAGCCTTCTCTGAATGCTTCTTCTCGTAACAACAAGGTAAATAAGGTACAATATCGTTATTAGAAAGAGGATTTGAACGTAGTCCAGGATACTTAGCGTCCTCGTGGTCGCATACATAGTTACGGGGTTCGAAGCCCTCTTCGTTAGTTTGCGGATATTTCATAACTTCCTTACCAAGCGCTATAGCTGCCTCGACCTCGTCATCTTCTATTATTGTGGGTTGACTTGGACATTTTGTAGGATATCTATTAATGAACACTTCAGGGGCTTTATCTTTGAGTTTCAGTTTTCTAATTTGTTTAGGGGCTTGTATAATCTCTTTCCCAAAATCAGGTATGAACCTCTTGTAGAATTCCATAAGACTCTTGTACTTTTCATCGTAAATTTTGAAGAGTTTACTCATGACTCCCTGAAAGAATTCAACAGACTTTATATCTCTTGCAGAACTGATCTTCACTCTTATGTATTTCGACCCTATTTCGAAGAGATCTTTCATGTCTTTACCCCTTAAACTTTGGTCCTCTCTGTCGGATATTTTTTCCGTTATATTTGCTGTGACTTCGCCAACTACGGGATGTTTAAAATGTACATAGATACTTGCTTTACTCTTACTAGCTTTATCACTTTCGTCAATAGCTAATAGGTTGGAGAACAACGGGTCGTTCATTATTAAATCGGACATGATATATTTGTCCATTGTATGCTTCGGGAAGTAGAATACACCATTTACATAGCTTTCTTTTATACTGGTCGCGTTGATCTTACCTATACCCTTGAGTGTATCAGTAAATCTCTCGATAAGTTGATCTCTTGTTAGGTACTGATTAGATGTCGATAAAGTCATACCTGCAGTCAGTTCTTCCATGTTGTCGGTTCCTATGATGTTTGCCAAGATGATGTCAGTATAGTCGGATGGCTTCACGTTCCTGCTTTCAGGTTTTTGTAAAACCTTCATAATTATTGCATTTTGTAAATATCCACTCCATTCCTCCTCTGGGGTAAAATCTTTCAGAATTTTAAAGAAACCATTTATGCACGCAAAAGGTACACCGCTATTGAGTTGTATTTGATTGAATATTTCCATGATAGAGATATTCTTAATGTTGAGGGTAAGATCAAAATTTACCTTTTCTAGCTCAAACTTAGTATATTCTACTCCAACCATCGTCTCGATAGTATCTGCTAGCTTTACATGTATCTTTACCTTCTTCTTGTTTGCTTCCATAATTTTTTCAAACCCATCCGTCTGTCTTTCACGGTTTTCTATTATATCATTTAGATCTACGTTATTGATATTGAGAGCTTTGAGATCTGATTCTATAGTGAGTAAATATACCGGGACCATGCTCTTATCTACATCTGTGATAGTTGGGTTATTATTCAGATAAATCTCTAAGATTGTAGAATCTCGAACATCCTGTGATAGCATTGGACGAACTCTCTCATATAGTTTCGAGAACCCTAGACCAAAATTTGGATCCATTATTACCGATCTCACATCAATAACCTTGATGTTTTCAATTTCTGAAAGCTCTTCAAAATCAGGTTCCCCTTCAGGGAAAAAAAGGTATTGAGGAAGAGTATTCATGTCAGAAGCTATTCTTTCCATGATTGTTTCCTTTGTGTCTATGGTATAAACTTTGAATTTTTTGTCGTTGATCCGCACCATTTTGTTTATTACCAATATGGATTATAAATAGATGTAATAAGTTGATCTTATTACATTCAGGATGAAAATTCGATGAGGTCCGTAACTTCACGTCCATTGATCTTTTTGTCAGAGACAATACCGTCTTTTATAAGAACGTAAGTAGGAAAACCTATGAAATCTGACTTGATAGTTTTGAGTCTGTTACCAAGATCTTTCTCAGATTGTCTATCGCCATCAGCCTGAATGGTTGCACAGAAGACCTTTCCTTGCATTTTGTTTGCAAACTCCTGGAAGGCTGGTTTTGCCTTTTTACAGTGTCCACACCAGCTTGATTGCATCATAACGACAACTGGTAGATCAGATGGTATATCTTTGTTAGATAGTTTACCATCCTTTGTGAAATCAGAATCTTCAAGATACGCTACAGGGAATTCAAAATCACTCATTTTCTTTATATAATAGGGATATTATTTTTACTGAAACATCACTTAAAAAGTTAAAAGTACAAGAAAAATGAGTTCCAAGAGTTTGTTTAAATGTAAAACAGGAGAGGCCTACCAAATGAAGGTTCTTTCAGAATTACTCACTCACAATCTAAAAACAGGTTGTTTCGAGATAGGTCCAGACGGTATTAGTCTTAGTATGCTGGATAATCCCCGCAAGACAATGATTGATCTTCATCTAGAGGCTGAGAATTTCTCTATATACAAGAATAAGAGTGAAGAGAAAATGTGCATTGGGTTAAATATGAACCATCTCTATCGAATGTTGAAATCCATCAAGAAGAAGGATTCGCTTGAGCTGTTTATTAACTCGGATAACCCTACAGAACTTGGAATCAAGACTATTCCTAAGGAGAATACACGAACTACTACCTCAAGTCTGAAAATACAGAACATCCAAAATGTTAATGTGAGTCCTCCTGTGGGGTATAAGAAGCCAGTTATTGTTCCTTCTTCCGAGTTCCAGAAAATGTGTAAGGATCTTAGTAGCATTGGTAGTGTGAATATTTCTGTCACTGCGAGTAATTTCCAGATTAAATTTACTGCTGACGCTGATGGTATTCTTACTAGAGCAGTTGCTTTTGGGGAGAATGATGATAGTGACGATAGCGGGGATGAATCGGAACCACTATACAAGGCTACTTTTGCGACTGATCAGCTGTCAAGAATCGCTAAGCTTTCAGGTCTTGGTACTACAATGCAGATTTACACGGCTACACCTGATCTCCCGATCCTATTCAGGTCCTCTGTGGGAACACTCGGCAAAATCTCTGTCCATATTAAGTCCAAGGAGTTGATTGATAAGGAGAATGATGATTATGAAACTGATGACGATGAATAAAAAGATTGTATTAATATAAATGAAAGTAGATCTTACTGTTATGACATTTATATTAACATTTGTTCTGAGTTGCATAATTCTTTATTTTGTTAAACCTGCATGGGTTCAGGTTGCAAACGAAGAGGGTAAACTAGTCATTTCTTGGCCGTTTATAATAGTCTACTCTCTCATCTTTGCCAGTCTAATGGCTATAGTCGTGCTTGTCATATTCGAGATCGACAAGGACAAATCATCCAAGAAGGTCCAAAGCGTCGAAATGGTTGAAAAAACCAAATTCTGCAGTACATGCACCTACTAAAAAGGTATTTAAACGGTCACAGTAGTTACGTAAAATGAGTAGTAGTTCAGGTAGTAAAATTATCGAAGTCAAAGAACTTGACCCAGAGATCATTCCCCCTATAACTTCAAAGTTTCAAGATCCAAATTATAATGGTGGAAGTAAGTTGGTTGTTGTTGGAAAACCAGGTACTGGTAAGTCTACACTTATCAAAGCACTTCTTCACTCGAAAAAACACATCTTTCCTGTTGGTATGGCTATGAGTGGTTCGGAAGATAGTAATCATGCTTACAAGGAAATAATGCCAAGTACTTTTGTGTTCAATGAATACGATGAGGACAAACTCAGCGATTTTGTTAAGCGTCAAAAACTCGCACATCAACATTTACCAAACCCATGGGCTGTGATTATTCTTGATGATTGTACTGATGATCCTAAAATTTTTAACAAACCATTACAGCAGGCAATGTACAAGAAAGGACGTCATTGGAAGTGTATGTATATCTTGTCTCTTCAGTACGCGATGGATGTCAAGCCAGTTATCCGTACAAATGTCGATGGAATTTTCATCATGCGCGAGCCTCTCCTCAAAAACAGGAAATCCTTGTACGAGAACTACGCATCTGTTATCCCTGACTTCACCACCTTTTGTGAGTTGATGGATCAACTAACAAATGATTACTGCGCGCTCTACATTCACGGTGCAACACATACAAACACTTGGCAGGAATGTGTTTTCTACTGGAAGGCGCCCGTTGTCGATCCAAACTGGAAGCTTGGTGCACCTGAGTATTGGGCTTTCCATGAGCAGAGATATAATCCTGATTACGTCGATCCGATTGTTGGAGAATAATCAAAAATCGTTATCGTAGTTGGGAGGGGCTGGTAGAGCTCCTTGATTCTTTGCATATTCTATCCTAATTCTATGTGGAATTATGAAAGACACACTTTGCATCAGTAAAAAGAACGGAACCTTTACAGTATTAAATACCCCTTCAACAAAATTAATATGACCAGACATCTTTGAGCCATGATGCTCAAGATCATTCATCTTCTCAGTCATCCCTTTCATTTCTTCTCTCATATTTTGTATTTCCTTGAGAAGTATATCGATTTTTTCTGATTCGCTCATGTTTATTCTGAGCAACAAATTTTAAAATAGCAATTTCTTGTTGGAATATAAATGGAAAGCCTTCTCATAGATTTTGACAACATCATAAGACATAGCAATCTGGCTCTTCTGAACGCAAAGATCAAACCATTTCCAGAAAGCAATCAGTCAACTGGAATAATCCTTGCTATAACAAAGTCAGAATTTGACTCTTTAGAAAAGGTACCAGCTGGTGAATCAAGGGTCAAATACATGAACACAAAGAGATTTGTAGATAGCATCAGAGGTTATGCTTATATAATTTACGACAAACAGAGGAAAATTTGCGAGATCACAGGAGTTAATGGCTCTGTTCTACCACAAATAATGGATAGCTTGTTGACATATATACCCAATAATGTCACTCTCTGGGTAGGGATAGATACATCGGATCCTAATCAACACATACTTGCAAAGGAATACTGTAAATCTGGATTCCATGACCCTCATATATGTAAATCTAGCCCATTGGGTTATCCTTTCAAAGAGTACGGATTGTGTCTTATAAAAGAAAACAATACGTACAGCTCGAACGCTATGAACGACGTTAAATATGTAATAAAAGAGTTTTCTAAAACTATTAGCAACAACTGCATGCTTACAGCTTGTCTCGGTAAAGATACTATCAAATTCTTGAGTAAACTGAGTAAGTCAGGATCTACCATAAACAAAGACGGGAATATAACACAGAAGGAGATTGCTGGTAAGCTTTTCGTGTCATCAACTAATTCTAAAATCACACAGATATTAGACGTCGACCATCAGTCAATAATAACAGGTGAAGAAGAAGGTGTAAATGTGGTAAAAGGTCTCTACAACTTTCATTCACACCCATATGAAGCTTACAAACGTCATAATGTGAACCTTGCTTGGCCTTCCTGTCAAGACTATATAGGATTTCTTCTATCATCTGTATTATACGACACTATACTACATATAGTCATAGGAATAGAGGGGTTCTACGTGATTTCATTGACAAAGGAATGGACCAGCAGAAAAGATGATATAACCAAAGAAGTAGAGAAATTTATTGTAGATAATTATGATCATTTCTACAAGAAGGGGGAAACACCATCTGGATACACGCGAAAGGTCAACAGTATATCCTACAAAGGATTTCCTATATTTAACGTACAATTCATCGATTGGAATAATTCTTCTGATAGTTTCAAAGTATACTACAGAAAGAAAGGAGTTAACTGCTTTGCAACAGATAAGACTTTGCAGAAGTACAAAGAGCTGTATCTCTAAGATTTTTAATTACAAAATTAAAAATTCTATATATAAAATGCCTTTTGTAAGTCAAGCACAACGTGGAGCCTGTTACGCGCAAGCAAACAGGGATAAGAAATCTGGAAAAAAACCAGCATGGGATTGTACTAAATGGGAGAAAGAAACAGTTGGAAAGCTTCCGTTGAAATTTTGCGGAGCTGCGTGTACAGATGGAACCGTATGCGTTCGCGAATGTAAGAATGGAAAATGTTGGCAACACTGTAAGAAAAAGTGATTACGTATGATTATTTCTAAGATATGTTATAATCTCCCAAAGAACCTTGCAGTCAAACTCATTATATTTACCAACATCTTTCATCGTATCAGTCTCAACCGCATTTTCGGTTGTATTGTAACATTTCCATGCATTTACCATTGCTGATGTACCTGAGTCACAATCACTATCCAGATCAACCGTGATCATACCATGCTTCTTCATAGCCTTGGCGATATTCTTCAGACCATAATTAAAACAATCTTTCAAAACGATCGGTTCATTCTGAAAGAGTTTACAGAGGTCTGACCACCCCTCGAGAGTCAAATGCTCCTTGATCTCATCCTGTTTATTTGTATCAATTATCCTCCAAAATCTCTCCTCCAAGATATATCCTGGTTTAGTTAATCTTGCTAACTGTCGTTCGACCGCAGATTTCCAGAAATTTTCATCAGCGCACCAGTGATGAAGTTTAGGGTTACCACGATCCTTAACAAAGGTAGCAAAATCGTTCATTATAAGAAATTCCTCATCGTAAGTCAAATTTCTACATGTAAATGTCTTATGCTTCCATTCTCCATCTTCCTCCCATCCAACACCAATCATAAAAATGATCCCTTGCTGTCTCTGATCTGTCACATCTGGATTCGGTGTGAATATATCAGAAAGTGTCTCAAAGTCCACATATAAGTCGTTCCCTCCATTCTTCCAATCATTCATGTTACCCGAGATGACTTGAGGCAAAATCTTGATGTTGTCTTGACGGTTGATATCTATGATTTTATCGATGGTTTCCGACCTGTTAGAATTGATACCTAAACTAACAGTACTGCACCTATTATCTCTCCAGTTAGTTATACCCTCCTTGATAGCAATACTACGGTTTTTAGGACCAACGTTCCAGATCTCTGTAATCTCACCAATTTCGCTAGCGATCTTCCTTTTCTCGGCTTGCCAGTGCCCAGAATCAGTACACATGTTTGGAAACAACTCGGGACGACTAGGTGGGTTTACAGACCAAGATGCTCCATTCTGTCTAACATCTCTAACCCAGTCAATACCTTTTTTTGTGATATGTTTATAGATACGATCTTTATCCGTGTAATCAATCTTACCCAATCTACAAAATGGTGTGTAGTCATTGTAGTCAAGACCTCTAGTGAAAGATGTTCTTCTACCCATGATGAATGCAAAAGGTGACACATAGCCTTGCAACTTACCAATTGCTTCCGTATATATGAAACACTGGGCCTTGTAGGCGGGTATATTTCCATAGTTACGCATACTTTCACCATCACTACAGAGCTTCAGGGTAGTATATTTCACATCAATTACCACATAATGGTAGTTATTTTTCCCTAGCATGGGTGCGTTGACACTACTCTCTTTGTAAGTTAGTGAAGGGATCTGTACTAATTTATTGACGTAGTCGCTTCTGACAAGTAGATCAATGATACCATGTGTCTTATTCTCCTTGTTTATCACAGGAGCTGAATGAATGATCGGGACCCCCTGTTTCATCATTTCAAGTGTCTTATCACAGGTAGAGGGTGTGATTTTGTTCGAAATTGTCACAACCTTCTCTATATTGTGGTTGATAAAATCAACGACTTTATCCTCAAATTCGTTTCCCTTGTCTATTATAAATTGCGTGAATTCAGGTAAGTCTCCCTTTTTGTTTACTCCATTGTATTCCATCCAATCGGACAACGTGTCACCCTTCATATAATTAAACAGGCTTGTGGCTGAAACCATATTCATATGTTTTTGATACGGAATTGAAAGACGAGGCCTTTTAGACCTGGTGTTATATGCGACAGAACAGCTGCTACTGAATGATCTCTTCATTTTTAGTTTATTTTGAGCCATGTATATGTAAAAATCAAAAATATTTTAGTTTAAGAAGCACAATCCCGTATGTTAAAATGTACAATTTTACCGTCACATTGTCGTGGATAATATTACTTGTGATTGTTATGTTATACCCAAAATACTCTCAGAATAAGCGATATATGGTTCTAATATTGCTTATACTGTTAAGTAAGAGCATAGAAGTTTTCGGATATATATCAAAAGGAGTCATTAAGACTCTTATGGGTGATAAAGAAGGGTATAAATATCTAGCTAGAGGAGTGTTTGTAGAGTCACTGAGGTTTCATCATAATTTCGAGGCCTTGTCCAAGGAACATACTATATATCTTGTGAATTATCCTGTAACTATACTTGAATATGCGTTAGCTAGCGTGTTGCCGACCCCAGTGTGCATGGTTTCCTCCGATCGTGCAAAGAAGCTCTTGAGTCTTGCTTACGAACCAGATAATTATCTTGTGTTTGATAGTAGTAAGAAGAATAACTATGAACATTTGAATGAATTGATACGGGAGAGAATAAAGAAGGTTTCTTTGTATGTTTATGTAGATGATATGAGTAAACGTATTAGCGACGATCATGTAGGAACTTTGCGTAAAGGTATGTTTTACATAGCAAAAGAGCTAGGTGTTAATATTACACCGATAGCGATGGATAGTATAGTGACAAAGGGAGGAATAATAGTTCCTCAAAAGTTTGAGGTGAGCGTTGGAGAGACACATAAGGTTGAAGATCCTGTTAAGTCTATGTACGAAGTAAGGAAATTTCTTCTTAATGAGAAGAAACGTTTCATGAATACCAAGTTTGAATCTATTTAATATTTATAGTGGTCTAAAAACACTATAAATGATCAACATCCAGATATTGGTATTCTACATATTAATCTATCGTGCATTTATGTATGTATTGGGGCTAGATCTCTATGACAGAACTCACCCTTATGGGTTAGATAAGAAGAGAAATGCTGAGAAAGCACCAGATAAAGTAGGTGAGCGGTATGGAGGTCCGACCGTATTTTGGGGTATTACCGACAAGAAAGATACGGTGAAGAAGAGTCTAGATAAGATTGAATGGCTTATTGATGGTCAGGATCGCACGGTTGAATGGAGACGAGCATTGTTAACATCTATAATGATAACTATGTTTTCTACTGCTATTTTGAACCCAGACAAACTGTTTGTACCCTCTTATATTATGAACATGATAATAATCGTATTTCTGTTTGTGTATTCATACACTACATACCAGAAATACCATGTCAGTTATCAGCGAAACAGACAGATGCTTCTGAATGTGAGTCATGCTAGGAAGATGCTGAGGTTGTCATACTATAACCATCTAGAAAGCATTATCATATGATGAATGGTTTAAAAAATATGAGCAACTAATAAAGATGTCCACGGTAGTAAGTAGTAATAAACGACCGAATGAAAGCATCACGGGGGAGCCTAAAAGAAGGAGCAAGAGACCTCGTGCTGTTACAAATTCTGATCATGAAGAAGTTCTGGTAGAGGAAGAAGATGATGAAGATGATAGTAGTTTCATTTGTTCCGACGACGAAGAAAGTAATGATGAAGAATATGAAGAAGAAGAAGATTTGAAGGAAATGTTACAAAGTTTTATGAAAAAAGATCCTACAGCTTATAAGAGTCTTCAAGAGGTACAGGATGAGATAGAACGTACTGAACCCAATATTACTGATATTCTCAAAGTTCCTATGAGGCTTGAAGATCGAGCAAAACTATGTCAACATTATGAAATATATAAAGCACATACTCCTAATACATACGAATGGTTGGAGGCTAGGGAGACAGTGAATAAGATGTTCAGGCAGTTTAAGGATGGATATATTGAGTATATGAAATTTAATGAGGAGAAGCGTAGACAAATGGAAGATGAGGCTAAGCAGTTTAAAAGCCATGATGCTAGTTTAGCTTTAAGGTATAAGATCCTCGGGTTGGAGACATCTCCCGAGATCAAACAAGTTATATTCAGAAAGTTTGAGGAATTCCAAGAAATGTCTACAAGTGACGATGAATATTCTAAGATGCGTAACTGGTTGAAATGGGCTGTAGATATACCTCACAACAAAATTAAGACTTTCGAACACACATCGAATAAAATTACTAATTTCATACTTACGGCTTCTAAACGCCTAGACGAACAGTTATATGGTATGGATAAGGTAAAGGAACAGATCCTTATGTTCTTGACTTCCAAGCTCACAAATCCAGATATGAAGAAGTCAAATCTTGGTCTGGTGGGAGAACCTGGAACTGGTAAGACATCAATCGCTAGACTTATCGCTGAACTTCTTGACATCGGGTTTGAACAGATTTCATTCGGTGGAGTAGACAAGCCTGATTTCCTAAAGGGACATGAATACGCATATATTGGCTCTCAACCTGGAGAGATAGTCAAATGTTTATGTAGGATGGGACACAAAAATGGAATCCTATTCCTTGACGAATACGAGAAAATTTCAGATAATAAGGATCTTTGCGCTGCTCTCCTTCATATAACAGATCCTAGTCAGAATAGCGAGTTCCGTGATCTATTTCTGTCTGAAATCCCTATCGATCTTAGCCAGCTCTGGTTCGTTTATTCAATGAATTCTCTCCCAGAGGACTCTGCTCTAAGGGATCGAATTTTCTCGATCGAAATACCTGGTTACACTAGAAAAGACAAGGTACGAATTATTCGTGACTATCTTCTACCTAAAGCTCTTAAAAATGGAAATATGAAAGCACAGGATGTACAGATTGATGAAGATACATCTGAATACTTGATTAACAAAGTATGTGAACATTCTGATAAGGGTGTAAGAACGATAGAAAAGGCAATTGGGGACATAATGAACAAGATTAGGTTCATAGTTACTCATCAAGATAAAAAGGGGAAATTACCTTTCAAGGTGAGTTTTGACCCTGGAGAGAAACTAAAATTTCCAATCACTATAAATAAAAAGCTTGTCGATACTTTCATAGAAGATAAGAAACTAGACAAAACCACCGAAAAAATGCTGTCGATGTATATATAATTTTTATTATGTCTAATAATAAAAATGGAACGTAAACTAGTTAGATTATTCCCGTTATAGATTACCAGTTATACACCCCTGCCTGGAGAGACCGATGCATTTAGCAAGGCACCTGAGAGGTTAACTTACGACCCTTAATTTTTTCAATATATAAGATCTTATATGCTGTTTAAGGTAACAGAAGTAATAAGATAAAAATGATTGCTCTGATAACTGGTATTACGGGTCAAGACGGATCTTACTTAGCTGAACTTCTTCTTGATAAAGGTTATGAAGTTCATGGAATTCTAAGGAGAAGCTCGAGTTTCAATACTAAACGTATTGATCATATTAGAGAAAGATTACATTTACATTATGGGGATGTATTGGATATGAGCTCACTTACAAGTATTCTAGCTTCCATAAAGAAGAGTATGGAAAAGGAAGTAATGCTTGAAATATATAACCTAGCTGCGCAGAGTCACGTTAAAGTTTCTTTTGAGATACCTGTTTATACAACTATGACTGATGGCATGGGTACTCTTCATCTTCTAGAGGCTGTTAGAAGTATAAACCTTGAGAATCAGTGTAAAATATATCAAGCGAGCACTTCTGAACTATACGGTAAAGTTGTTGAGACCCCTCAAACAGAGAACACACCATTCTACCCGAGATCTCCATATGGAGTGGCTAAATTATATTCCTTTTGGATAATGAAAAATTACAGAGAGAGTTACAA
>Ga0181607_10004248_pt1 | contig 12284 bp, 7 predicted proteins | sample 041ome_9_FD_132420 | JGI IMG/M metagenome (GOLD analysis project Ga0181607, IMG submission 132420) | Coastal salt marsh microbial communities from the Groves Creek Marsh, Skidaway Island, Georgia - 041413US metaG (megahit assembly) | ecosystem: Environmental > Aquatic > Marine > Intertidal zone...
AAAAGGATACGACGACAAAGAAGAGGAAAAAAAAGAGAGCATGTCTGCCGCTGCTAACTCAGCCGCGTACTGGAGAATCGCCGGGATGTCGTACTTGAAGTACGCCAACGCGTGCGCGGAAATCGTCCGAGGCGCGCTCAAGGAGCCGCATTTGTCTAAGGTACGCGCGTTTGTTTTTTACTAGTGGGGGTCCGGAAAAATCGATCATTTTTTTTTCCCCGCAAAAATCGCTCTCTTTTCTCTGATGCTCACGCGGGAAACGTTCTCTCTTCGGTTACACAGGCTCGAGCGCGGGACGCGGTGTACTTTAAGTCGACGAAATACGTGAAGGGGACGCCCGAGAAGGCGGTGATCACCGAGGTCATCCCCGCGGAAATATCAAAGTAAACTTTTTGCCATTTTATTAGTAGAAACCGAGAGAGAGAGAGTTAGTAGAAGAGGAAAAAAGAGACAATCCGTTTTAAGGTTGAAATTGTATAGTATGTGTGTGTGTGTGAGTGAGAAACCGCGTTCCCCTTTACTCTCTTGTTCTCTCTGTGTGTGTATGTTTTCGTCACAACAGATGTAGTTTGCGCCTAATTTTGTCATCGCATCGTTGCACCCGATCTCTCCCGTCGCGCGACTACGACGCGCGCAAGTCTAGTATTACGGACGGTGCGCGCCTAACTTCAGTTCGCGTATTATTGCATTTGATCTCTCTTGCACGACGTGAGCAAGTCCGCGAAGGCTTGGCACTGCGCGACGTTGTCGGTATTCTGTTCCAAACATTTCCCGAACAATTCCATCGGTCCGGCGCATGGATTCGTTCGCGCGTCTACCGGAGCGCCACCGCCAGTTGGTGAAGATCCATCTTCTGAGTTGTGCGTTTCGTAATGAATAGTGCGGGGACCCATGATCGCGTCTGCTGCTCTGTGGCCTATTCCAGAGCCCGTGCCCCACATCATGCCTTGCCCAATCATGCTCGCCATCCCGCCGAGCAAAGAAGATCCGCCTTCAGATCGCGTGGATGGAGGTGGAGCGCCTGTTGAGAAACGACGTAAAATCGTCCAAAAGGTGACGAAGAAGAAATTTTTCAGTTTCCGATTCTTTAGAAAATAAACTAGTGCTGTGGTTTACCTGATTGCGAGCGAGTCTGCGGAGCTTTGCGGGAGAAACCTCCGCCGCCGCCGCCGCCTCGTCTTCTGCCCATTGTATTTTTTGTGTCGTGCGTTGTGTGTTTTGCGTCGCGCGTGACTTGAAAAGTGACGATGTGTGAACCTCGAGATCCGAGAGGAAAAGTTGCCTTTCGGAGAGTGTGAAAAAAGGTGAAAAAGGTCCTCCGCGAAGAAGACCACGCGCGATGTTATTTTAAAGGAGATGCGTGCGATGATAACGTTAAGGGCGCGCCTATATGTTTTACATGCTACTTCTTTCTTTCATCTGTTACGGGAAAGCGGGCGTCGGGAACTCTTCGGCGATTTTTTCGCCGCCACCGCCTCCGTCGTTATTGTTGTTATTTCGCGCAACTTCCGCGTCTTCCTCTTCTTCGTCTTCGTCGAAACCGTCTTCGATGCCGCCTAATTGCTCCAAAGGAAACGTTTTCTTTTCGTTCTTGTTCGTCGCGATGATCTCGTCCGAGGATTCGTCAAAGTCGAGCTGAATATTGTCGCCATCGTTGGCGAAACCGCTCAAGAGACACTCGGAGAGCTGGTTTTCCACCATCGCTTGAACCGCTCGGCGCATCGGTCGAGCGCCGTATTTCGGCGAGAAGCCGTTGACGAGTAAAGCTTTTTTGAAGGCGTCTGTGCACGTGATGGCGACACCTTTCCGTGCGCATCGCGACGCGACCGATTCGAGCATGTTCTCGGCGATTTGCTCGACTTCGAATTCACCGAGCGGTCTGAACACGACGATTTCATCCAACCGATTGAGAAATTCCGGTCGGAATCGCTTCCCGAGATTTTTGCGCGCGAGCTTTTTCACGCGATCGTAGGCATCTAGTTTCGCTTGCGGCGTCTTCGCGCCGGCAAAGTTTTCTAAAATCTCACGCGAAGCTATGTTCGTTGTCATGACGAGCATAGCGTTCGTGAAATCAACCGTCCGGCCTTTTCCGTCGGTCAATCGACCGTCTTCTAAAACTTGAAGCAACGCGTTGAAGACGTCCGGATGCGCCTTCTCGATCTCGTCGAGTAAGATTAAAGAGTGGGGGTTTCGTCGCACGGCTTCGGTGAGTTGCCCGCCTTCGTTATACCCAACGTATCCAGGCGGTGCACCGATTAATCGCGACGTACTCACTGCTTCCATGTATTCAGACATGTCGATGCGAACGAGATTTTTCTCGGCGCCGAAATATACCGTCGCTAACGCTTTGGAGAGTTCCGTTTTACCAACGCCAGTTGGTCCGGCAAAAATGACCGAAGCTACAGGCTTGCTCGCGTCGGCTAAACCGGACCGAGCTCTTCGAACGGCGCGAGCGACTGAAACGACGGCTTCGTTTTGACCAATCACTCTCTTCGTCAACTCTTGCTCCAAACCGAGCAAGTTCTTCGATTCTTCGACGGATAATTGTTTTACGGGAATACCAGTCCATTCCGAAACGACTTCTTGAACGTCCAACACAGACACTCGAAGCGCTTGTTCACTATCGCCCGAATTGCTTTTATCTCTCAATTGTACCAACGCTCCGGCTTCATCTAAAACATCGATAGCTTTATCCGGTAAAAATCGATCCGTGATGTACCGGCTGGATAACACCACGGACGCTTGAATCGCGTCGTCTGAAAAAGAAACCTCGTGGTGCTTCTCGTACGTTTCTTTCAATCCGGCTAATATTTTCAAGGTGTTCTCAGGCGACGGTTCGTCCACTCGCACCGGCTGAAATCTTCTCTCCAACGCCGCGTCCTTTTCGATGTATTTGCGATACTCTTCAACCGTGGTCGCACCGACGACTTGAATTTCACCTCGCGCCAACGCTGGTTTCATGAGGTTGCCGGCATCTAAACCGCCATCGTCGCCAGTGCCGCCGGCGCCTACGATCGTGTGAATTTCGTCGATGAATAAAATAATATCGCCAGCCGATTTTACTTCCTCCAACACCGAACGCAAGCGCTCTTCGAAATCCCCTCTGTACTTCGTATCCGCGAGTAACAAACCGACGTTTAAGGACAAGACTCTTTTATTCTTCAACCTTCTCGGGACGATATCGCTATCTTCCGCGATCAAACTCGCCAATCCTTCCGCGATGGCCGTCTTCCCTACCCCTGGATCACCAATCAGACACGGATTAGATTTCCGTCTTCTCACTAAAATTCTCACCGCTCTCTTCGTCTCCTCGTCTCTCCCAAACACGGGATCTAACTCGCCTTTCCTCGCCAGCGCGGTTAAATCCACCGAGCATTGCGCTAAAATGTTCTTCACTTTCTTTTTATCGATCTTTTTCCCACCCGCTCCGACTAACTCTTTCTCGTCGCCAACGCCGTTCACGAAATCCCTCAACAAAGGAACGTCCACTTCAATCCCGTATTTCGGATTCGTCAACACGTCGTACGCCGTGCACTGATCGTCCGCGACCATCCCGAGCACCAACTCCTTCATCGTCACCTCGCTCTTACTCGCCACGCGTTCGAATAACTTTTTCAAATCGTCCCCTAACGGCACCAATCCGTCCGCTTTCTTCTTCTGGTTCAACCCGCTGAACGGATTGACGAGGTCCACGTCCGACACTCCCGCTCGATCGCACAGAGCTTTCTTCACCGCATCCTCCGTCGCGCCGGCTTTATGCAACGCTTTCGTCGTCGGGTTTCGTTTTTTCGTGCACGCGTACAGGAGATGTTCCGTGTCCACTTTCCCGCTGTTGAACTTTTTCGCGTTGTCCATCGCCTCCTTGACGAGCGTGACGGATTCCCCGTCGAAGGATTCAAACATGCCGCCTGAAGCGGCGCACACGACTCTACTACTTCTTCTCCTCCTCTCGCCAGTATTTCGAGGACCAGAACGAGCAGCCCTCGCCGACGAGAATCGCCGGAACCCGAGCGAAGACGACGACGACGACGACGAGGAAGACGACGCTTCGCGCGTCGTCATCATTCTCTGACACGTCGACATTCTTTTTCTTCTTTTACTTCTTCTGTTTCTTCTCTTTTCGCTCTGAGAGAGACTCGACCGAGAGCGCGCGGTCGGTGGCAGGGGGGGTCCGTCGATAAATGCGCGGCTTTAGTAGAAAGTGTGCGTGTGTAAGTGTGTGCGTGCGCGTGCGAGAGAGTTTAAAAAGTGAAGCGCAAATTGGAAAAAAATCGCATCTTCACTCTCTCGGAAACGCGCTTTGATATACACACTAACACACACGCATAGATATACACACACACGCATCGATTTTATTCTTTAATCGCGTGGACGCAAAAATCCTTTCTGGAGGGGCACGCGCGAAGGATGATGTTGTGCGAAACTCTCGAAGTTCACCGCGATTCCGTCGGCAAATACGCCGTCGTGTCTCTCAATCGACCGCACAAACTGAACGCCATAAACAGTCAAATGTGGAAAGATATTCCACTCGTTTTCGACGAACTGTCCGAAGACGCGTCGGTTAACGCGATCGTTTTAACCGGGAAAGGGAAACATTTTTGCGCTGGGATCGATGTTTCGAGTAAAGAGACGCTTTTTGAAACGCTCGGGGATACCGAGACCGTCGCGGATTTAGGGAGACGAGGTGAATATTTGTTGAGGCACATCAAGAGATTGCAAGCGTCGGTGACGAGCATCGAGCGGTGCAGGAAACCAGTCGTGTGCATGATCAAAGGGGCGTGCGTTGGTGGTGGTTTGGACATAGCGGCGGCGTGCGACGTGCGGTACTGCGACGCTTCGGCGTTTTTTAGCGTCAAAGAAGTTGAGCTTGGGATCGTGGCGGATATCGGAAGTTTGCAAAGGCTCCCGCCCATCGTCGGGCACGGCCGGGCGTCTGAAATGGCTCTGACCGCGAGGACGGTGAATGGCGAGGAAGCTGAAAAAATGGGATTAGTTTCAAAGTGTTTTAGCGATGATAAGGAATTAGAGAGGGCGTGCGTAGAAGTAGCGAAAAGAATGGCGGGTTTGTCGCCGTTAGCTATGCAAGGGACGAAACGTTCTTTGCTAAACTCTCGAGACTCGGAAAGCGTCGAGAAAGGTTTAGAATACGTGGCTTTGAAGAACGCAGCGCAGTTGATATCGGACGATTTGAAGGAGAGTATGAATGCGCGCTTCGAGAAGAGGAAGCCGGTGTATAGTCGTTTGTAAAAACTCTCGTTGGTAATGTTGTTGTACTTTTACATGATACCAAGCGTGCGAATGAATAACTATTCTAAGAAGCAACCTAATCACCTAATTTACCTAAGTGCGGCTTTAAATACGCAAAAGCGTGCGAAGGATTGGCGACTAAATCAATCGTGATGAGTTCAAAATCCTCTTCGCATACCGCCCGGATATCTTTCCCAGCGCTCCTGTCCACGCCGCCGCCCCAATCGACATCTAAAATCGCCTCCGTCGAACTCCCCCACGCTCGCATCGAAGCGCCGACGAGATTCCCCGTCTTTTCGTACGCCTCTCTCACTTTCCTCCCAGCTTCCGTGCACTCCAAAACTTCCACTAAAACCACGACCGCGTTGCCGTTAAAATATAAATCGTGCACCACGTGCGACACGCGCATATCGTCCAACGTCTTCGCATCCACCCTCGTCGTCGACGACGCCTCCGCGAAACTCCCGCACGCCTCCTTCCTGTACCTCTCCACCGCCTTCGCGTCGCTCGCGTCGTCCGGGCACTTCGGGTGCTCCAACCGTCCACACACGGGCAGTTCCAGTTTCTCCATCGCCATCGCCATCGCGCGCGCGGTAAAAATCCTCCCGTTCTTGGTCACCTCGTTCACTCGCGTCACCTCTCCGGACAGGAACAAGCGGTTTTGGTTTCTCTTCAACGAGAGTAACAGTCGCTGGTATCGTTCGCGCTGTTTCTTTTCCTCCTCCTCCTCCTCGTACATCTCGCGAGCACTGAGCGCATTGCCCATCTTCTCTCTTCTTCTCTCTCTCTCTCTCTGTGTGTTCTTCACTTTGTCGTCGTCATCGCGCGCGTCCGCGACGACCGGCACGCACAGACGTGCTCATTAAAATGAAGTTTTCCCCAAGTTTTCCTCAACTTTTCCCCAGAAGAAAAGAGAATATATGCCAAAGAAGACGACGACGACGACGACGACGAAAACAACAACAACGAACGAACGAACCGTCCTCCTCGACGAAGCGGAAAGAAAAAATGACTCCTTCTTCTTCCGCTACCACCACTGCTCTGGAATCCATCAAATATTCCCGCGGTTCTCTCCAACTGTTGGACCAACTGAAATTACCTCTGGAAACGTCCTTCGTGCCGGTGGCGAGTTGCGAGAGATGTTTCGAGTGCATCAAAGACATGAACGTGCGAGGCGCGCCGGCGATTGCGATCGCGGCGGCTTTATCGATCGCGGTGGAGTTGGAGACGCGTTTTGGTGATGACGATGGCATCGAGAAGAAAAGCGCGAGCGACGTGTGCGCGTTCGTGAAGAAGAAAGCGGAGTATTTGTTGAAAAGTCGACCGACGGCGGTGAACTTGGGGAACATGGTGAAAGCTTTGGGGGAGTATTGCGAAGAAATCGAACACGGCGGCGACGGCGGCGGAGAAGAAAGCGGAATGATCGACGACGGGAAAAACGCGAAAGAGTTGATCGTAAAGTGGTGCGAAAACATGCTCGAAACGGACATTCGACACAACAAAGCGATCGGGGAGATTGGCGCGAAGGCGATGTTGAAAGCGTGTTGCAACAAGAAAAAATTGAGGGTATTGACGTGTTGCAACACCGGTTCGCTCGCGACGGCGGGGTACGGTACCGCTCTCGGAGTAGTTCGAAGTTTACACGAACAAGGGCGACTAGAGATGTGTTATGCGGTGGAAACGAGACCGTATAATCAAGGGAGTCGATTAACGGCGTACGAGTTGGTGTATGAAAATATTCCCGGAACGTTGATTTGCGATAACATGGCGGCGTTTTTGATGCAGAAAAACGAGTTGGATGCCATCGTTGTCGGCGCAGATCGCGTGGCAAAGAATGGAGATACGGCAAATAAGATTGGGACGTATTCTTTGGCTGTTTTGGCTAAGCATCACGACGTTCCGTTCTTTGTTGCTGCGCCGTCGACGACTTTGGACGTGTCGACCAAGTGCGGGACGTTGATTGAAATCGAAGAGAGACCGGGCGATGAAGTGTGCATGCATAAAGGTGAACGGGTCGCTGCCGAAGGAATAAACGTGTGGAACCCAGCGTTTGACGTCACTCCTGCGTGGTTAATTGAAGGTATCGTGACAGAACGAACGTGCTTGTATAAAAATAAAAGAGGGGAGAAAGATCAAACTGGTGCGGCGTTTGATATCGGAAGGCACGTGGAAGAGATCGAGGCCATGGACGGTACCATGAAAAAGAAGAAGAAAGTGGACGCAAATGAAGCGGCTGAACAGAATGGCGACGTGGATATGGATGGTGATGGATTTTACGCTTTGAATTCAAGTACTGTTCTCGACTACGTCTCGCAATATCCCAAGGTATGCGCTCCCATCGGCGGCAAGGCGAGCAAAGAGGATTGGGTCTCCAAGGAAGTTGGCGATGGAAATATCAATTTCGTGTACATAATAACGAACCAGAAAACGAACGCGGCTATTGTTCTTAAACAAGGGTTACCCTACGTGAGATGCGTGGGCGAATCGTGGCCGCTGACGCAAGAACGCGTGCGATATGAAGCCGAAGCGCTCATCGCTGCGCACGGTTTCTGTCCCGAACACGTGCCGGAGGTATATTTATACGACTCAAAAATGTCGACGATTGCGATGCGATACATCGAACCGCCGAACAAAATTGCGCGAGTTGGAATATGCGAAGGTACGACGTACGTGAGAATGGCTGAACACGTGGGCAAGTACTTAGCCGAGACGCTGTTCAAATCGAGCGCCATATGCCTTGGCGCGAAAAAGTTCCGCGAGAAACGAATCGCGTTTGGCGCGAACGAAGCCATGTGCGCGCTCACCGAGCAAGTCATCTTCACCGAGCCATACGGCGTTTTCGACAATAACAAGTGGACATCGCCGCAACTCGATGATATTGTGAAAGAAATACAAAGTGATGGCGAACTGAAAATAGCTATCACTGAACTCAAAGCGAAATTCATAAACGAATGCGAAGCGCTCTTGCACGGAGATTTGCACACTGGAAGTATCATGTGTGGAAAAGAGAGCACGTATGTCATCGACCACGAATTTGCGTTTTATGGACCCATGGCGTTTGATATTGGCGCATTCATCGCAAACTTATATTTAGCCTACTATGCCTCTGACGGTTTAGGACATTCGGAGGATCACAAAAAGTACTTGCAGTGCATGATCAAAGACGTTTTGATTCGGTTCTCGTATGACTTTAGCAAATTGTGGCGCATGCACGGAATACGAAAAGATTTTGGTGGATTAACGCACCCGTTTGTGTTTAATACTGGTGCGAACCAGTCGTTTTCCGACAATTCGCACGATATGGAACACTTTCAACAATCCATGTTGGAGTTCATCAGTAGAGTCATTTACGACGCGCACCGCTTTGCTGGCGCAAAGATTATTCGACGTATCATAGGAATTGCGCACGTCGCGGACATGGAGGGCATAGAAAACGTGGAGTTGAAATCCAAGTGCGAACGAGCCGCGCTAGAGACGGGCATGCGGCTTTTGAAAGGCAAATATTCGTGCACGACATCCGTTCGATTGAGCATGAATTGGGAATATGGCCGAAATCAACCGGTACCAACGGCGACAGAAATTGAGAACAACGCAAACGATTCCGAGGAGACGAAAGCGCTTTATTTTCACATGAGCACTGGCGCGTAGATAAGCTCGATTAATCTATTTACTTTTTTATCATAAATACAGAGATGTATACGCTATACGCATTTAATAACACTCAACTCTTTCTGAGACTCCGCGAGCGGAAGAATCCCCCCGTTTTCTTCTGCTGCGCTTTCTCTTCCGACGATTGCGCTGTTGCTGTCGGTGGACTCGTCGTCGTCGTCGTCGTCGCTCCGTACCCGGGAATACTCGGTGGTTGTTGCTGTTGCTGCGACTTGCTACTACTAGTACTACTGCTACGTCTATACGAGCTCTTTTGCTGCTGCATCGGTTGCTGTTGTTGTTGCTGACTATTCAATTTTGCGTCGCCGAAATACGATCTCAGCAAATCGCCCTCCTCGTCGACGTGCTCTTCAAATTTCCAAACGTCGTACGATTTCTTCTTAAAACCGGGAATGTACTTTGCAAAAGCATCCGTGACGACCACCGCTATTCCTAACAAAGCGATGCCAGCACCAATAGTCTGCGTTAACATTACGACGTCGAATCGTCTCCCGACGCCGGAAAATTGGATGCGCAATCTCGGGCCGTAGGCTTTCGTCAACATTCGCGTTTCTGGATGTTTAGTGTCAAATCGACAGTTGTACGGCGGATTTACGGGAAACATATCCGTCATATTTTTCAGCTTTGCGTTTGGCGTCGTAAAATGATTCACCGCGGATATCCATCGCATGTTGTATCCGCTAGAAAGCTCAGCTAGCGGGTTATCTACGCGATCAATCACAAATGGAATCGCTGGCGAGCACGTCTGCACGCCACCTTCTTCGATCGCCACCGTTGCAAGCGTCTCGTTATCCCCATTCAACACGCTCTGAGGCTTGGGTACTTTCACGCCTTCGTCTAAATTACAGTCGAAATACACGTTCAACATTTGATCCGACCCGTACGTGCTAATCTCGGTAAAGTTCTTATCGTCCGTTTGCGTGATGTTCTCCAACGAGAACAAATTCCAACCCATCAAAGGCTCGGTCCCATTCGCGTTATCCCATCGCATTTCTTCCCCATTCTCGTTATACATTCCTGGAAATTTCACATTCATGCGAATAAAAACCGTAAAGTTGCCGACGTTCTCCAACGGCAACACGTCGTCGTCCTCTTCCGCTTCCGGAGGGCACCACCCTTTGATCTCGCAAAAGTGCGCGCTGTTTGGATCGCTCGTGCTCGGCAAACACCTCCCAGTCTGCCTTCCGTTTCTGCTAAACAATCCTTTCACGCACGTGTTCTTCGTTTTCTCGCACACCTCGTCCTTCGAGACTCCCAAACACGTCCCTTTCGCCTGCATCGTCTTCACCAATCTCGTCGCCACGAAAACACCGTCCGACGAGTACTGCACCAAATCGTTCGCATCGTACACCCTTCTCTCCCCGGTCGCCGTATCGTTCGTCGCCGCGGTTCCTTTCACCTTAATCGCCAAAACGCCCTCCGCCGGCACCGTCTTCTGGTACCCGTTTTCTTTGAGTAACAAGAAACCGACGATGTACATCGAAATCAACGCCACGAGAAAGTAATAGAGCACGCCCAAGGACTTGGATTTGATCAAAACTTGCTTTTGCGTCACGTACTGCCCGAGAGCGTCCATCGTTGTTGTCTTTGAGGTCTCTCTCTCTCTCTCTCTCTGTGTATCCCTCTCTGTCCCTCGTTACGTGCGTCGCGGGAGTGCGACGTTTTTTTCCCCGGGGAAAACAACTTTTCGTGTTGGAAACTTTTTTCTTACCTACATGTTTAGGGTTTCAGTACGCAAAAAAGAAAGGTTGCCTTGTGTCGTGCGCTTCATTCAGAGAGAGATCGGCGCGCGCGCGTTCTTTTTATCACATCACCTCTCTTCAAAAGAGTCGATCGGGACGAAATCCTCGTCGAAATAAAGGAAGAGACACCGACCGCGAGATACGAAGAACTTTCGAGACGCGCGGATATCTCACAACCTTTGATTACTTTTGTCGAGGAACGTTTTCGTGCGTGTGTGTTTCGGCAATCGAATTTTTAGGAAAGAGAATCGCGCGCTAAAATCGAGCGAGATATAATACGGTACAATGGTGGGCATCCAACCGACGGCGGCGCCGGAACACCCCGGGTTAACCAGAGAAATGCTCTTGGCGGTTGTTTTATTGCTCTGCGCGAACATCGCGACCGTGTGCTCTGGGATCGCGTTAGTCGCGTACGGGACGAGGAGTGGGCAAAAAGCTGTTTTGTTGAACAAGATTTTTGAAGGATCAGATTACGAGGCGACGGTGTTCGACGACCCGGCGAGAGCGGCGACGGTGTTAGGCGCGCTGTTGCTGATTACGAGCGTGTATGGTTTAGCTGGGGTGTACACCAGGAATAAGTTGATGTTGATTTTGTATCACGGGTGGACGTTTTTCGCGTTGATTGGGTTCGTGTACGCGATTTGCGTGTTTCAAATTTACCGGCAAAACGCTCCGGCTATGGTGGAGTCGTATTACAACGGCGAGGAGGTGAACATCGACGAAGCCGTGACGAGACAAGGAGAGGAGATTGAATTTTTCAACATTTCCACGATAGACCAAATTGATCAAGCAAAAAATTTGACGACTATTGATGCGATCTCGTGGATCGACCGCGTGGATGCGAGTTCAAAGACGAGCGTGGTGTTTATTTTGGTCGCAATGTTTAGCGCGAGCTTTATTATGGGGGTGAGATATACGGCGAGAAGAATGGGTGGTTTTTCAAACGTCGCTGGGTGGATTTTTGGCGTAGTTTTGGCGGTTTTGGCGTTCACGGTGGCGAGGTCGACGTACCGGGTGAACGATGCAATCGCGGTGGATTTGAACACGAAGTTTGTGCACGAGATCGGCGTTGACCCGTGGAGAGCGATTACATTGAAGGAGACGTTGGAGCAGTACCCGGAGGACATTTTCTTACCACCGGTATTATATGACTCGCCTCCGCCTGCTCCGTTAGCGCCGGATCAGATTGAACCGCCAGCACCGGCATTTGACTCGCCTCCGGCACCGGTCGGCAAGTGGTACGCCGACGGCGTGTGGGTCGAGTACGCGAGAATGACAAAAGTCAGCGAGATTCAACACGACGTGTCGTGCCGATTGGCGCTGACTGGGGTGAACCACACGGAAGGGAGAGTGTCAACTGACTTTGTGGATTGGATTAAGTTCCAAGTGGCGGATTATGCCGCTGTAGAGATGTCCGACGTGGAGTTTTTGTCGACAAAGGAAGGCGCTGAACATCCAATCGCCGGAAAACACGCGGCGAAAACGTTGGGAGGAGCAGCTGTGTTTGTAGTGATTGCGTCGGCGGCGGGGATTTATGGAACATTGAAGCACGATAGACGTTTGTTGGCGTTACACTTGCTCATTTCGGTTCCGTGCGGTATTTTTATAGTCGTCGCGGCGAGGAAG